>OCTW011571208.1_pt1 | contig 12122 bp, 10 predicted proteins | sample 1539671 | NCBI WGS metagenome assembly OCTW01 (sample SAMN02144230, study PRJEB22623) | gut metagenome | biome: sheep rumen | host: Ovis aries | place: New Zealand | reverse complement strand
GGCCGATATGCTTCGTTTTCGCGAGAAGCTATTTTATTGGGCGGACAGAGAATCCTTGATTTCCTGGGCCTTGGCCAGGTCTTCCAGGCGCATGGCGACAATATCCGCGCCGCCAAGTTCTTCGCAGTCCTTCATCATCTGATCCCAAATGGCGTCAAATTCTTCGTCTGTTTCGGCATAGACCATTTTCCAGGAGCCGGTTACCATGACATCCCGCAGGGCATCCAAGGACAGCTGTGTCCACTCGTCCACAGGCGTGCAGAAGCTGGCGACATTGGTCAGCGGGCTGGTGAGGATGTAGGCGTCCTGGGCTTTGAGCAGCTCGGTAAAGGTGTTGAAGCCAAAGTGCTCGCGCCACTGGGTGTTGGATTCGTTCTTGTTCAGCTCTTCCTTGATTTCAGGCCATTCCTGCATCCCACGGGCACGACGCGGACCTTCGGGGCCGGTGTAGGACAGGGCATGGGTGAAGGAGCGCACAGGGCGATCCAGCCACATCTGGGGCTGCTCGCCATTGCTGAAGGTGGCTTCAAAACCTGGCACCAGGTAGCGGTCGGCTCCAAGCTTGGTGGGATACACATGACCATCTTCGCCGGTGTACCACAGGCCCAAATCTTCGGTGCCGTTGTAAATCTGGAAATAGAAGTCGGCATCAGCCATCATGTCAATGAACTTCAGGCATTCGTCCACATGAGCGGTTTTGGGATTGATGACAAAGAACATATCGCCGCCGTATGGACTGCCCCAGTTTTCAGCGTAAAGCTTTTGACCTTCCAGGTGGATGGGCAGGTACTTCTGCGGCCAGCCGGGGGTGGAACCGGCAGGGACCATGATCGCGTTACTGGTTTCAACCTTGGCCTTCTGAGTGTTGCGGTCATTGTTGATGGAGTCGGGATCCAGCACACCTTCCCGGAAGCAGGTGTTGAAGAATTTCAGGCCCTTATAGTACATGCTGTCGCGGCTGGCCTCCAGGATGGAGGTATACTTGGCGTTGAACATGTCGGTTTCCAGCAGATACTGCAGGTTGTCCAGTTCGTAGCCAAACCATTTGTACCACAGCTCTATGGAGCGCCAATACTGGCTGTCGGTGCCGGAGTTCAGGCAGGTGCCCCATGTTTTGGTGCCGTCATCGGCAGCGGGCTTGTATTCCATCATCTGCTTCATGACGGGAATCAGATCGTAGACATCCTTGATTTCAGGCGCGCCAATGGCATAATAAACATCCCAGAGCACCCGAATCGCATTGCGGCCGGTATCGTCGCCTTCCGCCTGCACATTGATCAGCGCGGGAATGGCCCACAGCTGCTCGGTGCCGGCAGAGCGGAATTCCCGGACATAGTTGACCGCGGTCATGATGACGGGATCGGCGGTCACATGGGGCAGCTTATCCAAATGCTCTTCCAGATTAAGCACCATGTTGCCCTCGATCATGGTCTGCAGATCCTTGTAGGTGACGTACATCACATCCGGCAGGTCCCCGCTGGCCAGGATGGCGTTGGTCTTTTCGGGAGAGTAGGCCCATACCTGAATGTCCAGGCCTTCTTCGTTGAACCACTTGTTGATATAAGAGGGCGGGTTGCCGGATGTTACCGTGGCATCCGGAGGATAAACGGTGACGGTGGTCAGCGTTTTTTCCTCCGCCGCGGCCACAGCGCACATGCTGAGCAGCATAACCAGCGCCATGAGCAGGGAAATCAGTTTTTTCATTGGGAAAACCTCCTTTTTATTTCTGTTCAGCCGCATGCGCCGCAGCTGATACATTCATGTGGAAATGGCCTCAGCCCTTGACCGCGCCGATCATGACGCCCTTTACGTAAAACTTTTGAATGAAAGGATACACCAGCATAATGGGAAGCATGACGACCACGGTCAGCGTCAGGCGGATGCCGGTGGCACGGACGACGTTCATGGTGGCGTTTACCGCCTCGTCGCCGGTGACGACCGCGTTGCTGGTATTCTTCACCTGAGCCAGGAATTCGTAAAGCAGGAACTGCAGCGTGTACAGCCGCGGATTGGTTACATACAGCTGGGTCGTAAAAAAGTCATTCCAGTGATTGACCACCAGGAAGAGGGACACTGTAGCCAGAATGGGCTTTTGCAGCGGAAGAACGATTCTGAACAGCCGGGTCATGTATCCCGCGCCGTCCAGCACTGCGGACTCCTCCAGCTCCCCCGGAAGGGATTCCATGCTGGTTTTGATCAGGATCATGTTGTACACCCCTACCAGGCCGGGGACGATGTAAATCCAGAAGGTATTCAGCAGGCCCAGCGCCCGGTTATTCAGGTATTCGGGAATCATACCGGCGGAAAAGTACATCGTCGCCACAACCAGCCGATACCAGAGCTTGCGGCCCCACATATTCTGCTTTGTGAAAAAGTAGGCCAGGTAAGCGGAGCAGAAAGTGCTGGACAGCGTGCCAAACACCGCGCGGGCAACGGTGATGAGCGCAGCGTTGCCCAGATTGTCCACCTTGAGCACCTCTGCGTAATTCCGCAGCGTCAGCCCCTTGGGCCATATTGTGATCCGGCCAACCTCCACCAGATTGGGATTGCTGATGGTGCAGATGAACAGATAGTAGAACGGGAAGACGCAAATGAAGGCGAAGATGGCAAACACAATGCCGCACAAAGTATTGAACAGAACGTCCTGAGGCGTCATCGGCTTTTTTCTTTTCACAAGCGCAGTCGTCATGGGATCAGACACATCCTTTCATCAGAATACGCTTTCGCCGCGGATCTTTTTGGAAGCCAGATTCGCAGAGGAAAACAGAACCAGCGCTACCACAGATTTCATAATGCCTACCGCAACCGAGAAAGAAATTTGGCCGGAGCCGATACCCAGGTTGTACACATACAGATCCAATACCTCGATATATTGCTTGTTCAGGGCGTTGCCGAAGGTCAGGTACTGGTCCACGCCGGTATTGAGGAAATTGCCGATGGACATGATCAGCAGCACGAAGTAGGTTGGAATCAGGCTGGGAATGGTGATGTACCAAATGCGCTGGATGCGGTTTGCGCCGTCGATCATCGCCGCCTCGAACATATCCTGGCTGATGCCGGATATTGCCGCAAAATAAATGATTGCGCTCCAGCCCAGCCCCTTCCACTGCTGCAGCAGCACCATGCGCAGCCAAACGTGGTCGCCCGAGGTCATCAGATTGAATCCTTCTTCCACCAGCCCCAGGCTTTTGAGCAGATTGGTCGCCACGCCGCTGGAGGAAAAGAAGCTGTTCACCAGCGAATAAATGATGACCCAGCTGATGAAATTGGGCAGGGTGGTCACGGTCTGCACCAGCTTCTGATACCGCTTGCTCTTCATTTCGCTTAAGAAAATCGCAAAGAGCATGGGCAGGGGCGTGAACAGATAGCCCAGCAAATGAATGCCGAATGTGTTGGTCAGCACACGCACAAGATTGCGGCGCATCACTGGGTTGCTGAACAGGAAGCTGAAGTTTTGAAGCCCCACATACTTGCAGTCCAGCAGCGCCTTGCCCGGCTTATATTGGAACAGGGCAAAGGACCAGCCCCACAAGGGCGCGTACCTGAACAGCAGCACCAGGGCAATAGCCGGGAATGCCAGCAGGAATACCTTGTAATCGTCCCATTTATGTTTGGGCTTTCGGCGCATCTGCCCGGCGAAAGTCCGTCCGGAAATCTGCATGGAGCCTTCCTCCTTTATCTATTCACATCACCTTGAGGGCGTCGCTTTTTTCATCCGGATTCATAATATCAATTTCATTTTGGTTCTGTATATCATAAAAAATAACGATAATTTAGAGAATTAACGAAAAATCCCGTCCCATGGCCTTTTGCCTTGATTCGTCTGTTTTTTATGTGCTATATTTATGTCAGTTTATCATACAGGGATCAGGTGAGCGTATGTATACTGTCCTCTTGGCTGACGATGAAAAAAGTATCCTGGACGCGCTGTGCGATACCATCGCCTGGCAGCAGTTCGGCGTGGATCAGGTATTGCGGGCCAGCGATGGCCGGCAGGCGCTGAGCATCATCAGGCAGCAGAAGGTCGATCTGCTCATAACCGATATCCTGATGCCTCAAATGGACGGTCTGACCCTGATCCGTATCCTGCGCCGTGAGTTTCCCCGGCTGCACTGCATCCTGCTTTCGGGCCACGGCGAGTTCCAGTACGCCAAAGAAGCCATTCGGCTGAATGTGGAAAACTATTTGCTTAAACCCCTGAACCGCACAGAGCTGGAAGAAACCGTTGAAATGGCGCTGAATAACCTCTACGACGGTGCGGAAAGACAGCGGTCCTGGGAGGATGAAACGCTGTTTGGCGATAACCTGCTTATACGCTGGCTGAACAATGCCATTTCCCCGGAAGAATTGGGCGAGCGGGCGTCCTTTCTGGATCTGAACCTGTTCCTGCCCCAGTTCTGCGCGGTCTGTATTCAAAAAAAACACGATGATATTGCGATCCGTCCCTTCTGCCAGGTTTTGACGCACAAGCTCAAAACCCGGTATGAAGTTTCTTTTCTCTGGGATAAAAAAGGTAGGCACGTGTTTATTCTGGGCGGTCATCAGCTGGATGCGGAATTCATCCTTTCTTGCTTTCGGGAATTGCTGCCAGCGTATCCTGTGATCAGCCAAACGGCGGTGTGCGTTGGCGAAATCGTTTCCAGCGCCTCCAAGCTGTCGGTCAGCTATCAGTCAGCCTGCCGCACGCTGGACGCCCTCAATCTGCGGACCGACGATTTTGTTACCCATGTGTGCCCTCAGGGCGGAACCGTACGCCAGGACGCCCTCTATTCCCGTTTGGAGCGCCTGTTTCATATTGCGGACAGCGGGGAAAGAAGCCTGCGCACGCAGGAATTTCTTGCGCTTTTGCTTTCCTCGGCAAGCGCGGAAGACGCCTATGATTTGCTCAGCCGCGCGCTGATGCAGCTGTTCATCCAAAGCTTCCCTGAAAAGCGGGAGCCCCGGTCGCGCCTGGAAAACCGTCTCCGCATGGATAACGCACACTCCAGCGCCGATTGGGGCGAACTGATTGATTTCACCTATCTGCTTTACCAGCACACCCTCAACGAACTCAGCCCGGTGGTGCAAAGGGCCGTCAATTATATTCAGGAAAATTATGCCCAGCAGATATCCATTAAGGAATACTGCGTCCTTTGCAAAATGAGCACGCCGTATTTCGGGCATCTGTTCAAAACAGAGACGGGGATGTTTTTCAATAACTATTTGAATCAATGCCGTATGTGCGCTGCCATTGCGCTGCTGCATGATACGGAACTGAAAATCAGCGACATCGCGGAAAAATGTGGTTTTTCTTCCGACAGTTATTTCATTTCCTGTTTCAAAAAGCAAATGGGTCTTTCACCTATTAAATTCCGCGCGCTTCGCGGCTCCTGACCGCCGCTGGCGCTGTCATCCTTCCTGAAGAAAGGAGGCGTTTCCTCTGTGAAAAAAAAGACCCGGCCCAGTCACGGCATCCTTGGTCAAAATGTGTTTTTCTTTCGTCTGTTTCTTGTTTACCTGATTCTGCTGCTGGTTCTGGCAGGCGTTGCCTGCTTCTTTTCCTATCGGCAGAAAACCGCGGAGCTGAATTCACAGAGCAATATGATTCTTTCCGGCCTGGACCGGGAATACCGGGATATCACATCCTCCTTCTGGAAGATCTATATGCCGCTTTTCGAAGCTCGAAGCACCACATTTGAACCTGTTCAGGCATATTTTTCCGGGCAGACGCTCACCCGTGCCCTTCGCAGCGACCTGGAGTATGCTATGACGCAAATGATCCTGCGGGATGACCGGGTGGATTGGATGGTTCTGTATTCTCCTCAAAGCGATACAAGCTGCCTGCTTCTGAGCGATTCCCGTCAGATACAGATGATCAGCCTGGATTTCCCCGATCTTTCCCGGATGACAGGAAGAAGAATGAAAATCCTGGGCATAGAAGCGCTTCCCGGCATCCCGCTGAAAAACGAAACCTTTGCCATGGCGTGCAGCGTTCCCACTACGATGGGCGAAGGCTGTATTATCGCGGGATACCGAACCACCGTCTTCCGTCAGATTTGCGCCGGGTATGATTCTATGCTGGATTCCATGTGCTATGAGATCGTGTCCGACGGTGATCTGGTGTTTTCCAGCGCAGGCCGCACGGCGCCGCTGATCAATGTCCAGGACTCCTGCGAAGGCGTTTTTTCTGATCCTGAAGGGGGAAAACGCTATGTCAAAGCCAGCCCCTGCGGCGACAGAGATTCATTTCTGATTTATTCTGTTCTTGAACAGGAAATGAACCGCTATGTCTATCGGCTCACCCTGCAAATTCTGCTGCTGGTTTTGCTCTTTGCCATTATCTCTTTCCTTCTGTATCTGCTGACGCTCCGGGTCATTACCAGAGAAGTCAATGCCATTCGCCAGGGATTGCTGCGTATTTCCAATAATGATATGGCCACGCCCATCCAAGGCAAGTTCATTCAAACGGGACTTAAGTCCATCGCCCAGGCCGTGAATGATATGGCGCAGCGCCTGAACCGCACCATCAACCGCGCGCATTATTACCAGCTTCGGCAAAAGGAAGCCGAACTGTCCGATCTGCAATCGAAATATAACCCGCATTTTCTCTACAATACGCTTGAAATGCTGCGCAACCGGTGCGAACAGGCAGGCGTAAGCGATGTAGCTGAGCTGATTACGGATTTTTCAGCGATTTTCCGCAGCCTGATTGGCTCCAAAACCTTTGTGCCGCTGGAGGAAGAATTGCTTTCCACGCGGCGCTATCTTTCCCTGCTTGGGGCGCGATACAAGGATCAGGTGGAGGTTCGGTATGATTTTACCCGCGACGTTCTTCGCTACGGTATCATCCGCAATGTTTTCCAGCCGCTGATTGAAAACTACTTCCAATACGGTTTTGACACGGCCACGGATGAGAACGAAATTGTTATCAGCGGAAAGCTGTTGGAGAACGGCCTGATGGAGCTGTCCGTAAAGGATAACGGCAGGGGCATGTCCCCGGAATCCATTGAAGCGCTCCGGATCAAGCTCACAGCGCCTGCTCAGGATTCAAAGGAAAGCTATGGCCTTAAAAATTTGCAGCAGCGGCTGAAACTGTTTTACGGCGATGAGTGCGGCCTGCGGATCGAATCCGGCCAGGAAGGCGGCCTGAGCGTCACCATCATTGCCCGAACGATGACCTGTGAAGAATATGAAAGCTCTCAATCATCGCTCCCCACGCTCATGGAAGAAGATTTCCACGAAACACGCTACAAGGAACTCACGTGAATGATGATTTGGCGTTGCTAAAACAGCGCCACGCATGATATGAAGGAGGAAACGGTATGGAACCAGACCGGATTTTGTTCGCCCATGGCTGGCGCTTTGCTCTCACCCAGGATGAGGCCGCGCTGCTTCCTGCCTATGACGACAGCGCATGGAGAAAAGTAACGCTGCCCCACGACTGGCAGATCGATCAGCCCCGGTCCCAGGACGCTCCCGGGAAAGGATGTCAGGGCTTTTATCCCCGGGAACACATGGGTGTATACCGTCTGCGTTTCCAGGCGGATCAGGGCTGGCGGCATAAGCAGGTGCGCATCCTGTTCGACGGGGTACAGCGTTTCAGTGAGGTGTGGTTAAACGGCGTTCAGGTGGGCGGCCATGCCTACGGGTATGTTCCTTTTACCGTGGACATTTCCCGCGCGCTGGATTTTGCAAAAGACAATGTGCTGGCCGTCAAGGTGGACAACCGCAGCACGGAAGGCGAATACGCCGCATCCGGCGACCGGTGGTATTCCGGAGCGGGCATCATCCGGGACGTTTGGCTGCTGGTGGACGGGGATACCCACCTGGTGCATGACGGGCTCCGCATTGTATCCGTTCCCATTCATAAGGGCCCCAGCGGTGATGTGCCGGATGTTGCCGGCATCCGCTGCGATGAGGCTGTATGCACCGTCACCTGTGAAGTTGCCGGTGACTGCGCCGGGCAGACGGTCACATTAACGGTGACCGCGCCGGATGGAAGCACCGTCTGTCAGCAGGAGCAGGCGGCCCTTCCCAACACTCAATGGACTTTTACCATCTCAAAGCCCAAGCTCTGGTCGCCTGATACGCCCGATCTTTATCGCGCCCGGGTCACGCTCAGCGGCGGAGACACGCTGGAAAGCGCCTTTGGCGTGCGTTCCGCGGTATTTGATACGGAGGATGGCTTCCTCCTCAACGGGGTGAAAACCAAGCTTTGGGGCGTGAACCTCCATCATGACGGCGGAGCCGTGGGCGCGGCGGTGCCTCCGGAAATCTGGAAGAGGCGCTTGAAAGCTCTGAAGGAAATGGGCGTGAACACCATCCGCTGCGCTCATCATCCCATGCCGGAGTATTTCTACAGCCTGCTGGATGAACTGGGTTTCCTGTGCATGGATGAATTGATGGACAAGTGGGAAGGCTGCCACATGTATTTTGACCGCACCTGGGCAGACCGTCATGAAGACCTGAAAGCCATGATCCGAAGGGACGCGAACCATCCTTCCATTATCCTGTGGAGCGTGGGCAATGAGGTCAGCCATCAATTTTCCGAAAAGTTTTACGCTTACCTGAAGGAGCTGACGGAAGCCGTCCGGACGCTGGACCCCACCCGCGCGGTCACCTGCGTGCTGATTTCCTGCGTGCTGAAGGATTACAACGACGTGACCCCCATGGGGGTGAAGCTGGCGGCCCTCAAGCGCTATGCGGAACTGGTGGACGTTTTCTGCGGCAACTACATGGAGCACTATTATGAAAAAATGCGGGAATACGGCATCCGCATTCCCATGATCGGCACGGAGACCCATACGCTGTACCGCAAGGACGAGCATGCCCTGAACAATGTGCAGTTAAGCACCGAGAGCCCCTATGCCATTGTGAAAAAGTATGACTGGGTGTGCGGCTCCATCATCTGGGCAGGGATCGACTATCTGGGAGAATCCGTGCTTTGGCCGCAGCGCGGCTGGCCCGGAGATCCCCTGGATTCCACCGGGGATTGGAAGCTGCGGGCGTATTACTGCGCGTCCCAATTCAAGCGGGAGCCCATGCTGAAAATCTGCGTGTATGATGAAACCGAACCCTGGGACGGCGCCCGGGCCATGTGGGGCTTCCCGCAAATGCGGTCCCACTGGAAATACACCCATTTTGAAAAGATGGTGCATGTAGCGGTCATGACCAACTGCGACAAGGTGCTGCTGTACCAAAACAGCCAGACCGTGCGTTACGGCTTCCGGCGGGAGGATGACGACGGCATGGTGCATTTCTATCTGCCTTATATTCCCGGCGTGCTGCGGGCGGAGGGCTACATCGGACAAAACAAAGCGGCGGAGGATATTCTTTACTCCGATCACGAGGCCCACAGCCTGACCGTTACGGCGGACCGTACCGTTCTGCCTGCCGATGGGCGCAGCGTGGCCATGGTTGATTTAGTCATCCAGGATCAGCATGGACGGCGTTTCATGCTGGAGGACAAACGCGTTAGCGTCCAAGCCGATGGCGCGCCGGTGGAAATCCGCATGGATAACGGCAATGTTTGGGATGTATCCCCTTTCCTGCGCACGGAATGTCCCACTTTCAACGGCCATCTGCTGGTGCTTCTGAAAGCGGGAACGACGCCCGGCGAGGTCCGGCTCACTTTGGATACAGAAGGCTTCGGCCGGCGTGAAATCCAATTTACGCTGCAATAACGAAAATACCCCGGCTTATGGACAGGCCGGGGCATTTTCGTTATACAGCTGAACGCTTCCTTGTTTCGTCAATCAGCCGCAGCATCCTGTTCATCGCAAAAGCGACGCCGCTTTCAGAGATTCCATGGCCCTCGCCCTTGAGCAGGATGACTTCGGCCTGCTCATATTTTTGCGCCGCTCGATAGGAGGATTCAGGGGGCACCACGCTGTCCTCGTCTCCTTGAAAAATCAGCACCGGCCCCTTGAACCGGCCAATGTGATCATAGGCCGAAAAATCCTTCATGGAGGTGAAAAACGCCTTCCCCAGTGTCAACCCCCAGTGCTCAAAAGTTTCCGGGATATCCGCTCCAAACCGGCCACGCCAATTGTCCGGAATACCGAACGCCGGACAATAGAGCATGATCCCCTTCAGCTGGTCCGCCCTCTCTTCAGCGGCCAGCGCTGTCACGATACCACCCTGGCTCCCGCCAATCAGGAAGACCGCGTGTTCATCCACCCTGTCCATGGAAGAAATGTAATCAATCACCTGAAGCAAGTCCTGCTTTTCTGTAAACAGCGTCATATCTGTTGATTTGCCGGAGCTTCGGGAGCGGGTGCAGCCGCCGCAAAAGTCGAAGCAGTATGCCACGATACCATGCCGTGCGAATGTGTCGCATTGCGGGTTATACCATTCATGCGTGCCGTTATAGCCATGACTGCAAATGACCGCGGGGCACTTTCCGTCTGTTACCGGATAGGCGATTCTGCCGTAGATTTCTTTTTCTCCTGCGCGGATGATCAATTCCTCTGTTTTGATTTCATACCGATGTTCCTCTGGCAAACCTGCGTTTTCCCGTTGATCCTGGCCGCTGTGCGGCAACCGATCCTTTAAATTCATGCCTTTTCTCCTCCAATTGCAAAACCCGCTTGGAACCTGCCAGAAACGGCAGCAAGGCTGTCATTCTCCCTGTTTTGCCGTTGCGATTTTGCCATAGCCGTTCCAGGCAAAGAGCGCTTCCTCGTTTTCATCGGCAAAGACCTGATCCACATCGCAGATGTAGAGATAGTGATCGCCGACTTCATGGTATTCCTTCATTGTGCACTGAATCGCGACGCGGGTGTGCTCCGGGATCTGAATTTCGCTGCTGGGAATAACTTGCATGCTGATCCCAAGCTTTTCAATTTTATTCGTATCCTGTCCGGTGGCCATGCCGCAGCCCATAACGGCGTCCTTGATCGCCGCGCCGGGGATCGTCAGATCCCCCGTAACCGCCGAATCGCAGAAATCCTGGCTCTATGCGGTCTGGTGGAGCGATCCGGTCAGGGAATGAACATTATCTACGAAACCAGCGTGAAAGAAGCCAAGCCACTGCCAGACTTTACCGGGACAGATGACACTTTTGTCAGCCTGACTCTGAATGGTCTGGTGATCGACAAGCAGATGCTATCGGTAATCAATCGGATTGGAAATGAACGGCTCGACACGCTCACTACTGCTGATTTTCTGACAATCAATGCTCTGTATCATGACATGCCTCTCGACAGCCATATGCAAGATCGGCTGAAGCACCTAACGGAAATGGGAATCGTGGAGCATATAGGCCGGAGCAAGTATGTTCTTTCCCGCAGCTTATACAGTGCTGTTGGCAAATCCGGCGTTCACACAAGAATTGTCGGGCTGGATCGTGAGACAAATAAAGAGTTGCTGCTTAAGCACATGCGGGAGAAAGGTCCGGAGGGAGCTCCGCTAAAAGAATTACAGCAGGTTCTTCCTGGACATAATCGAAGTCAAATCCAGGTATTGCTTCGGGAATTACGCAATGAGAATCGAGCTTATTTCCGTGGCAATACAAGCGCTGCAAAATGGTTTGCTGGTCCATCTCCTGCAGAGGACAACTGAAGCTTGCTGTCCAACTTGCAACTAACTTGCAACTTAGTTGCAAGTTGATAGCAAGTTGGTATAGCCCATGAAAAAGCCGCCCCTGAAGAGGCGGCGATACGAACTCAATTAAAAACCAATTCATCAAGTACGATTTCTTCAACCCGATGTCGGATGCTGTTCATCCGAGAAATCCACCCCAACTGGTCAGAAGCCTTTAGCTTTTCATTGATGCCCTCAGCTCCAGCCATTAGGGCGATCATCCGTTCCATGCGATCCCGGCAGACCTGGTCAGTTTCTGCCAGATGCTCATACAGCTTGCTGGATAGAACCAGACGAGTGTATAGTCCGGGACGATGCTCCTCCAGATATGCCTTGCACATCCGGCCATAATGGCCGATGGCTGTATGAGAATCAGTGGCTGAAATATCCGGGAAGTAATAGTCTCCATGTAGTGTGCAGTGAATGCCGTTTTCTGTTATTACGATGGGAAGCTTCTGCTTCATGGTGAGATCCTCCTTATAAAAGTCAGTCAAGTTTGTTTCTTACCCAAACCGTTTCTGATTTGGGTATTTGACACGAAAAACTGCAGAATCTTCACC
>OCTW010696036.1_pt1 | contig 12122 bp, 3 predicted proteins | sample 1539671 | NCBI WGS metagenome assembly OCTW01 (sample SAMN02144230, study PRJEB22623) | gut metagenome | biome: sheep rumen | host: Ovis aries | place: New Zealand | reverse complement strand
GTGCAGAATCCTTGTTTTGCAAACTCATTGTTATTTGGACTTACGATTGTCTTAGTTACAATTTGGTCAGACTGAATTGTGCGGGAAATTGCTCTAAGGTCAATACCATAAATAAATCCAATACCCGTATTCTGACCTATCTCATTTTTAAAACGAACAAATTTGCGCGGAGTACCATCTTTATTATAGAGAATTTTTCCTGTTTCATCATGTTCAATAATGAACTGTGCCCAGCACTCAAAAGTCTCAGCAAGAGTTTGAATTAAATTAAAGCGATTTGACTGCTTTGCGCTAATAGAACGAATTTTTTCAAATTTCTCATTATATTGAGGCTCTAAAAATTCTCTGCAATCCCAATCTAATGTGCTAGACCATAACAGATTAATATCATCAGCGCTAATCAAACCCTGAGTTTTTGTATGATTAAAATAATTATATTTAATTGAGGCTACAGAATTAACATCTATATCACCAGGATTAATACGAGTTTCATTCGTACCAAATATTTCTTTAAAGAATTGCACTTCTTCAACCCAACACTCAACAGTAGTGGTTAAGAATAAACCAATCTTCTTTTCATAAATTTCTGTTCTGGTAATTGATTTTGTACAAGTTAATTTATATTCAACCCAATTATCTTCCTTACTATCTGGTCCATCAATTATAGAAAAATATACGGGACCGTTTTCGTCAATTACTTTGTATGCACCTTCATCTTTATAAGTGCAAACAGATGGAACAATACCCCTGCCTATATAAGTTTCTCCAGGACCGTCTGTTCCCGCACGACGTGCTTTGTAACGGAATATATAAGTTTCACCAACGGCAAAACCATCAGGAATAAAACTAGATTGCTGATGGATACCGTCATTATAGAAATGTACTTCATTTGAAAGGTGAAGATAAGATTTTGCCGTATATGCAGAAATATCTTCAGTAGAAGAATAAGGAGGATAAAGTTGAAAAGTAAGATTTTCGTCTCCAATCCAACCTTCATTAGTGATAAAATCTTTTGGATTAACTGCTAAATTATTAACAACAAGCGCATCATTCCACTCTGTAGCTTTATACTCATAAATTTCATCGTCTTGATCAATTAACCCCGCGTATTCTTTAGGAATTGTTGCGCCTGGCTTAACTGTCCAAACATTGCAATATTTACCAGTTAATGCGTCAAGTTTATTAACTTGATGCTTTACAAGGCGCGAAGCCCTATAATTTGCAGAAACGTTACTTTTATAGAAGATATGCAAGTATGTAACAGGCTCATCTCCGATAGATTTAATTGTTAAGCAATCAACACCATCGTACTGTTCCTTTATCCATTGAACGGTAGCGCTATAACAATGCGCATTAGTAACCAACTGAGAATTTGTATCTCTTTCATAATCTTTAGCATAAGCTACTTGAATTTCGTCTATTTTAGAATTTACGGAGCTTTTATCAAAATAATCAAGTATATCTTGAACTTGCTGATAGAAAACTAATACTTTTTTACCAGCAGGAATTGTACTCTGTTGTAAATCAGTTTGATCGAAAAATGGTAAGTTTGATAATGCATTAGCTTCATATACAGGTTCTTCTTTTTTCTGTTGAACTACGTCTGAACCTTCTGTATCTAAAACCCAATCTGTACCATCAAGCACAGTCTGCGCAAGTTCTAATACAGTTCCGCTATTATTCTCTAATTCATCATCAAGAACAATATTAAAACCATTTTTAGACAATTCATTTATGAATACATCAGTACAAGTATAAGTGATACATTTGCCACTTGAATCTTCTTGGCAATTTTTTATAACAAAATCGTACCATTCATCCTTCCAGAATACCTTAACTTTACGCTCATTAACTAGTAAGCCAAGAAAAGGATTTTTGTTTTTTCTAATTGTAAAAACTTGGTCGCCAGAATCAGAGCTTATATCTGTACTCGTTTCTGTCTTAATAATTTTATCATTTTCACTTATAAGAAAAGAGCCATCTTCCCCAAGAATTAAATCATTAATAGGAGTTTCTATTGAAATCTCATTTTCTTTAATGACATAGTACATTTTGAAAGTAAAAGTATGAGTACCATTAATATTTGAGGTTAATTGTGGTTCAAAAGCACGAAAAGAATCCGTCATTGTATTAGAACCAATAACGCATAATTTTCTTTCTTTAAAATGAGCGGGAATATTACCAGAGGCTTCTACGAGATAGTCTTCCCATAAAGAAATTTCATATTTATCTTTCATTTATTGCCTCCATTAATAGTATAAGTAATTATATCTAATTTCCGCACAACGCGCGGCCCCAGAAGAAAAATTAATTTCTCCTAAAGGAATTTTGAAAAAATCGCCAGCTTCTAAACAGTCATTATAAAGCCTGCCTGTTGGATTTTTATAAGAGTCGCAGCCTTCGATTAAATTTGTTCGAGAATTAATACGAATAAAAGCATCAGTTGGACTTTTACTTACGATGGAATAAAAAGTCATCTGTCCTTCACCATCACCCAACGTAATAGTTTGAAGTTTAGCGGCTTCTTCCATTGTATAAAAGGCTTGCCAATCTGTTTCTATATCTCCAGCATTATATAAGAGAATATCAGTAGCATTAGTACCGTCATAATCATCACCTTTGGTATCTAACATTCCAGACGCGCCCTTCCATTCTGATTTATTAGGATATTTTTCATCAGGAAACTCGTCTAAATATTTATGTATACTTTTCGCATAAGGATAATAAGCAATAAAAGGAATATTACCTTCTCCTTTATATACGCGAACCGTCTCGTTATTATCATTCAATTGGTCAAAACAAATGGTATGAAGTTGCGGAGGGCTCTGCACTTTTACTGTATATGCTTTATACGGCGCCTCATCAAAAATGAGTTCACCCATTGCCTTGCCGTTGAAGACCTGGCGCAATCTACGATATCCCTCTTCGCTCAAACTATCAAAAGCGATCTGAATATTTATAGGTTTTTGGGAATAAAAAGACTCCCAAAATAATGTACCATCCCCACCTTCTATCTGCGCAGTACGGTCCTGAAAAGCCGGGACCAGATCATCATCATACCTTGAGCCATTGCTCACGCGCAAAATATTTAGGTCAGAAGAATGGACTCCATTAAATTGAAAGCCACAGAAATCAATTAACTTCATTATATTCCTCCTTAACTCGCTATAAAAATACTCCTTTAACTCTATTATAAGTAGAAAAAACATCATTTTCATATAAAAAAATGGGGACTACCTAAGTAGTCCCCATCATCTTAACGTAAGAAGTTTATTGTGTTAATGTTTCTGTACTGTCCTTCATCGAAAATCTGTTTCTTAATTCTATTAGCGAGCTTATCAACATCATAGTCAGAACCAATATCTGCGTTAATATCAATATCAAGATAAACATTGCCTACGGCCGCAGTGTTAGCTTTGTTCTGTGGATTCATCAACGAAGCTAAGATATCCTTTAATGCAATGAAGTTGCGAGTATCTTGAGAGTTAAGTACAAGTTCAGGATGAGATCTAGTACCATCTAACCAAGCAGGACCCGTCTTATCTGCAAGACCGCCAGTTTTAAATCGACTCATTTGGTAATTCTTCCAATCTGTAACTCCGTTAACTTTCCAACCAGTCCATGCCTTTTTCGTATATTTCTTTTTCTTCTTCTTTGCAGCCTTCTGTTTTTTCGTTTGGTCTGCATCCCAAGCTTTCTTTTGTTTCACAAAATCATCATATATCTTAAGAACCGTATCTGGATCAAATCCTTTTTCTTTAAGATTACTTGCCCAATTACGTTCTGCACCCCATCCTCCATGAGTCTTTCCTCCTAAGAGAATGGCGGCAGCAGCACCATAATTTTGTTCGTCAGTACGTTCATAGGTATCTGCGGTAACATTTGCTTGGGTATTCATTTCGCCTATTTTTTTAAGGTAGTCTGAAGTACCTGTATTTGCTATGGTTCCATCATTATTAGCATCTGTTTGGAATTTATCTTCCGCTTCATCTCTACCAATTATAGCTTCACGGAATGCCTTACCAACTTCTGCCCACCAGTTTTTTTGTCCGATATTACTTAAGGCTTTAAAGGCTTCACCATCTTTGAGAAGCTTGGCAAGTTCTGAATCTTCACTAAATATCTCACTCTTTGCAGTATCTGACATAAGAGTATATACTTTTTTCCAGAGGGCGCCGGTCTCTTTTGCAATATCCAACTGAGTCTGCATTGTTTCTATCTGGCGTTGACGCTGTTCTGAAGCAGTATCTGCATCTTTCTGCATTTTATCGATAGCTTGGTCAACTAACGTATCTGAATAGCCTTCGCGCGCGTCTTTAAGTTCTTTCTGAAGACTTAATATCTCCAAATCATTTGCGCCAGAAGTATCTCTCTGTAAGTAAGCAAGACGATTTTCTTTCTTTGAGATGTCTTCTTCTTTTTCTGTGTTATCACGAATTTGACGAGATAAATCAATTTGCTCACGGAGAGAACTAATGACTTCATTGTTTACCTTATCAATCGCATCACTCATAGCCTGGTAGCTATCGATTTCTTTTTGATAGTGGTCTACAAGAGCATCCATGACACGGTCTTCAAAGCTAAGGTAAGCATCGATTGCGGCTTCTCTAAATTCCTCAATTTTATCTTCAAGTTCCCAAAGTTTGTCGCGGACTTCTTCGTAACTACTTACAAGTTCTTCTAACTTACTTATAAAAGCTTCGGCAGCCTTACCCTTCTCAACATTCTTTGAACCTTCAAGAGCTTGTAAGCCTCCCCAATCCAATTCGATTTGACCAGTTTCAAAGTTATAGCCTGCATATTTGGTTACGCCCATCTGTTCGAAAGTTTTTACATTACCTTTTGAGTCTACATAAGTTTGTTTTCCGAGGTTTTCGATTTGTCTACGACGACCAGCCTCAAGTTCCTTTTGAAGATTTGCTTCGGTACGGATTTGCTTAATTTGGTCGTAGTATGCTTTACGAATATCTGAAAGAGATGATTGTTCTTGTTTGAGAAGTTTTTGGTAGCGTCTTTCGAGAGCTTCGCGCTTACGGAGGGATTCGTTTATTTTTTCTTGAAGATTGTAGAGTTCGTCATATGGGTTTTCCCAACGTTCCTTCTTAGCTTTGGATTTCTTTCCGCCACCGCCCTTACCACCTTTTTTCTTAGTTTTTGGAGGAGTAAGCTTTGGTGGTTTATTGAAAGTAGCCTTTTTAGGCATCATAATTTGAGCCTTTCCGTTTGTCTCGTATTTTGTAAGGTCGTCAACTGGTATTTGCTTTGTTCCATTACCATCAGGTATCGTTATGGTACCACCTTGATGGCTTTCTTGGTAGGATTTAACATCGACTTCTTTTGCTTCCCACTCAATACCCATACCGATATTGCCCATGATTTTATTAATTTCATCAACGGTTTTTCCTGATTCAGCAAGAAGTTGAGCTAATTTTACTTCTATAGAGTTTTCATCAAAAGTAGTACCAATTTTTAAATTAGGTATTTTCTTTTGTATTTCGTCTATCCAATCATTAACTTTATTATTTTTTTCTTCACTGCCCAAATCACCAATGTTTACTTTTGCAAGATTAGCAGCTAATTCTGCGGCAGCCTTCTTATCTTGATTAACTGCTTTTTTGAGCAATTCAGCATTTTTAGCAGATTTAAAGAACTCGTCTGGAATTTTTTCACTAGAGTTCAACATTTTTTCTACATCTTCTTTCATTTTGGTATAAACCTTGAAAGCCGCAGTGTCGGGTTGAGGAATCTTAAAACCACCACCTTTCTTATCTATAAGTTTAGACCAATCATCATAAGAAGAAACTAATGACTTCATGCCTTCATTATATTTAGCTTCAGCAAGAGCCATTGCATATAACTCATCTGCACGTTTATTTTCTAATCCTTCCACTCTTGTTAAAGCGTCTGCGTAAGCATTAAGGTCTTCTGCGCTAATTCCATTGGCCTTAGCCTGAGTAAAAGTATCAACAATATTGCCTGATATTCTGCTAGATTCTTGGAAGTTACCGCTATTAGTTTCCATACCAGCAAGAAGTCTTTCTTGAAGATCTTTTGGAAGTCCCAAACTTGCAATTTGTCCTTGCAAAGCCGTTTGAGCTGATTTACTGCCTCTAATAGCATCTTCTGCATTTGCAACACCATAATTCATTTGGCGTTGCATTACATCTGCATTGAATTTGGTTGTATTTAAAGCTGCTTCATTCTCTCCAAGTTTATCTTTATCATTTTTAATAATTTCGTATAATTTATTCATGGCAGTGTAATCATTTTTCAGCCTAATATCATCATAGGCTTGACTCCATGCCATTGATTTAATTTTACTATTTTCACCAGCTTGGTTAATATAATCCTTAACAAAACTTGATTTATCTTTTACATTATTGATATTTCCATTTTTTGAGAATAAATCTTGAGCAACTTGACCAGATGCTATATCTTTTTCTAATTGCTTAGTATTAAATGAATTACTTACTAATTCATTAACTGCTTTAAGTATATCACTAAGTTGTCCAGTATAATTATACTCTCCAGTCTCAATATTATATACAAACTTATCCGCATCTACACCGGCTTGCTCAGTGAGTTTCTTATAATCATCCTCACTAAAATTACGACCTTGTGTGCCAGTTTTAATACCCTTACCAATTTTAAAAAGAGATTTTAATTGTTCAGTTAACTTTGAAAGGTCAACCTTTAAGGAAGCATTATTAAGTTTAATAATATCGTTTTCAAGAGTCTCGATTCTATCATCCGCAATACCATATTCTGCGGCCAAGTCACTTAAACTATGAATAGAATTAGTACTTGTCCAATCAATTTGACCAAGGGCCGCAGTGAATGCCTTGGCCTTTTCCGGACTCATACCATCGGTCAATGCTTTTATTTGCTTTTGGAGAGTATCAACGCCTTCTTGTCCTGAACTGATAAATACAGATTCAAAATTTTCTGTTAAACTTTTTCCTACTCCCGCAGTTAAATTTTTAGTTATATTTTCACCGAGACCCTCAAGTATGCTTCCAGACTTTATAGTTACATATTTTTCTGCCTCATCCAGCTCTTTTTGAAGTTGTGCAATATATCCTTCTCTATCAATTCCTAAATTTTCAAAATACTCCTTATCACCAATTCTATTAACTATTTCTCTTGCGCCACCTTCACCTTTTTCTCTTATCTCTTTAAAATCTTTTGCAGTTAAGGCACCGCCACCTTCCTGCTGAAAATATTTTAATTGTTCTTCAGTCAAGTTACCCATTTTACTTTCAAACTGGGTAACAAAATTATTTAATTTACCTTGAACTTCTTGAGCAGCAATTTGTCTATTTAATTCTTCTTCTGAAATGTCTTGTCCATTATTTGCTTTCTGTTTCCAATCTTCATAAGTATCATAGCCAGCGCGACTAGCAAGAAGGTTTTGTTTCCAATCTTTATCCTTTTTTTCTACGTCTTCTAACGTCTTTTTATAAAGCGCTTCTGTAGTGCCAGTAGAAATAAGATTTTTACCTAAATTTACCGCATCTTTGTTACTTATATGACTTAAAGCATTAGATATTAATCCATTAAATTGAGCCTGTGATGCATCAGAAAATTGCTCGGTCTGAGCGTATTCCTTCATACCGTTAAATTCATAGTCCCGTATTTTCCAATCGACAAAATTTTGTCTATCTTCTGGAACCATTGACTTTACCAACTCTTTTAAGTCATAAGTATCCTGAACTCGGCCTTCACGAATGGCTTGTACTATTTCTTCTCGTACTTTATCTTCGGTATATACATCGCCCTTGCTATTCGTCCATTTTTCACCAATATATCCACCAAGTATATTCCAACTATCATATCCTTCCTTGGCTTTTTTATCTTTTATTTCATTTCTAGCTAACTGTGCGCCGATAGATGCTGCTTGAGTATATTCTTGTGTTTTTCCAAGTTTATCTTTAACAGCCGTCTTAGACTCTTCAGTAATTATTAAACGGCCATCTTCGCCAATTTTGGTTTCTAAACCTTCATAAGTTCCTACTAAATTCAAAACTTCGGCATTAGCATCTTTAATAGCTTCCTTCCATTGCTGAGTTCCAGCAACAGCATTATCTATTGCAGAATACTTATCATTTAATGAATCCCAAGCCTGACCTAATTTTTCGTAAGCTTTTGCAGCTTCATCGGCAGCATCTGCGGCATTTTTACAAGCTTCATTTGCCTTGTTCATTCTAGCTTCAAAACTATAGTTTTTGCTAAAACTATGAAGAGCCACACCAAGAGCAACAAGTGCAGAAATAACACCCGCAATCCAACCAATAATAGGAATAGATACAATAGCACCAGTAACTCCTTTTGCCATTAATTGTGCCTGTAAAGGAAGGTAAACAGACATAATTGTACCAAATGCTAATATTCCAGCACCTGCAACTTTAAGTACTGTACCAAAGACTTTAAAAGGACCTTCTGTAGCTTCAAGGGCACTGCCTATACCCATCAAGGCACCACCAACAACTACTGCACCAGCAGAAAGTTGTCTCATGCTAACAGTGCTTTTTTGAATTACTCCATCATCATTATCTAGTACAATACCAAAATCTTTAGCATTTTTTTCAGTAATTTTAAATTTCTGACCAGATTTATCTAATGCATCATTAAGACTATCTAAAGTTAAGGTTCCTTCTTCAAGTTGAGTTCCTACCTTTTCACGGAATGAAGCAATTCCCTCGTTTGATACATCTGGACTAAATTTATTAACAACACCAGTAAGAAACTCCTCTTTTGAAGAACCTTTTGCAAGCCCTGCAACTTTACGATTTCTTGCTGGATTTAAATATTGAGACAAACCGCCATATATGTCGCTAAACTGGTCTTTAATTTTTGCTGCAAAACCACCTTTATCTCCATAACTTGTAATTTTATCAGATAACTTTGAGTAGAAGTTTTTCGTAAATTCTACGGCGCCTACTTTACCTTGAGTACCTGCAATTTGAGTGAGGCCGCTAAAAAATTTACCAACCTGGGTTCCACCAAATGCTTTTTGACCAATTTTAAATCCAGTAAATGCAGTAAAAAATGTAGTAATCATTTTTACGCTAGCATTTCCTTTGGATATACCTTTAATCAATGCATTAATAGCTGTAATTAAATCAGTAAGTGCGTCTACGGCACCCTTGATGGCATCACTATTGGCCAAACCAAGTACAAATTCGTCCCAAGCGTTCTTTAAACGAGAAAGTTTAGTTTGAAGGGATTCAAGAGTTTTAGCATATTGTTCCTGAGATGCTCCATTTGCATTATTTGCAGCATCAACAAGTTCCATTGTTCTACCATAGTCACTCATCATAGCGATAAAACGTGACTGCTGTCTTGAACCGGCCGCCATGGTCGCAATATATCTTTGCTGAACCTTATCTAAGCTATCCCATTTAGATGCAAGTTCAATAAAAATATCATCAAGACCTTTTGCACCTGTCAAATATTCATTTAAATTAATACCAGCACTTCTTAAAGCGGTAGAAACTTTATTAACATCAATTTCTCCACCTTCTTCATCCTGACCTAATAATTCTCCTTTAGAATATAACTTCTTAACTTCAGAGAATCTTGCAATTACTGTTTTAAGCGCTGTACCTGCGGTTTCCGCAGATTCACGTGTGGTCTCAATCATTTGCGCAAGGAATGCAGAAGTAGTTTCAAATTCCATATTAGCGTTATGAGCAAGAGATGCAACTTTCGTCATAGCGGTTGAAATTTCATCCGTATCAGACGCAGTAATAGCAGCAAGTTTAGAGTAAACATCGTTAACTCTTTGCGCATTCATCTTGTCCATTTCCATATTGAAACCACGAAGAGCGTTCGTCATACGGTCAGATGCAGTAGCAGCATCAAGTCCCGCAATACGAGCCATCTTCAAAGTTTCATTAGAAACTGCCATAACCTCATTGGTTTTTAAACCTTGCTGATAGAAAATTGTAGCAGCTTCATAGGCACTATGAATTGAGACACCTAATTCATTTGCACGTTGAGTATATTCAGGTAACTGAGACCACATATCGCCAACATCAAAATTGGTAACTACTGCGGTTTCAGTCATTACAGCATCAAGATCTTTTACTGTATCATAAGCAGAGCGAAGTGCTCTCTTAAACAAGTTAATAGCATTAGATAGACCAAAGAAATAAGCGGCCTTACCCTTAAAATGCTCTAATTCAGAATTAAGTTGTTGAGTGCTCTGTGCTGCTTGGGCGCTTTCTCTAGCATATTGATTAAAAGCTTCTGCGCCCTTTTTACCGACATCTGCTGTTTCAGTAAGTAACGCAGCGCCCTTGCTCATAACATCGCTTAATTCTTTTTTCTTGGCGATTAAATTACTATCTTCAGTAGTAACATCTTTTTGAGCAGTTTTATATCTTTCAAGAGCATCTCTTAAAGCCTTAACATCATCTGCTTTTTGTTGCCACTCGTCACTTAATGGGGCACCTTTTGCTCTAGTTTGTGCAGCTTTAACTGTACCTTCAAGTTTTTTAATAGCCTTTTCGGTTTCATCAATTTTACCATCCTCAAAGGCTTTTATAGCATCATTCCAATAAGATGCTCCTCCTTTATTATGGGTGGCACCTGCTTTTATTGCTTTACCCAAATCTTTTCCAGCTTGAGAAGCATAGGTTTTAAGATCTTTTAAATTATTCTTTATACTATCTATTTCATCATTAAGATTCTTTACTTGTGCGTCATCAATTTGTAAATTTATCTCTTTATTACTATTAAGAACTTTTACTTTCGTAATAATCTGGTCATAAGCAGAAGAAATTTGACGCATCGCTTCTTCATAAGCTTTTACGTCTCCTTTATTTTTAAATCCTGAAGCCATGGCTTTATTGGCTTTTTCAGTATTTCTTTCTATTTTTTGAAAAACTCTATCAAATTCAGACTGAAGTCCTGGACCTAACGATAACTTACTGAGATTTTCTTTAATCTCATCAATGCCTCGTATAGCTTGTCTAATGTCAACAATCTCTTCAATCTTTATAACTTGTTTAACTTCGTTTCCCATTTTTCTTCCTCCAAAAATAATAATCGGCATAACCAAAAGTTAATGCCGATTATCATTATAGGTCACTTTCTATATCATCACCCAACATAATAAAATCAGTTACGTAGGTGTTTCCTCTAGACCCAACTGGTATGCCCATAGCATCAAATCCACCTGTAATAGGACTTGCTTGTTCACCCAGTCTAACAGACAATTCGGTCAATAACTTCAACTTAGGAATTTTTATAATTCCCGTTACTACCTGTCCACTCACGTCATCTTTAATACGTGTTCTTCCTTCTAACGCCACAAAACCATTAATTAACTGTTTTCCAATTTTATAATCTAAAATAGAGTTTATATAATTAAAGGTATAATCTATTAAAACTTCCAAATATGGAATGGTTAATGTCAATATCGCACCCTCTAATGAATATTCAGTAATTCTTTCACCAGTATTTTTATTATAAATAAAAATATCTATCGGTGTATGCTTGAGGGTAATTATTCCATTTTCATCAGTTTCTTTCTCTTCATGTTCACTAATGAGAACGGGGTCTGTACTTTGCTCAATGAGTCTAGCATTAGTTAAAAGAGCAAAATGTTCTTTTGAAAATACGCCTTGGGTAAATCTCAACCTAATATCCTTTGTAGTTTCCCAAAATACGTGCGCGCGGTTATCGAATCCACCTGTCGCCGCAACTATGGTCTTTTCTTCATCCAAAGTTGCTACTTGTATTTTATCAAAAAATGCTATGGTTTCACCTGGGACTATTTTTCTGTTCCCGATTTCTATATTATAAGTAGCCTTAAGACTCACTTTCTCTAAATCTTTGAATGAAAACATCTATATCCTCCAATAAAATAGTGGAGGCCGAAGCCTCCACCATCTACCACTTAGTAATTTTTAATTAGCCATTAGGTACATCAACATCGTACTTAACCAACTTCATCATAGCGCCACCGCCGGCAGGACGGAGAACGTGGAGGCTAAGATTGAATACTGAAGGGTCACCCTCTGCCTCGAGAGTAATTGTGTTTTCAGACTTAACCTTTGCCTTAGGGATGATGAACTGGAAGAACTCGTCTTTACCGTTGATTTCTGAACGAGCAT
>OCTW011611714.1_pt1 | contig 12124 bp, 10 predicted proteins | sample 1539671 | NCBI WGS metagenome assembly OCTW01 (sample SAMN02144230, study PRJEB22623) | gut metagenome | biome: sheep rumen | host: Ovis aries | place: New Zealand | reverse complement strand
ATCGATCCAGCCTGTTACCGACCCCGAAGCATGGAGGGTTAAGCTTATCGCAGACACCTGTATAAGTTCAATCAAAGACGCATGCCGGAGCAATGCAAAAAAAGGCATGCGCAGGTTCTACGGTGAACTGGCCACAGATGCCGACGGAGACTATCGCATACGTGATGTGGGGAGTTTTATTGCAATAGATGATCGTTTTACGCTGTCGCATATGGAAAAGGTGAAAAGTCAAATTGAGGATAGATTAAAGAATGAGCTTGGCTTCAGCAGATTTCGTGTTTCTCTCAAACATGGAACATGCTATACCCAAGAAGTTCACTATGGCAAGATCCTGGGGGGGACAAAATTCAAGCGCAAATCGCATCCGGGCGTCTGCCTGTGCATTGAGCTGGAATGGTAAAAAGCCTGTCATCGGTGTCAGGATCCGGGACTGACATGCTGCATTCAGCATCATGAGGAGGGGAACGATGGCCATCAGTTTCAACAAAGACTCTGCTTTCAACCTGAAGCCAATTCCTGTGGAAGAAGTCCGGCGGGACGTTTTGGGTCTGCTGATTGACGGCGAAGAATGCGTGATGGCATTCAAAACCATCCGGGATCAGCTGGTTTTCACCAACAAGCGGATTATCTCCGTCGATGTGCAGGGAATCACGGGAAAGCGCAGGTCTTTCACCACCATGCCATACTCGAAAATCCAGTATTTCACGATTCAGACGCCTGGTTTCCTGGAACTGATCTCGGATTCGGAGCTGCAGATCATGTTCAGCAACGGAATTACTGTAACATTCGAAATCAAAGGAAGTACGGATATCGGCCTTGTCGGGCGAATGATCTCAGAGTATGTGCTCCGGTGACCCCGGTATCAATCCAGCTAAAAGCTTCTTCGGCATCTGCTGATCACAGCCCCGGGCGTAACATTCAACCTGCCCGGAAACCGTACTGCTGCGGCTCGGCACTGCAGCGGTCACTCTTCAGAAACAAGGAGGTTTTCTCATGCGCAATCGGCTTTTCCCCCGTCTGGGGATTCTCTGCGGCGTGCTTTCCGTCATCTTCGCCATCGTGGTACTGGCCGGAGGCGGCGCAGGCCTGAAAGAGATGGAGACCGGAACCCGAACCTCTTACGAGTATTATGGCGGCGATGCTTATACCGGGATGCAGCAGGCCGCCGCTGACACGGCCCGCAATGTCAAGACGCTGTCTGAAATTGTGAAAGCCGGCTTTCAGGGTGTGTCCAGCTCCGGGATGGGCTTTCTCCTGCTGATCCTCGGTTGCTGGCTCATCGTGCATTCGCTGCACGTGCTTGACGAGATGCAGGCGCGGGAACAGTTTGAGGCAAAAGTACTCACCTCGATCGGCCAGTTCTCCGCACAGGCAGCCCTGCTCAAGGCAGAGAACGAGCCTGCCCCGCAGCCTGTTCCGGCGGTGGATGAAAGCGCCGCAGAGCCTGCCTCTTATGAAGCCGAGGAAACCGTCACAGAAGAAGATCCGGGCACAGAAGAAGATCCCGACGCAGAATAATACCCGGCACAGCGCTTGCAGATTCATACCGGAATGACCGACAGCTTCCCCGGGAGTCCCATCACGCCTGCAGCGCATTCGGCCGCTGCCGGGAGGTGCAGCACAGCTCCGCATCGCGCACCTGTCTTAGCCGCCGGCACCCGGACTGCGCTCCCCCGTTGAGTATGTTCAGGCTGAAACAGGCTCCGCCAGCGGAAGCATCCCCCTTTTTTCCCTGCCAGCATTCAGAGAGGATTCTGCCCCATGAAGACTTCCGGCCGCAGAGCGTGCACCGATGTGCCGCCGTCCGAACTGGATCGGATTCTTTCCTGCTCCCATACAAAGCGCTGCCTGCTGAAGGCGGGCGTGACCACTGTGCAGCAGCTGCTGGCCTTGTCCGCCGACGATCTGCTGCAGATCCGCGGCATCGGCCCCGTCATTGCAAAGGACGTGCTGCAGGCGCGGGAGCAGTATCTGCAGCTTGAGCGGCAGGAGGAAGCATAGCGCAGGGGCAGGCCGCGGAAAACCTGTCCCGCAAGACGGCCTGATCTGACCATTCCGCTGCAGGGGCAGCTCCGGCTGCTCCTTTTATTTTGCTCATCGTCCGGCGATCACATCAGCAAGCGGCTGCCGGTCAGGCTGCCCTCCCCTTGCGGCCGGACTGCAAATCTGCTATGCTGTGGGGGACAGCGGCGGATGACGCGAGGCGCGCCGGAGCGGAGAGGAGAGATGCATCGTGCAGTTTGGCATGCCCACCCTGTACCATTGCCGGACCCTGGCGGAGAACGTCGCCCTGTGCGCCGGGCTGGGGCTGCGGTTCATTGAGCTGAACATGAACTTCCCGGAGTACCAGGCGGAGCAGCTGGCGGACACGGACAGCCTCCTGCGCGCCGGGGAGGCGGCCGGGATCTATTTCACCATCCACCTGGACGAGAACCTGAACATCGCGGACTTCAACCCGCTGGTCCGGCAGGCCTGGCTCGAGACTGTCCGCCGCACGATCGGCGCCGCGAAGGGTCTGCTGGGCCTGCGGGACGCCTTCGGGGACAGCGAGCAGCCGCTGACCGTGAACATGCACATCCACCACGGCATCCACATCACCCTGCCGGACCGCAGGGTGCAGCTCTATGAGCGGGATCCCGCCGCTTATCTTGAGGCCTTCCGCAGCTTCCGCGGGCTGTGTGAGGAATGGATCGGCGGCAGCGGCGTGATGATCGCGGTAGAGAACACCGACGGCTTCCGCTGGTATGAGCGGGAGGCCATCGACCTGCTGCTGGAGAGCCCGCAATTCTGCCTGACCTGGGACATCGGGCACTCCCGCGCGACCGGCGAGGCGGATGCGCCCTTCCTGCTGGCGCGGCGCGGACGCATCCGGCATTTCCACATCCACGACGGCACCGAACGGCCGCCGCGCGACCACCTGGCCCTGGGGGACGGGGAGATCGACCTCAGGGAGCGCCTGCGCCTGGCGGAGGCTTGCCGCGCCCGCTGCGTGCTGGAGACCAAGACGGAGGCGGCGCTGCGGCAGTCCGTGCGGTGGCTGAAAAGCGCAGGGCTGCTGTGAACGCTGCGCCGGGGCCTTTTTGCCGCCGTGCAGCTTGATGGATTCTTTCGTTTTTAGGACAGCCCGCCCGGCGTTCACGATCCCGGTCATGGGATGAACGTTCACCGCGATGCCGGCGCCTCAACCGGGAGGCCGCCACGGGCTGTTCCGGGTGAAGCTGTGAGGGCAGGCCCCGCACGAAAAAGCACTTCCGCTCTGTCCCCCGTGGTTTTCAGCCGGGACAGAAGCAGGAAGCGCTTTTTTGCCTTTTGGGGGGATTGGGATCAAACACGACCCTGTCCTCAAGGCGAGCATCCGTCGATTGCAGTTCAGTCCAGTTCACCGTTGCAAGCGAAGCAGGTGGTGTTGCTCATGTTATTCTTCGCGCCGCAATGGGGGCAGACCTTTTTCGGGGCTTGCGCGGCAGCCTGCAAAGGGGCTTGCGCGGCAGGGGCGTTCGTATTCGTTTTTTGCTCCCGGAGTTCCTGCAGTGTGTACAGCGTAGCATATCTGATTTGCCGAATATCTTCTGTAATCTGTCCTATCGCATAACTGTATATGCCGAGAATCCAGCTCAGCAGACTGCCTCCTGCCGCAATCACCAGGCCCTCCACAGGGCCGACGGTGGGGATGAGTGCAATTCCCAGAATCACGCAAAGAATGATGCCCACCCAGCAAGAGCCCTTTGCAAAAAGCTGCAGTTTGTTTTCGATGTTGTCAAACATTGGCGACTCTCCTCTCTGCGAAACAGATCAAATTGACATAAATATAATATCACATATTGTGATAAATGTCAATATCTCAGTTTGTGATTCTTATAATATGGCTGTAGAATCAACGAAAGGATGTGGCAGCCATGCGTCTGCGCGACCTGCGGGAAGACCACGACCTGACGCAGTCTGCTCTGGCGAGAATCCTCCACATCCGGCAGAACACCTATTCCCAATATGAAAACGGCCAGCGCCAGATCCCGCTGGATGTGCTGATCCGCCTGGCCTGCATCTATGAAACCTCAATTGATTATATCCTCCGCCTGACCGACGAACCCAAGCCCTATCCGAGAAGCGCCATCTTCCGTACGCCAGCCGAATGAAGCCCCGCAAGGTGCCATTGTCAGCACTTTGCGGGGCTTTGTTCGTTTGGTTTATGCCTCCACGCGGTACACCCGCAGGGCGTTCTCCGTCGTGATCCGGGCCAGCTCCTCCTCGTCCATGCCGCGCAGCTGCGCGATCTTCTCGCAGACGAAGCGCACGTTGGCGGGCTCGTTGCGCCGGCCGCGCACCGGCTCGGGGGCCATGTAGGGGCTGTCCGTCTCGATCAGGAGGCGGTCCAGCGGCACGTTCAGGGCGGCCTCCTGCAGGCGCGGCGCCTTCTTGAAGGTCACCGGGCCGGCGAAGGAGATGTAATAGCCCAGCTTCAGGTATTCCTTCGCGATCTCCCAGCTGCCGGAAAAGCAGTGCATGATGCCGCCGGTCAGTATGCCGCGGTGCGCCTTGAGCAGGTCCACCATGTCCTGATGCGCGTCCCGCACGTGGAAGGCGCAGGGCACGTCCAGCCGCCGCGCCAGCTGCAGCTGCAGCCCGCAGGCGGCCTTCTGTTCCTCCGGCGTGGGATTGTCCGGCCAGTGGTAGTCCAGGCCGATCTCGCCGATGGCGCGGACGCAGGGCTCCGCGAACAGGGCTGCGATCTCCTCCAGCGCCTCCGGGGTGCACGCGCGGGCCGACTCCGGGTGGAAGCCGACCGCGGCCACCGCGCCGGGATGCGCCGCGGCATAGCGCACAGCCTGCCGCGAAGAGGGCAGATCGGTGCCGATGACGGCGAAGCGGCTGACGCCGTATTCCGCCATGCGCGCGTGGACGGCCTCCCGGTCCTGGTCGAACTGCGGCCCGTCCACGTGGCAGTGGGTGTCAAACAGCTTCATGCCCGCCTCCGTCAGCCGACGATGGCGCCGTCCTCCACGCCCTCCATGACGCTCATCAGCCGCAGATTGCCGCTGGCGTCCAGGGCCGAGAGGATCATGCCCTGGCTCTCCTCCCCCGCGATCTTCCGCGGGGCCAGGTTCGTCACGGCGACCACCTGCCGGCCGATCAGCGTCTCCGGCTGGTAGTATTTCGCGATGCCGCTGAGGATGGTGCGCTCGCCGTCCGCGCCGAAGGAGAGGCGGAAGCGCAGCAGCTTATTGCTCTTCTCCACCTTCTCGCAGTTCAGCACGCGCCCCACCTGCATCTTGCACTTCGCGAAGTCGTCAAAGGCGATGACCTCGGGGAACTCCGGCTCCTCGTGCTTCTTCTCTTCCTTCTTGGCCTTGGCGGGCTTTTCTTCCTTCTTCGCGGGGGCCTCGGGCGCGGGGTTCAGCGCCTCCAGCTCCTTCTTCACGTCGATGCGGGGGAAGAGCGCCTCGCCCTTGCACACATGGATGCCGGCGGGCAGACGGCCGAAGCGGTCCAGGGAATCCCAGGTCTTCAGCGCTTCATCCTCCAGGCCCAGCTGCGCGAAGATCCGCGCGGGCGTGGCGGGCATGAACGGCCCGATCAGCACGGCGACGAAGCGCACGCACTCCGCCAGCGTCCGCAGCACGTTCCCCAGCAGCCCCTTCTTCTCCGGATCCCGGCCCAGAATCCAGGGCTGGGTCTGGTCGATGTACTTGTTGCACTCGCCGATGACCTTCCAGATCTCCGCCAGCGCCTGGCTGTACTGCAGCTTGTCCATCTGCTCCTCGACCAGCGCGGGCAGGGCGGCGCAGTGAGCGCGCAGGTCGTTCCCCACCGGCTCCGCCACCGCCTCGTCCCAGGCAGGGACATCGCCGCCGAAGTACTTCTCGATCATCGCCACCGTGCGGGAGACCAGGTTGCCCAGGTCGTTGGCCAGGTCGGCGTTCATCCGGGTCAGGAAGGCCTCGTTGGTGTAGTTGCCGTCCGCGCCGAAGGGCATCTCGCGCAGCAGGTAGTAGCGCAGGGCGTCCGCGCCGTAGCGGGCAACGATCGGCTGGGGATAGACCACGTTGCCCTTGGATTTGCTCATCTTGTCGTTGCCGAAGAGCAGCCAGCCGTGGGCGAAGACCTGCTTGGGCAGCGGCAGTCCCAAGGCGTGGAGCATGATGGGCCAGTAAATCGTGTGGAAGCGCACGATCTCCTTGCCGACCAGGTGCACGTCCGCCGGCCAGTATTTCCGGAACAGCTCGTCGTGATCCGTGCCGTAGCCCAGGGCGGTGATGTAGTTGGAGAGCGCGTCGATCCACACATAGACCACGTGCTTGTCGTCAAAGTCCACCGGCACGCCCCACTTGAAGGAGGTGCGGGAGACGCACAGATCCTGCAGGCCGGGGCGCAGGAAGTTGTTCAGCATCTCGTTGGCGCGCTTGGCGGGCTGGATGAAGTCCGGGTGCGTCTCGATGTAGTCGATCAGCCAGTCCTGATATTTGCTCATCCGGAAGAAGTAGCTCTCCTCCTGCATGGCCTCCACCGGGCGGCCGCAGTCGGGGCAGCACTTCACGCCGTCCTTCTCCACCACCTGCGTGGGCGTCCAGAAGGACTCGCAGGGCGTGCAGTACAGGCCCTCGTAGGCGCTCTTGTAGATATCGCCCTGCTCATAGAAGCGGCGAAAGATCTGCTGCACGATCTTCTGATGGCGCTCCTGCGTCGTGCGGATGAAGTCGTCGTATTCGATCTCCATCAGCTTCCACAGCTCCTGCGTGTTGGCGACGATGGCGTCCACGTAGGCCTGGGGCGTCACGCCGGCCTCGGCGGCCTTGCGCTCGATCTTCTGGCCGTGCTCGTCGGTGCCGGTGAGGAAGTAGGTGTCCCAGCCGGTGAGCCGCTTGAAGCGGGTCATGGCGTCCGCGGCCACCGTGGTGTAGGTGTGGCCGATGTGCATGTTGCCGGAGGGGTAGTAGATGGGGGTTGTGATGTAGTAGGTGCCCTTGCTCATGCGAATCCTCCCTGTCTCCGGGGCAAAAGAAAAACCCTGCCCCTTTCTGTCCGAGGGGCGGGCTGAAATAACCCGCGGTACCACCCTGATTTATCACTCTGAGCGGCCGGTAACGGGGCCTGCCGCCGCGGACTGTCCATGGCCCCGGCCATCGTTCGCCCGCGGTGCTCCGGAGCCATTCTCACGCCCCCGGACGGCCGCCTCGCACCTGCCGCGGCTCTCTTCGCGTCCGTTGAAAGCGATCTCTCTCCTTCCACGCAGATGCATGATAACAATTCCCCCGCGGCTTGTCAATGGTTTTTTGCGCCTGTCGGGTGCGCTGTTTTTTTCAGTTCCTGCGCATTTTATGGGGGAAGGACACCCTTTTCCGGGGGAAAAGGGGTTTCCTTCCCCCATACCCCTATTCTTCCGAAAAGGCCGTTTTGGGGGAAGAGGTGTCTTTCACGATGTGTGTAAAAGCGGACGCGTGCCTCACGGGCTGGGCCGCAGCCGTTTTTTCAGCAGGGCGCAGGCCAGCAGCAGCACCGCCGGGAAGATCACGCCGGACAGCAGGCCCAGGTGCAGGTTGTCGCCGGTCAGCTGGGACACGCCGCCGACCAGGGCCGGGCCCAGGGAGCCGCCGAGATCGCCGAAGAGGGCCAGCAGGGCAAACAGCGCCGTACCGCCCCGGGGCAGGGCGTGGGCGGAGACGCTGATCGTGCCCGGCCACATGATGCCCACCGAGAAGCCGCACACCGCGCAGCCGATGAGGCCCAGCAGCGGCGCGGCAGCCAGGGCGGCCAGCAGGTAGCAGGCCACGCACAGCAGGGCGGAGCCCATCATGAAGGTGGTCAGGTTGATCTTCTCGCCAAATTTGCCGTAGAACACGCGGCTCAGGCCCATCAGCACGGCGAAGAGGCAGGGGCCGGCCAGGTCGCCCGCGGTCTTCGTCACCTGCAGGGCGGACTCGGTGAAGGCGCTGGCCCACTGCGCCATGGCCAGCTCCGACGCGCCGGCGCACACCATCAGCAGCGCCAGCAGCCAGAACAGCGGCGTCCCCGCCAGCTGGCGGATCGTCATGCCCTCGCCTTCCTCCACCAGGTGCTCGATCGGGCAGACGGCGAAGTTCGCGATGTTCGCCAGCGGCACCAGAGCCCACAGGCAGGCCATCACCCGCCACGCGCCCACGCCGAAGACCGCGAAGAACAGCGTCGTCAGCGCGACCGTGCCCACGGAGCCCCAGCAGTAGAAGGAGTGCAGGAGGCTCATGACGCTCTCCTTGTGCTCGAAGGGGCAGGCCTCCACAATGGGGCTGACCAGCACCTCGGTGAGGCCGCTGCCGATGGCGTAGACCACCACGCAGCACAGGATGCCCGCGAAGGGATCCGGCAGCAGGTCCGGCAGGAAGGCCAGCCCGGCCAGGCCCAGCCCGCTGGCCACCTCCGCGGCGATGACGGAGGCGCGGTAGCCGATCCGGTCCACGAAGCGGGCGCAGAGGAAGTCCACCAACAGCTGCGTGAAAAAGAACACGCCGGAGATCAGCGCGATCTGCCCCAGCGGGATCCCGTAATCCCGATGGAAGGTCAGAAACAGAAGCGGCGCGAAGTTCGCCGCGATGGCCTGGGTGATGAAGCCGAGATAGCAGGCGGCCAGCGTCCTGCGGTAATTGGGCTGCATGCGCGTTTCCTCCCGTTGCGTACTGCGGGCATTATAGCACAGGGCAGCCCGGAATGCACGCTTTTTCTTCCGCCGGGCGCCGGAATGGAGCCGATGGGAACTTTGCCCATCGGCAGGATTCGCGCTTCCTCCGTCGAATCTGTATTCTTTACCCGAAATGGATTGGGAGGCACGGCATGACGGAACAGAATTGGCGGGAGTGGACCGAACGGCTGCCGGCCGTCCGGCTGGCCACCTGCAGGCGGCTGCTGGGCCGCTGGGATGTGCTGCACGCGGAGCACGGCCCCTACTGGATGGAATTCAACGTGTCCGGCCCGGGCGCGTTCAGCTATGTGCGCCTGACCGAGCGCTCCGTGCAGTGCAGCTGCGGCCAGTGCACGATGGAGGAGCCCTGCAATCACGCGGTGGCCGTCGTGCTGGACGGGCTGCGCACCGGGGCGATCGCGGGCTTTCTGCGCGGGGCGCGGGAGCAGCGGGCCGCCGAGCTGCTGCGGGCCGTGGAGGAGCAGGAGACCCGCCTGAGCGCCGTGCGGCTGGAGGTCAGCCTCGCCCTGCCCGCACAGCCGGACGGCTGCGTCTGGGCCTCCCTGCGCATCGGCGACGAGCGGCTCTATGTGGTGCGCAGCATCCCGGAGCTGCTGGGGCTGATCCGGGAGCGCGGCGTCAAGGCCTACGGCAGTCAGTTCACCTTCAACGGCGAGTGGATGCATTTCGACGAGGCGGACAGCCGCGTGCTGGCCGTGTTCGCCGCCTATTTTGACGCGCTGTCCAGCGGCGGCCATCCCCTGAGCAGCGCCTCGGCCATCCCCTGCGAGGGCCAGATCGGCGAGGATCTGCTGGACGCGCTGGAGGGGCTCAGCTTCCGCATCACCAGCGGGAAGAGCCACCGCACGGCCCACGGGGTACTCCGCGGCGCGCCGCAGATCGGCTTCCGCATCGGCGGCGGTCTCCACGGGCTGCACATTCAGGCGGAGATGGGCAGCGTGCCTCTCCCGCTGACCTCCTCCTATTCCCATGTGTTCACGGACGGGCAGGTCCGCCGGGTGCCCCCGGAGCAGCGCGCCCTGCTGCGGGCCGTGTGCGGGCAGCTGGCGGCCGATCCAGAGGCGGAGTTTGCCTTCACCGCGGCGCAGACGGAGAAGATCCTCAGCGAGGTGCTGCCGGAGCTGAAGCGCTTCGGCACGGTCACCCTCGCGCCGGAGCTGCAGGACCGGCTGGTGGACGAGCCGCTGCACGTCACCGTCTGGCTCGACCGGGAGCGGAACACCATCCTCGCCGAGACCCGCTTCCGCTACGGCACGCTGGAGATCAACCCCTTCTCCGCGGCGGGCTCCGGCACCGTGAACCTGCCCGACGGCCGCATCCTCACCCGCCGGCGCGAGGCCGAGCAGCAGGTGCTGGATCTGCTGGGCGCCAACGGCTTCCGCATGGGACAGGGCAGGATCTATCTGCGCGACGACGACGCGATCTTCCATTTCATGACCGGCGGCCTGCAGGAGCTGCAGAAGGTGAGCGAAGTCTATTGCAGCAATGAGTTCCGCCGCTTCGAGCCGCGGCCGGCCCGGCTGCAGGTGGCCCTGGCGCTGCGGGCCGGGCGGCTGGAGCTGACCGTGGAGGGCGACGAGGTGCCCAGTGCGGAGGCCCTCGGCATCATGCAGGCGCTGGCCCGCCGCCACAGCTATTTCCGCCTGAAGGACGGCGCCTACCTCGACCTCAACGGCCTGGAGGGCTGGGAGCGGGTGGCGGACATGATCGACACGGCCCTGCGGGACGGCGCGGCCACGGAGAAGGGCGGCCACGTGGAGCTGCTGCCCTGCCGCACGCTGGAGCTGGCCGATCTGCTGGAGGAGCGCGGCCTCGCCTGGCGGCAGGATCTCTCCGTCGCCGATATGCGCGCGCGCCTCAGCCATCTCGTCACGCCGGACGTGCGCCTGCCGGACGGCCTCGCCCTGCGCGGCTACCAGCAGCGGGGCTATGCCTGGCTGCACACCCTGGATCAGCTGCACATGGGCGGCGTGCTGGCCGACGACATGGGCCTGGGCAAGACCGTGCAGGTCATCGCCCTGCTGCGCCAGCTCCGGGCGCCCGGCGCGGTGTCCCTGGTGGTCGCCCCGACCTCGCTGACCTATAACTGGCTGAGCGAATTGCAGCGCTTTGCCCCGGAGCTGTCCGCCACGGTGCTCTCCGGCACGGCGCAGCAGCGGGAGCAGGTCATCGCCCATGTGCGCGGCGCGCGGGACGTCGATGTGCTCATCACCTCCTATCCGCTGATCCGCCGCGACATCGACCTCATCGCGGAGCTTCCCTTCCGCACGGTGATCCTGGACGAGGCGCAGCAGATCAAGAACGCCGGCAGCGTGGGCGCCTCCGCGGTCAAGCGGCTGCAGGCGGAATCCCGCTTCGCCCTGACCGGCACGCCGATGGAGAACCACGTCGGCGAGCTGTGGAGCATCTATGACTTCGTGCTGCCCGGCTTCCTCGGCAGCTGGCCGCGCTTCCTGCGGGACTACCAGGAGGAGGGCGGCCCGGAGCGGCTCCGCGCGAAGATTCGCCCCTTCCTGATGCGGCGGCTGAAAAAGGACGTGCTGACCGAGCTGCCGGACAAGATCGAGACGGTGATGACCGCCCACATGACCCCCGAGCAGGAGAAGGTCTACCACGCCTCCGCCCTGCGCCTGCGCCGCCACGTGGACGACATCATCGGCCAGAAGGGTTTCCAGCGCAGCCGCATCGAGGTGCTCGCCGCCATCACGGAGCTGCGGCAGATCTGCTGCCATCCGGGCCTGCTGCTGCAGGACTATCTCGGCTCCTCCGGCAAGATGGAGCTGCTGATGGACGTGCTGCCCGGCGCGGTGGCCGCGGGACGGCGGGTGCTGCTGTTCTCCCAGTTCACCTCCATGCTGAAGCTGCTGGAGAAGCAGCTGAGCAGCCTGCGCCTCAAGTGCCTCTACCTGGACGGCGACACCCCAGCGGCGAACCGGCTGCAGCTGTGCGAGCGCTTCAACGCCGGCGACGGGGATGTCTTCCTGATCTCGCTGAAGGCCGGCGGCACCGGGCTCAACCTGATCGGCGCCGACATGGTCATTCACTACGACCCCTGGTGGAATCCCGCCGCCGAGGACCAGGCAACCGACCGCGCCCACCGCATCGGCCAGACCCACAAGGTGGAGGTTCTCCGCCTGGTGACCGGCGACTCCATCGAGGAGAAGGTGGTCGAGCTGGGCCTGAAAAAGCGCGAGCTGTTCGACCGCCTGATCACCCCGGGCGAGGAGAGCATTGCCGCCATGAGCGAGAGCGATCTGCGCGGCCTGTTCAGCTGAAGCGGCCGTGCCCCGGGGGAAGGCAGCCCTTCGGCCTCGAAAAGGGTTTCCTTCCCCCAGCATCCGCGCCGCAGCCAGGGCCCTCGAAAATGCCCGGGATTCGCCGCAGACGGTTGACAATCCGGGGCGTTTGATTTACCATGTCATTTGTTGAAATTTGTCTGTCCGCGGGCCGTCTGTC
>OCTW011597474.1_pt1 | contig 12126 bp, 11 predicted proteins | sample 1539671 | NCBI WGS metagenome assembly OCTW01 (sample SAMN02144230, study PRJEB22623) | gut metagenome | biome: sheep rumen | host: Ovis aries | place: New Zealand | reverse complement strand
TGGGCGTAGGATATTTGAGAGGATTTGTCCCTAGTACGAGAGGACCAGGATGAACGCACCTATTGTGCATCGGTTGTCGCGCCAGCGGCACAGCCGGGTAGCGAAGTGCGGATGGGATAAACGCTGAAGGCATCTAAGCGTGAAACCCACCTCAAGATGAGATATCCCATATCTAAAGATAGTAAGACCCCTTGAAGACGACGAGGTAGATAGGTCGGAGGTGTAAGTACAGCAATGTATGTAGCTGACCGATACTAATAGGTCGAGGGCTTAATCACTACAAATTTGGTTAGGCAAAAAGTATGTAATCTAAAAGCAAGCTAATTGAACTATGCAGTTGTGGATGTGCGAAAGGACATCTAACCATTCCGGTGGCAATGGCAAGAGGGACCCACCCGTTCTCATCCCGAACACGGAAGTTAAGCCTCTTAGCGCTGAAGGTACTTGGCTGGACACGGCCCGGGAGACGATGGCGCCGCCGGATACCAAAAAAAGCACTCGTTATCGAGTGTTTTTTTTGATTCTTTTTCAAAATCGTTTCCTATAAAAGAAAAGGTCCCGCAAAGTCGCGAGACCTTCTTTTGATGTTTAAGCCGTTTATTCTACTTTCGGCAAGCTTTTGCGCGCCTCGGCGAGTTCTTCATCGGACGGGATATAATCTTCCATAACGCCGTTGTTGAATTGCTCGTAAGCGTACATATCGAAGTAACCCGTTCCGGTCAGACCGAACACGATGGTTTTTTCTTCGCCCGTCTCTTTGCATTTCAAAGCTTCGTCGATCGCCACGCGGATCGCGTGAGAACTTTCGGGGGCGGGAAGGATCCCTTCCACTCTTGCGAAGTATTCCGCCGCTTCGAAAACTTCGGTTTGTTTTACGGTGGTCGCTTCCATATATCCGTCGTGATAGAGTTTGGAGAGGACGGGGCTCATACCGTGATAGCGCAAGCCGCCCGCGTGGATCGCCGAGGGCATAAACCCGCTGCCAAGCGTGTACATTTTCGCAAGAGGGCAGATCTTGCCGGTATCGCAGTAGTCGTAAGCGTAAACCCCGCGAGTAAAGCTCGGGCAGCTTGCCGGTTCCACCGCGATGATCCTGTAATCCGCTTCGCCGCGGAGCTTTTCGCCCATAAAGGGAGAGATGAGTCCGCCGAGGTTGCTTCCGCCGCCGGCGCAGCCGATGATGATGTCCGCTTTGATGCCGTATTTATCCAGCGCGGCTTTGGTTTCGAGGCCGATAACGGATTGATGCAAAAGAACTTGGTTCAAAACGCTCCCGAGCACGTAGCGATAGCCGGGGGTCGATACCGCCTTTTCCACCGCTTCGGAGATCGCGCAACCGAGGCTGCCCGTCGTTCCGGGGAATTCGGAGAGGATCTTTTTTCCGATCTCCGTTTCCATCGAGGGGGAAGGGGTAACCGACGCGCCGTAAGTACGCATGACTTCGCGACGGAAGGGTTTTTGCTCGTAAGAACATTTGACCATATAGACTTTGCAGTCGATCCCGAGATAAGCGCACGCCATGGAAAGGGCGGTCCCCCATTGCCCGGCGCCGGTCTCGGTCGTAACGCCCTTCAAACCTTGTTTTTTCGCGTAATACGCTTGCGCGATCGCCGAGTTCAGCTTATGGCTGCCGCTCGTGTTGTTCCCTTCGAACTTATAATAGATCTTTGCGGGCGTACCGAGCTTCTTTTCAAGGCAGTAAGCGCGAACGAGAGGCGAGGGACGATACATCTTATAAAAGTTGCGGATCTCCTCGGGGATCTCGATGTACGCCGTATCGTTATCGAGTTCTTGCTCCACGAGTTCTTCGCAAAACACGGGGGTAAGATCGGCCTTGGTAACGGGTTTCATCGTTGCGGGATTTACGAGGGGGTCGGGCTTTTCTTTCATATCCGCGCGTACGTTATACCAGCATTTCGGCATCTCGGATTCTTCGAGATAGATTTTATACGGGATAACTTTTTCTTCTTTGCTCATATTTTCCTCCTTTTTCCGCGTTTTGCGGTTATTATTTGCGCGTCAGCGCATTTTTCCGAAAGGATCATCGCCGAGGGAAGGGAATAAAAAAACCTGCCCCAAGCATATTTATGCCGGGACAGGATCTATTTTTCCTGCGGTGCCACCCTGCTTGACGCTTTCGCGCCCACTTTTTTCGCGCACTATCATACGCTCGACGTTCGTAACGGAGAATCGCGCTCCGGCTTGCATACTCGGGGATCTCCCTTTCCGCTTCGCCCTCGGAAGCCCATTCGGACGAGTTTTCCTTGCCGCGATTTCACCATCCGCCGCTCTCTATAAAGGAATTGACTTGCCTACTCTTCTTCCTCTTCGGTTTTCTTCATTGTAGCACCGCGAAAAAAAAGCTGTCAAATATTTTTACAAAAATGTTTCGATTTGTTTTTTCATAAAAAAAACGGAAAGGATCGTCGGGTTATTTGCAAAACTTTTTATAGAAGGAAAAGGCGGAAGGTAGGGCGTACTTTTCTTCCAGCTCGGCGGGGGAAGCGAAAAAGAGAGTAGGATCGTTCGGCGGAGAGGATAGAGATACGGCGAAGGCTTTCATTTCCCATATAACGTGCGTAAATACGTGCGTATGCGCGGGCAGTTCGCGCGCTTCCCCGCCGAATCGGGCGGAAACTTCGCTTGCCGATAAAAACCCGCTTACGTTCGGAAATTGATACATTTTCGCAAGAAGCCCCGAGTCGGGTCTGCGAGTTAGGGCAACGGAGCCGTTTAAGAGCAAAAGGAAAACGGTCATTTCCGCTTTCTTCTTTTCTTTTTTGGCGGTTTTTACCGGGAAAAGAGACTGCGTTCCGTGTTCGTTTGCGCCGCAGAACGCGCGAACGGGGCAAGACGCGCAGCGGCAAGCTTCCTCCGGAAGGCAAACGAGCGCGCCGAGCTCGAAAAGGGCTTGGGTAAAATCGGAGGTTTCGCCTTCCTTCATAAAGGGGCGAATGTCGTCCGCGATTTTTTTGCGGAAAGAGACGTTCAGAATATCCGTCGGATCTTCCGTCAGGCGGGAGATCACGCGAAGGACGTTTCCGTCCACCGCCGGTTCTCTTTTTCCGAACGCGATGGAGAGGATCGCGCCCACCGTGTACTCGCCTATGCCGGGGAGACGCAAGAGGGCTTCTTTATCGCAGGGAAGTTCTCCGCCGAATTCGCTTGCGATGATTTTCGCGGCGGCGTGCAAATTGCGCGCGCGGCTGTAATAACCGAGTCCTTCCCACGCTTTCAAAACGTCTTCTTCCGAAGCGGAAGACAAAGAGAGCGCGGAAGGAAAGCGCTTTGTCCAGCGTTCGAAATAGGGGATCGCCGCGCTGACGCGCGTTTGTTGCAGCATTATTTCCGAGATCCAGGTTCGATAAGGGGAAACGACTCTCCGCCAAGGGAGATCGCGTTTGTTTTCCCGATACCAGGAGAGGAGCGTATCGAATAATTCTTGGGAAAGCGTTTTCATAAGAGTGCGGTCGGTATAAGTTTTTTGTTACTCACTGCGTAAGCGGCGGTTTTCGCGCTTATCTCGATTTCATTCTATCCTTTTTATAAAAAAGCGTCAAGTTATCTTAAACGGAGGGCGGATCCGCTTTTAGGATCTCGTAAAATAGGGGAAGGGGGTTGCAAACGGCGTCTTGCAGAACAATGCAGGAAGAAAGGCGCGCGAGAAAAGAGGGGGAAGCGGGTGTTTCTCCGCAAAAACGCGCAAGGACGTCTCCTTTTTCCACCGCGTCTCCGATCTTTTTCGGGAAATAGATCCCGTATCCGCCGAGAGACTCGAATTCTCGAGCGAGATTGCCGAGAGAAACGCAGTCGATCTTTTTTACATAACCGCTTCTGTCGGCGCAAATCGTTCCCGCGTTTGCAAAAAACAGCCGGTCGCGCTCTTCTTTCGAAAAGAGAGTCAAATCGCCTCCTTCCGCTGAAATTATCTCCATAAGTTTCGCTTTTGCGGCGCCGCTCTCAAGAAGGCGTTTCGCTTCCGCCGCGGCTTCCGCGAATCGAACGTTTTTCGCAAGGGAGATTAGCTCGGAAGAAAGAAGCAGCGAGAGCTCGGATAAGCGGCTTTCTTTCCCGGAAAGCGCCTCGATCGCGTCCGAAACTTCCAGAGCGCCGCCGATCGCGTTTCCGAGCGGTTCGTCCATATCGCTGATGACCGCAGCTGCCTTTTTGCCGTGAGAAGAAAGAAGGTTGAGCATAAGGCGGGCAAGCGCCACGCTCTCTTTTAGGCTTTCCATAAAGGCGCCGTTGCCCGTCTTGACGTCTAAAACAAATACGTCCGCGCCGCTTGCGAGTTTCTTGGAAACGATGGAAGAGGCGATCAGCGGCAGGCTTTTGACCGTTCCCGTTTCGTCGCGCAGTTTGTAAAGCGCTTTGTCCGCGGGAACGAGTTCTTCGGATTGCGCGATGATCGCCGCGCCCGTTTTATCCACAACGCGCTCCGCGCTCTCTATCGGCATTTCGGGGTTCAGCCCTTTGAATTTTTCGAGTTTATCGATCGTTCCGCCCGTATGTCCGAGTTTTCTTCCGCTCATTTTCAGGAAGGGGACGCCCGCCGCGGCAACGATCGGGGCAACGAGTAGCGTCGTTGAGTCCGCGAGGCCGCCCGTGGAATGTTTGTCCGCGTAAGGGAGAGAGCGTTTCTTAAAGCAAAGCGTTTTCCCCGATTCGAGCATAACTTCGGTTAATGCGATCGCGTCTTTCTCCGAAAGAGAATAGGTACATACGGCGCGGAGAAAATCCGTTTCCTCCTCTCGCGTAACCTTTCCGGAGAGATAGCCGCCTACGATCTTTTGCAGCGCCTCTTTTCCGAGTTCTTCTCCTTTTTGCATTTTCAGAATATAGTTCCGCATATACTACCTCGCGCTATTATTGTAACACGCGCCGCTTTTCTTTTCAAGACTTGCCTCGCTTGACATTGCGCGCGAATCGATATACAATATGTTCCGACAAAAGAAAAAATATGCGCGGACAAGGGGCTGCCGCGCTCTCTTTAAGGAGAGAAAGGAGGAAGTATGGTAGAGAATTATAAGATCAGAGAGCGCGCTCGCGATACGTTAGAGCATCGCTTGTTCGGAAACGTATGGATCATGTTGATCCTCGCAACCCTTGTTTACAGCTTGATCGTAGGTTTCCCCGACACGGTCGCAAGCTATTTCCCGAAGGTTTCGATCGCCCTGACCGCCAGCCTCGGCGTAATCTTTTTCGTCGCGTCCGTACTCTTAACGGGTCCGATGAATTACGGTTTGGATCGTATGTTTATCAAAACGGCGAAAGGAAACAAAAAAATCGATTTCGCCGATCTGTTTTCAGGGTTCAACGAGGATTTCGGAAACGCCGTTCTTCTCGGCTTGATGAAAACCGTGTTCGTCTTTTTGTGGTCGCTTCTTTTGGTTATCCCCGGTATCGTTAAATCGTACGCTTATTCGATGGCGAGCTATATCCAGCAGGAATCGGAAGACAAAAATTGGAGAAGCTGTTTGGATCGTTCGTCCGATATGATGAACGGCTACAAAGGTAAGCTCTTCCTTTTGGATCTCAGCTTTATCGGCTGGTATATCGTGGGCGCGTTGTGCCTCGGGATCGGGCTTCTCTGGGTCGGCGTGTATCACTCGATGGCGAGAGCGCATTTTTACGAGGAATTGAAAGCCGCGAGGGGGGAAGGCGAAGGCTCGGAAGATAAAGAAGCGAGCGCGGAACCCGTTTTCGAAGAGGAAAAAACTTCGGAAGAAGAGAAATAAAGAATAAGAAGGCGCCCCGCGCTGTTCTAGCGGACGGCGCGAGGCTTCCTCGTTTTTATAAAGAAGCAAGTTCGGATTGGTCCGAACTTTTTCTTTTTTTTGCGGAAGCGATTTCTCCGAATAGTTTTTATCGTAGCGCACAAGATAAAAGCAGGAGGTAGTGAAATGAAACAGTCGAATTGTAAAAACTGCGGCAGCACCAAAGTCGTTAAGAAATCGACGTCCGTCAAGAAGGGCGCGTCCGATTGCTCGAACTGCGGCAGCAGCAAGTAAAGAAAGTAAGTACCACTAACCGAGCCGCTCGCGTTTTCGCGGGCGGCGCAACCGAAAAAGCGGCGAGGTCGAAAGATCTCGTCTCTTTTTTTTAAGAGCAAGGGCGCTGCCTTATTTTGCTTTCGCGACCGCCTCCGTGCTCGCTTTTGCTTGATATTCGCGGCGGCGGCGCGTTATAATAAAAAAAAGAATACGAGGAATCGGGGGCAATATGAACGTAATCATCAGCGTTATCGGAAAAGACAGGATCGGGATCATTCGGGACGTTTCGGCGTTTCTTGCGGATTTGAACGTAAACATCGTGGACATTTCCCAAACTCTTATGGGGGAATATTTTACGATGATCATGCGCGCAAACGTCGAAAAGAGCGATATGCCGATCGATCGCTTGATCAAAGCGCTTCGCGAAAAAGGCGAAAGCGTAGGGCTTGATATCAATCTTCGCAGCGAAGAGATCTTCAACGCAATGCATAGGATCTGATTGTTATGATAACGGATAAAGAGATATTCGAAACGGTCGGAATGGTTCGCTCCCAGCATCTGGACGTCAGGTGCATAACGATGGGGCTGTCTCTTCTCGACTGTATCTCGGGGAGCAAAAAAGAAACCGCCGACAAGGTGTACGATAAGATCGTTCGTTCCGCGAAAGACCTTGTGGACGTAGGGAATAAGATCGCCACGATGTACGGCGTCCCCGTCGTAAACAAGCGCGTATCCGTAACGCCCGCAAGCCTCGTCGGAGCAAGCAGCGGCGGCTACCTTGAAATCGCCCGCGCGATGGACAAAGCCGCGGCGGAAACGGGGATCGATTTTATCGGCGGCTATACGGCTCTCGTTCAAAAAGGGGCGACCGATCCGGAAAACGCCTTTATTTCCACGATTTCCGAAGCTCTCGCAACGACGAAAAAAGTTTGCTCTTCGGTCAACGTTGCGTCTTCCCGCGCCGGCATCAATATGGACGCGGTCAAAAGAATGGGCGAGATCGTAAAGGAAACCGCCTACTTAACGAGAGGCGAAGATTCGATCGGTTGCGCGAAGCTCGTTGTGTTCGCAAACGCAGTGGAAGACAATCCTTTTATGGCGGGCGCGTTTCACGGAACGGGCGAAGCGGATAAAGTGATCAACGTCGGCGTAAGCGGCCCCGGGGTCGTAAAAGCCGCGCTCGAAGAGGTGGACGGCGACTTGACCGCCGTTGCGGAATGCGTTAAAAAGACGGCGTTCAAAGTTACGCGCGTCGGGCAGCTCGTCGCAAAAACGGCGGCGAAAATGCTCTCCGCCGAATTCGGCATCGTGGATCTTTCTTTGGCTCCGACTCCCGCCGTGGGCGACAGCGTGGGCAGGATCCTCGAAGAAATGGGGCTTGAACGGGTAGGCGCTTGCGGAACGACGGCGGCGCTGGCTCTGTTAAACGACGCCGTAAAAAAAGGCGGCATTATGGCAAGCTCTCACGTGGGCGGGCTTTCGGGCGCGTTTATCCCCGTAAGCGAAGATATCGGAATGATCGAGGCGGCGGAAATGGGCGCTTTAACGCTGGAAAGGCTGGAAGCGATGACCGCCGTTTGCTCCGTCGGCATCGATATGGTAGCCATTCCCGGCGATACGAAAGCGGAAGTGATCTCCGCTATGATCGCGGACGAAGCGGCGATCGGCGTTACCAATCATAAAACGACCGCGGTCAGGGTGATCCCCGTTTACGGAAAAACGGTCGGAGATTCCGCTTCTTTCGGCGGACTCCTCGGACATGCGCCCATTATGAAGGTCAGCGGTTATTCCCCTTTGAAATTTATCAGCCGCGGCGGCCGCATTCCCGCGCCGCTCAGCAGCAACAAGAACTGATGAACGCGCGAAATTATCATAAAGAAATGAAGGCGGCGATCGCCGAAATGAAAGAAAAGGGGGAGACCCCTTCTCTTCTTTTGCATGCGTGCTGCGCGCCGTGCGCCTCGCACCCATTGACCCTTCTCGCGCCCGTTTTTGACCTGACGGTTTTTTATTACAACCCGAACATCACCGATAGAGAAGAGCAGGACAAGCGCTTCGAGGAGCTTCGCCGCCATTTGGAAAAGAGGTATCCGAGGGTCGGCTTGATTCGAGGAGAGGTGGATCCCGCTCCCTTTTTAGATTCGGCGAAAGGCTTGGAGAGCGCGCCCGAAGGGGGGCTTCGCTGCGCGAAATGTTTTGCCTTGCGCTTAGAAGAAACCGCGCGCCTCGCGAAAGAGGAAGGGTTCGATTATTTCGCAACGACCCTGACCCTTTCTCCCTTGAAAAACCCCGTTCTTATCAATTCCATCGGAGAAAAGGCGGCGGAAAAGGCGGGCGTTCGATATTTGGCGAGCGACTTTAAGAAAGAAGGCGGCTATCTCCATTCTCTCGAAATCTGTAAAGAGGACGGGCTCTACCGCCAAAATTATTGCGGGTGCGCTTTCAGCAAAAAAATTTGATTTTCCGAATATTCCGAAACGAACCTCTCATAATAAAGGTATGAAAGGTAAGACGGATAAAAAAGATATAAACCCCGTGGACAGAATGATCCAATCGAATAAAGACGAAGCGGAAAGTATGCTTCGCCTGTGGGGGCTGAAAGACCGCAAGCATCTGAAACCCGATAGCAAAAAGGCAAAATAGAATGGGGGAATAACCCTCGCCTTTTCCTTGCGGCAAGATCCCTTTCGTCGGTTTCGATCGGCGCGGGGGATTTTTTTATTGCCCGTATGAAAAGAGGGAAATCGGTCGATAGTTTCCATATCAAGAATCCAAAGGGGGAAACTATGAAACTCATCGAAAGCAAAACCTATCTCAACCTCGCAAAAGCCTTCGCCGGCGAATGTATGGCGCGTACGCGCTATGAATTTATCGAATACGGCGCGAGACAGCAAGGCTATACCGCGCTCGCCGAAGCGATCGACAAGATCGTGTATAACGAATTCAATCATGCGCGCATGTGTTATACCTATCTCCAATCCGCAAGCGACAAATCCATCGCGAACGTGGAAGTTTGCTCGGGCTATCCGTTCAAGGAAAAGTGGGATCTCGTGGAGAATTTGCGCCTTGCCGCCGAGGACGAAGCGATCGAGGCGGAGCGCGTGTATCCCGAATATCAAAAAACCGCCGAAAAGGAAGGGTTTCAAGATATCGCGGGGCTGTTCCGCAATTTGATCGAAATCGAAACTTGCCATAAGAAAATGTTTACCGATCTTTATAACCAAATGAAATCGGGAACGCTTTATAAAAAGGAACAACCGACCAAATGGAAATGCGGCGGCTGCGGCTACGAGTGGACGGAAAAAGAGGCGTTCGAAGTTTGCCCCGTTTGCGGAGCGAAGCAGGGCGTGGTCCTTTTGAAACTTTCGGACGGGGAATAAAACGCGATTGCGATAAAACGAAAACCGCCTTTATGCGAGAAACATAAAGGCGGTTTTTTATCAAGATGAAATCAAACGATCATTACAGATCGGTTTTTTTCAATCGCGCGTAGTTCAGCGCGAAAAGCCCCGCCGCGAGAAGGCATTGGAGAATAAGACTCGTTATGATCGAGAATGCCGGAACAACGGGCAGCAGCGCGATCCCCACGAGGGGCGCTTTCGTTGCCGCGAGGGATAAGCAGTCGGTCGTTCTGAGAAGCGTAAGCAGGATCCCGACGCCGAGGAGGGATAGCGCGGGCGCGCCGAGGAAGTATAACCCCGTGTAGCGGGTGAGGCTCGTTATGAAGGCGGAGCAGGCGGAAGCAAGGAAAGCGCCGACGAGGGCAAACGCCATTTTCCCGAAATAGAAGCCCATTGCGCTCGTGACCGCGCAACGCGTGTGGAAAAGGTTATACACGCTCGCCGTCGCGCCTCTGCCGAACGCGATAAGTCCCACTGCGATAAACACGATCCAAAATAGCAAGATCAGGACTGCGTTCAGCAAAAACTGCCCGCCGAAAATATGCACTCTTTGCGTTCCGCTCGCGAGCAGATTTTTCATATTACCGCTCGACTTATCGTTTCCGAAGGCATAAGCGCCAACGAAAAGCCCAACGAGGATCATGCAAACGCTCGCCGCGAACGCGTATCGAACGAGCCTGTACGTTGCCGTTTGCTCGTTTGAGATCGCTTCGTTTTTCGCGGAGATCTTCGTCGTTACCGCGTATTCCGCGTCTTGTTTATGCGCAGCGAGCGCTTCATAATAGAAGCGTTGCTCGCTGTAATAAGCGGAGCCGATGTCCGGATTATAAAGCCAAGCGCTTTCATCCGAATCGGAAGGAGAGAGAGTTTCGCCTTTGGAAAGCAAATAGGCATTATAGTTTTCCTTCGCGAGTTTCAGATACGACGCCGTTTCCTCTTCGGAGAGGGTGGCAGTCGGGTTGTAAGACTCCGCCGAATATTGCTTTACAAGCGTTCCCCAAATAACGGAAACGCCGAGAAGCAAAAGAAAAGCGACCAAAGCAAAGATCAAAAGCGTTCTGCTTCCGAATAATTTCCTGAATTCGAATTTGAGTGCGTTGAAAGAGTGTTTCATATTTCTTGCCTCCGAACCGCGCCGACCGAAAGCGCGAGAGTTCCCGCCGTTAAGGCGCAATCTGCGCCGAAGTACGCACCGAGCTGCCAAGAGAAAGAGGGGTTCGGATCGAGAAACGCGTGGAAATAAGGAAGAAGCGTCAAAACGAATCTTCTCTTTTCCCAATCAAAGTGCTGAATATTCGGAAGTTTTGCAAAAAGAAATTCCAAAATTCCGAATGTAACGATCAGAAGATAGGGCAGCGCGAGCGCAACCGGAACGTTTTTGGTTTTTAAGGTTAAAAACGCAGTAAAGGACGCGGTAAAAAGAAGTAGAAAAAGAAAGGAGATCGCCCTTGTAAAAAACGCTTGGGCAAAGGAAGCCGTTTTTACCCCTCCTTTAACCGAGATCAGGAGCTTGTATCCCATATAGCGCGCGCCGAATGCCGCGCCGAGGATCAAAGAGAAAAGAAACGCGCTCCCGATGATCGCCGTTAAATACAGCCATTTCCCCCAAAAAACGCGATCTCGCCTCGTTCCCGCGATCAAATAATTCTTTACGCCGCCGTTTGCGTATTCCCGAAAAAGATTCGCGGCAAGGAAAACGGACAAAAGGAGCAAAACGAAATTTACGAGGGAAAAGATCTTGGAAAGCGTCCAAATCGGCGTTCTTCCGAGTCCGAAGCTGTAAGCGCCCGGCATCGCCGCATAATGGCCGTAATCACTCTTTTCTTGTATCTTAACGAATTCGTAAAGGGGAATATATTCTTCCGCGTCGCCGAGCCATTCGCCTCTTTCTTTTTGCGCAAGCCGCGCTTCGTAAGAGGCCTCCGTATAAATATAGTCGCTTGAGTATTCCGTTTGTTCCGCGGGCGCGCCGAATAAAATAAAATAGGCGAGAAGCTGGAAGAGAACGAATACGAGGAGCAGGATCGGAATGATCCTGCCGCTCAGCGTGCGTTTCGTTTCCGCTTTGAAAACGTTTTTTATCTCGTTCATTGCGAATCCCCCGTACCCGTAACTTTTTCGAGGAAGAGCGCTTCGAGCGAATCAACAGAGGAGAGATCTTCGCAAACGTAGCGAACGTTTCCTTCGTCTATAATGATAACGCTGTCGCAAATCTTTTCGAGTTCCGCGATGATGTGTCCGGAGATCAAAATGGCGCAACCCTCGGCGGCGAGTTTTCGAATGATCTCTTCGAAGAGTTTTACGCTGACCGGGTCGATGCCGTTAAAGGGCTCGTCCAGAATCAAAATACGGGGATGATTCAAAAGGGCGTAAGCAAAGTACAGGCGCTGCTTCATTCCGAGGGAATACTTTCCGTAGCGAACGTTCGCGCTCTTTTCAAGCCCCACGGTTTTGAGCGCGTCCTTGATCTCGATCGGACCTACGTTTTCAAACAGCGAGCTCAATACCGCAAGGTTTTTCGCGCCCGAGAGTTCCTTGTAAAAGGCGGGAGATTCGATCATCGCGCCGATCGCGGCGCTTCCTTTCCCGGTGATCTCCTTGCCGTCTAAAAAGATTTGTCCCTCGGAGGGAACGGACAGCCCGCAAATTACCTTCATCAAGGTGCTTTTCCCCGCGCCGTTCAGCCCGAGCAAGCCGCAAATGCGCCCGGGGGCAAGCGATAAACTTACCCG
>OCTW013369131.1_pt1 | contig 12127 bp, 11 predicted proteins | sample 1539671 | NCBI WGS metagenome assembly OCTW01 (sample SAMN02144230, study PRJEB22623) | gut metagenome | biome: sheep rumen | host: Ovis aries | place: New Zealand | reverse complement strand
TAAACACTTTCTCTAAGTCGGCTTCCTTGAACGCCATGCAGTAAAAATAAATTCATTATTTTTCTGCGCAATAGACAAAATGGCGATTTTTGGGAAAATGGGGCAATAATTGGGCAATTTCGCCTACTTTAACTTATAAACCGTTGATTTTCTGTATCCCTCCGAAACTAGAACGCCTAACTTAACCGCTTTAACCAAAAGCCTTTGAGCTGTTTTATCTTCAACACCCAGAATTTTTGCGGCTTCAGATTTTGCAATAAAACCATTCGTATCCAAATAATCCACAAGTGCCTTTAAACGATCCTGATCTTTATTGGACATTTTATTGGACATTTTATTGGACATTTCGTATTTTTTTGCCATTTTGTCACCATTCATCTCCACAACATCCCCGCAGCCTTCGTGTACGGGAATATGAATCAAAATCGATAGCCTGTCCTCTGTGGTTTCAAATGTCGCACGCGGAGAACCATTATTGGCAAGCTTTTCCTGGATGGTGGGGACACCTGTCGAACGTCCCTCCGTAAGTTCTAATTCCTTCAAAAAGTCCCCGAGGCGACGGTTGCGGTAACGCCTGCTTTTAAGATAGTCACCCTTCTCGATTGCCGACATCGGAATACTGTGATCCGGGCCAGGGCAATTCAAGATGTCAATTCCGTCGGGCTCAATAGAAATTTCCACCGGTTCATACAGGCTGTAATCCCTATGGTAAAGCGAATTCACGACAGCCTCTTCCAAAGCCTCGTAAGGATAGTTCCAAAAACGCTTGGCCTCCGCACGGCCAGCCACTTTCTGTACTGTTTCAAATAGAATATTTGTGCGCAGGTAATCCATTGTCTGCTTTATCAGCTGGGGCACACTCCCCTTGAACGTCTTTTCGGTAAAACGTTGCGGATTCCTTATTCGGCCTTCCGGAAAAACGACCACATCCACCTGCATATACTTAAAAAACTTTTCAGGGGTTTCGCAGAACATCATCGCAGCCACGTTCTTTAGCATCCTATTTTCGGTCGGTCCGCTCATCAAATCCATCTGCTCAAGTGTCTGTTCAAGCGGCTGCTTAAATAAATCCTGTTCCAATTTACTATTCACTTTTGCCAAATAATCGCGTAACAACACCATCGAGATATCGGTCAGGCCAATACTTGGGTTGGGTCGTTCATCGAAGGGCGTGCGATTTGCCATATCACGCAACTGGTCTAGCGATTCCCCCTTCGCAACAACAGAACTTGTTCCCGAACGTATGTAATACGCCTTTTCGCATTTTCCCTTGACCGTTATGTCGGTCGGTACTGCATAAGGCCTATACGCCCCACTGGGAACCCATATTGCAAGTACCTTTTTTCCATCGATAGATTCCACGAATGTCCGTGGCTGGTAAAATGGATCGAATTTGTTGTTATACACAACCATATCCTTCAGGATACCGTCAATCTCACAGTCTTCTATTCCTACAACAGGCCGTTTCGCGACACCCCTCTCGTCCTGTTCTACGCCAACAAGAATATACCCACCGCCTAGATTTTCAAAATCATTGGCGAATGCGCAAATCGTGCGGTAGATTCCAGTCGGGTTCCACCCTCTCTTGAATTCTATCCGCTCACTTTCGATACGCTGCCTGTTCAACAGGGTCTCGACATCTATAGGCATTGACATGCAACCTCCGTTTGGGCGCGTCAACCCCAGAAATAAAAAAGACGCATTTTCCCATTAGACGGAAAAACACGTCGGGCATTAATGTACCTATTATCCCCAAAGTTGGCAAGGGGCCTAAGGAAATTTTACATTCACAAGAATTTATTCAAACAGCCTTGACGGTTCCAATTGCAGGTCGGATTCGCCAAGGAGTTTGTAGAGATTCTGGCAAAGGATGTAGAGGGCGGCGAGAGCGTTCATCACATTTTTCAAGTGCGCTCGCTGATAGTTCGGGATTCCCTTTTCCGGAACATCCGCACGAAAATGCTTGACAAGGTTATAATCTTGCCACCAGCCAGCAGCCGACTCACTGTCAAAACCGGCAAACGGGACAAAATTGATAATCTCGTAAGGATATTTCGTAGAAACCCTTTGATCTTTAATCTTCGGGTCATCATTCACAATGACCGTCATCTTTTGCAAAATGTTCTTGACCTTCGAAGGAGTATTCACAACCTTGCAATATTCTTCTGCAATAGAATCTATTTCACTGCAGATGTTCAAAAACAGATAGGTATATCGAGTAGAGAACGTATCACTATTAGCCTTACTAATCGTCACGAACTCATCCGTTTCAAGAAAGTCCTTTTCAAGCAGAAGATACTGCTTCCAGAAAATTTTGCAGAAGGATTGGGGTGTCATATTAGTTGTGTTCTCAAATGGAAATTCAATTTATACAACAATTAAGTTTCACATATCCTTACAAATATCTTGGGAATTCAAAGGACATCCCACTTTTATCAGACAATTAACTATTTGGAGGTAGGCCAAACCACAATTATTGATTATCATCCTAGAATACGGAGCTTTTTTCGCAAACCTTTTCCGAATAGTATTAAATAAAAACAAAGTGTCAAACCAATTTGCGTTTTGGCCGTCTACATTTTGATTGACAGTTTTTTGAATTAAGGAGGCCAAAAGGTACATAAAGCACATCGTTTCTTCTAAATAAAGAACCCTACATTGATAAAGGGCTGCATGAATACCAATTCTTTCTTTTGAAGTTTCCCCATTTATTTTTATCCGTTCAAAGAAGTCTCGGTACTTATCTGTGAAATAAGCTTCTGCTCCATCGTACCAAATATTTTTTGAAATATAGCTTTCATCAGAAATATTCCATCCATTCTGTAAACCAGAGGAAGGATTGTAAAAATAATTGGGCGAAAGAGCGCCAATAAAATTTCCTTTTGTAGAGTTACATCTTTTGCATGCCACATGCCAATTTCTAACGTCGTTGACAACAAATCTTGAATATGTTGCTTTTTTCATGTTAAATGGTACCGGATTGGGATGCCTAGGATAAAAATGTTCAACTTCAAAGTAACCAGCACTGTTTATAGGGCTCTCGCAATAACAACATTTAAAGCCATAAATTCTGGCCAAATGTTTTTTTGTTTTATTATCGGTATACTTTAGTTTTCTACCTCGAACTTTTTTGTTCAACAAGTTATCTTCTGTAACTCGTTCAATATAACGCATAGATACCTCATTAAAGAGTTTTCAATTTCTTTATTTCCTCATAAAATTTTTCCACTGAAATAAATTTGTCTATTGAAATGTCTTTGTTTAGCGCATTCCATTTCTCAATTACAGGGCTATATGCAAAAAATTCAGCAGAAATATCATTTATATCTTCATAAACATTTTTAGCATTTTCAATAATAAGATTACGAGGATTTTTATTGTTGCGATAAACCAATTTAATTATATAATCTGAAGTATACTTTGAGAGTCCTTGAACAAGATATGGCGAATGCGTTATCATATTTAATTGATAATTTTCCGGCATTTTACGCATTAAGGATTCTTGAACTCTTATATGATGTGCATTTTCTGGCTCATCAAGAAAGAAAAGTACTTCACCCGTTCTATAAATATTTTTTAAACAAGCCAAATAAATATCGTATTTTTTTCCTGAATTCAAATAATCAAAATCTATATGGTCTATTAAAAGCCGAATATCCACATGAAAGCCTTTTCTTCGCATAAAACGCAAAAAAAATAAATCAACTAAAGTAAAATCACTAATGGTAAATGCGAGTGAAGGAAATTTTTCCTGTTTAAATTTTTCATCTCGTATAAATAAATTCATACATTTAAAAAGAAAACAAGACCTTATCTCATCAATTAACGCTTTATATTTATCTTTATACGAAATATCATTTGGAGCATATGGTTCTGTTTTCATATTATAAAAACGAAAAAGAGTTTTTCCATATTCTTTTATTTCTGCGTATTGGCTTAAAAAAGAATTTGAAAAATCCTGCAAATCAGAACGATACAATAATTTATCCCATTCTTTTTCTATATCAAAAAAAGCAGCATACGACTTGTTCAGATTCAATTCAAAAGAGACACTTCCTATATCATCAAGCATATTTTTATTTTGAGACAATAAGAACAGATAATCAATATCCTTACAGTTCGCTGAAGATACGGCCTGAGAAAAAAAAGAAAAGTTGTTAGGGAACTGACTGTTGGAGTAATATAAAATTTTATGCGATTCAAAATAATCTTGTGCTCTGGGAGATATTTTAATGCAATAAAATCTTTTTTCTGCCGATGGGAAAGAAATTTTAACACCATCGATGTCAAAAGCTTCATTTTTTTGTGCAAGCAAATAATTTGGAGTATAACTCGTTTCAATGCAGATTATATCTTTTTCTTTTGGCTTGTCATTTTCCCAACACACATAACCAATCTCTAAATCTGCTAGAATTTTTATAACATGATTGAATTTGGAATTCTTTTCAATAGGATTCTTATTCCTTTGATGGTAAATAAAGGCTATATAGCAAACGATTTGAGCATACAAAGACTTGCCAACCCCATTTTCACCCAAGAATATCCGCGGAATGTTATCATTTTCTTCATAATCTAAGTCAAAATCGTACCCATCATCACAACTCCATATTTTGCCATCAATGGATATAGAGTCAAACATTTTGGGTGTAGCAAAAAAATTCATAAAGTTTCTCTCGTTTATTTTAGTTGTTAATAAATGTTTGAAAAAAAATTATTCTTTTTTCAATTCTCTCTTTTTCATTTCAAATTTTTCAGACCCATTTGATCCTGTTGACGTACATCCAAAAAACAATAATAGAAGAAAAATTATACCCAAACCAATTACCAATCCCTCATTTAGATATTCCCATTTTTCAGTCCAACCAAAAACATAAGAAAGTCGATTCACTAAAAGCACAAGCCAAACAACTATGACAAAAGAAGACAAAAGCAGGTTTATTTTTCCAACAGAGTACTTATATGAGCAAAAAGGATTGATTACATGATACCACTTCTGTTTATTATCAACAGTCGTCTTATATAAAGGTCCCATGACTTCATCTTCTAACAAGTCAACATGTTTTTCCCAATTTTCTTGCCAATATTTTGCACCCTTATTAACGAGATACCAGCAACAAGACAAAAATAATCCAAAAATAGATATCGCTAAAAGCGCCTCGTTATAGAACGCAGGCTGCTTACTTTTCAAATCAAATTCTTTAAAGACCATAAAATACGCACCAAAGGCCAATGCGATAAAAGCCCAAAAATAAGTCGCTCTTTTCCAATACAATTCAATTTCAAATTTTCTTGTATCTAGAGCCATTTCAAGAGCTTTTCTCTGAATTAAAGACTTTGTAGCAACTTCATCTTCTTTTTCATCATTTTTTATAATTTTTTTAAACATATTATTATAGTCATCAAGGCCATTTATAACTTGATTTTTCTCTACTTTAATCAACAATTGGTCTTCTTCCATATTTATTTCTCTTTTACCAGATAATCTATTCTAATTTTTGTGTTTTTTTTAACAATCTCATTAACCTTTTTTACATCGGCCAGTAAATTTTCTTAAGGGAAATCAAACTACGGCCTTCTGGATCAAAGTTGTCATAATATTCCACAATCAAATCAACAAGGTCATCCGAATCAATCAAGGTCAAAGGAATAACAGAACGTTCGGCTTCGTAACGAGCTTCCTTTGTAAATCCACCCGTTGAGACATATAGGCCTTTACAACCTTCGCGAAGACCTCCAATGAAGCTTCGAATTTCAGGAGCACCCATAGCACCATCACGATGCTTGACTTCGACAAATATTCGTGGGTTCTCTAAACCCAATCCATCTGGAGATGCGATAATATCTTTGCCGCGATCGCTACCTTTTTTACTGACTTTTGTCTTGAAATTCATCGCACGAAGGATTGCCGCCATCAGTTCCTGCATTTCATCCCACGACAAATCCATGACTTTATCTTTTATGAATTCATGCGATTTCTCTTCTAAATCTCCCTTTAATTCATCCGTTGAATTTTCCGCTTCAAAAGCACTTTCGTCTTTTTTTGAAATCAAAGGCTTTTTATGTTCGAGCACAGATAGGACTTCTTTTTTAGCATCCTCAGAAATTTCGAAAACAGTCGCAATTGACCCCAAAGCATTTCTTGTTTTTTCCGTTAAATCATCTCTTTTTACCGAATCAATCCATTCAATTTTTCTGGAATGGAAATAATCCGTCAGGCTTTCGTCATACTTATATTCGCCCTTGTCTTTACCAACTAGATATATTCGCTGTTCAGAGCAATAAGTAATAATATAGTCTGACGGATGGACAAGATTTACAAAACGATTCACCTGTCCAGCATTCATTGCCGCTGTTTGCGGCTTACTATCTGGATAACACTCCAACATCATCTTTTTGATTTCATCAAAACTTTTGACATTTGACAAGTCACCCAGTTTGTTCCATCCAATGGTTATTATATTTTTTTCGCGATTTTGTTCAAAGAGATAATTACCTTCTCCTGAACGGACCATAAACATTTTCGACATTATTTAAGTTCCTCTCTTTGAGTTTTACTTTTCAAATTATAAATGAAAGCGGAAAAAACTAATTATCCTATCATAAAAAGAATCATCTCCTTTCTTATCATCATTTTGATCTAGTTGAGAACATGCGTATGCTCTAATAATATATTTTGAATAATAACTATAATAAATAACCCAATAACGCAAAAAAAGGATAAATGAAATAATCAAAGATGCTAATAAAATTCTCGAACCTTTTAATCCAGTAATTTCATTCAACCACAAAACATGATACCAGTGATTTGAGACTATAATAACTGCCAATATCAGAAACGCACAGCTATAATTCCTCAAGCATCCATATAGATTCAACCAATTTGTCAATCGAGAATCAATTTTATTTTTCTTCAGCAAAGACATTGAGGCCAGCCAAAAAACATCTGAATTTTCGCTTTTTGAAGAAATACCATATTCACTTTTCATTTTTTTATGAAAATCTTCACATATTTTTTTATTTAAGAAAGAATCTGTTGCTGTAAACTGACGAATTGGAACAAAAAAATTTTCTTTTACAAAGCTTGCAATTTTACCATCAGGCTTTTGAGAGGCTTGGTCTTTCCTTTGATGAATATGCCTATATTCATTTTTCATCGAATACATTCGAATATCTAATAGAACAATCAATATTATAAACAATACGAAAAATGCAATTCTTGCCCAAAAAGCGCCCCATTCTTGGGCCGGAATGCTCTTTGCGGACTCACTGAAATGAGACAAAAAGAAATCAGAATTCCAAAATGAATAGTACATTTCAAAACAACCCGGAATAATAAGCAATAACATCAAAACGATTATTGCATTCAAGTACAAAATTCTCGTTGAAGCTTTTGGTGGATGTCCAGTTTCCAATAAATAGTGAAATGGATATCCTATACAATTCCGAATCAACATACGATCATATAAAATGTGACTTACCGCCCCAATCAAATGTCCTAAAAAATAACAGATTACAATGGCAATGAAAAAAACAATTATAGAATCCCCCAATTTTAAGCCTATTACTCGGGAATAATGTATTTTTGAAACAAATTCAAATTTTGCATATAGTAACCATCCGTATAAAGACAAGGAAAAAATCAATCCCGGCATTAAATAGCCAAAGAAATCATACGAACTAAAAGGCCATGATTTACTTTCTTCAGGCATTACAAGTCTCCTTTTTCACAAATCATCTTAAATTCCGTTTCTGTCAAATAAACATAAGCCTGAGGAGGTTTTTTGCCAATTTCATCAATAGGCACAGGCTTATTAAAACGAACAGGGTTCTTGACCTTTATTCCATAAGCGATTTCGCTTTCGAAAAAGTAAGTGTCATATTTGTCCTTTTTTATTCCACCAACTTTAGAGTATTTTTTCCACAATCCAGCCGGAGTTGATTCTTCAACGCCATCATAATCCCATACTCCTTCAATTTTTCCCACTGGTAATGTGGAATAAACAACTATTTTCTTTATATCTGACGAAAAATTCTTTTTTCTAAATTCAATTTTTTTCGAACCTTCAAAAATTTGATTTGAATATAGGGGAAAAATTGATATTAATACAGCATATGGGACAGGATGCATTCTTTAGCCTCATTTGAAATCATTGTAATAGTTTGCGGATATCCTTTGATAAAATCTCTTTCTTTTAATTCGTCAAGATTATAAGGATTTTTTAAATTTTCTACCTGCCGAAATAAGATTAGGAAACAATCTCGACTTTTAGTGCAGAAATTTTCTATTTCAAATTTAGAAAAAACAGATCTCTTGCCGACCAAAGGCAAAATATCATCAACCTTTGATGAGTGCAGAGTTTGTTCGACAATTCCACAACACTCAATCTTTTTATCCGAATGCGTTCGATAGAAAAATAAAATGTTTCCTGGTTCAATCAATCTCGAATTGCTATTGCATATGTACGCCTTTCTAATAGCATTTGAACAAGGTTCCTTATCTGCAAATAAATCAAATCCTTTGATTTCCGTTTCAGGGAACAAACGATTGTAAAAATTTTCCTTTGTAGGAACCAAGAACGCCTTTTCCGAAGGAATGAAATATCTATACCCAAATCTTTTATGGAAGGGCAAGGCCAGCAAATTGTTTCGATCGTTTAAAGTAGGAACCATTCTTCGACGATAAATCAATTCGCCAGTATCTTCTTTCTTTTCCCTATAGCACTCAAAACCAAAATCTTCAAAAAACTGGCAAATATAATTAGATTCAAAAGCGGTTACATAAAGCCAGTCTACATTTGAATCATAGCACATCTTAAAAAGTTGACGTAAAAGAAGTTCGCCCTGTTTTGTACCCGAATACTTTAATTTGAATGTACAAATTTTTACGATTTTCCCCTTCATTTCATATGAAGGTTCTTCATTTTTATATATACAAAGTCCTGCAATTTTTGACTCGTTGCGAATTACAAAACAATCTCTATGTCCTCGCTGACATTTTTCCTGAAACCAATCATCAAAACCGTCATAATCTTGTCTTAATGAATCAAAGAAATCATCGCGAATATCCAAATTATAACATTTTTCCTTATTTATAATTGGATGCAATGACTCAGCTTTCAAATCTATCGGAAGCTGCATATTGATAAAATCAAGAGCATCTTCTAATCGATAGACGCGATCTCCCAATCCAATTTTTTTCGCTTTTGAATGGATACCATTATCATTCGTCACCAAAATAGAGACTGCATTACAAAACAAAGCGTTCAATAGCGAAACATCAACAAAATCATGAGGGTTCAAATTAGATAACTCAAAATTCCCCTTAAAAAAATCTGACATCTGAACATTCGTCAACAATTGATATTTTTCGCAAGCAAGCAATCTCAAGTTTCGACGGTTTTCATCTTTATCGCGATTAATATCATTTTTTTGAACATCCAACAAATAGATTAAAGCATTCGCTTTTTGTGTTTTTTGAACAAATTCATTTGCCTGATGCGAAAGAGATTCAACATCTTTCAAAGAAATCGGTTCCAATGGAAGCAAAATATTTGTATCAATAAGAATCTTAATCATCCCTATACTCCCACATAAACAACATACGGCTCTTCAAAACAAGTCCATATAAGAGTCCATATCGCATTTGCGACAATGGCAAGAATAATTATAAGAACGGCATAGAGAAATAAATGCGAACCAGAAGATTTCTTGTAATGAATTTTAAATAAAAATGATGACGTCGCAACATTTTCCGTTTTCATGTGATATGCAATCATTGTGTGATTGGCTTCCTTTTTTTGAGACAACCGAACCAGCAAACGCGCAATCATCACAAGTAATTCAGGAACAACACTTACCGATCTAAATGACCGAGCTTCTTCAAGAACAATATCCAAATTGTGCATTTTTTGCTCGGCAGCCAAAGGTTTCGGCAAATACTTATTCCAACGACTTTGTTCAAACAATCTTGATTTTAACGATCCATTATATTGGACAATATTTTTTTCAAAATCACATATTAATAAAAAATGAATCCTTGAAAAAGATACTTTTTGTGTTATTAGTTTTTTCTGCGTACACTCATCCAACAATTTAATATCATTGACTCTAAAATCAATTATCTCATTTTGCTCATAGCCTGATTCAAATGGTTTGTTAATTGGTTCAGAGTAAACGGAATAAAACTGCTTTTTTATATTATTTATTCTCAAACGAATATAAATCTGACTAGACTTTTTAACATTTTCAATAAACACTGATTCTTCAACTTCTACCAAATCAGTTTTCGACGGAATATTCACATTCACAACTAAGCCATCGTCATCTTTCTGCACATTATCCTTTGAAACGGGAAGCAGGATAAAACTAGGTTCTTTTCCTTCCTCGTTTCTTAAAGCATAAGAGCAGTATTTCCCCGGCGTTACTTGGACATAGCAGTTGAAAATGTTCCGCGACGTTTCATCATCCTTCATCTCTTCATAGAGGTCCTGAAAATCATTAATGTCATGATTGTCAGGAATTTTTATCACAAGATTATAGGAATGGTCTTCAAGAGGACAAAAAAGACCAATATCTAGAGATTGAATATCATTCTTTTCAGATTCCCATAAATTAATATGAAGTTCAAAGCATTTTTCTTCGGATGATGTTATTTGCAGCGTATTCATATACTTCTTATTTCACCCCCATTTGGGAAAGGAGAAGGGTTTGCATTGATTTTAGCTTTTTTTCTTCTTCTCGTTTTAAATTAATTATATCCATAATAGATTCAATTTTCTTTTGAAATACCTTTTGGTCTGTCACCGATGGAATTACAATGGAATATTTCATTATCCATTTTTTATCGCCGCGAGGCATCTTTGCGCCATTACACCCGGCAACAACATATTCAAAAAAAGAATCTCTTTCAATTGTATAATAAAGAATTAAAGAGTTAAATTCACTCTTTGATCTAAAGCATAAAACATCATTTGAACATCCGCCTGAAAAAGTTGCTCGCCAAATCTTTTTGAAATAGGGACGAATATTTGATACCAGAATATCATTCTGTTCAAATGCGGTCACATTACAATCTTCAGGCAGTGATTCGCACTCAATAATACCACCCCTTTCTTTCAGCATATTTTCTGTGGAGATATAGGTCTTATTTGAAAGAGAGTCTATGGAAATCTTTTCATGTACATAATCACACACTTCCCCCAAGGTTCCCATCCTCCACCCCTGCGGCAAATTGTTGGAATCGATGTTATCGACGAAGGTGTGGCGGTAGAGGGTTTGGGCGGTTTGTTCGAGGGTGGCGAGGGTGTTGTATTCGGCGACGGTTTCGCACTGTTTTTCAATCGCGGGGACGGGGACTTGGACTTCGCACATTTCTTCCCAGTCAAAGACTTCGCGGGCGCTGCCGTGAGAATGGAATCGGGCGTAGCGGTCAAATTCCGGGCGGCGGAACCACATCATCAGATATTCGGGCTCCAAAGCATTTTTGTCAATGACTTCAAAAACTGTATAGGCCTGCGAAATGATGGCATCATCAAATCCATCCAACAAAGCGACTGAAATTTTATCGCCATTGCGTGACGTTACGGGACCATAAGCAAATTGTCCCTTGGTCACAATCTTATAGGCAGACAAATCTGTGCCGACAATATTGGCAATAGATGGCATGAACTCTTTCGTGATACTCACACCGAGTAACCGCGTCACTTTCAAATCCCTGTTCCGCACATCTACGGGCCGTATGTAGTCGCCAAGCCGTTTCTTATTGTTTTCAGACATCTCTCAGATCCTTCGACTTCACTTCGTTGCGCTCAGGATGACACTCTGTGGTAATCGCAAATTTTGAGACAACCATGACATTTACAGTTCGAATCCCAGGTTCTTGAATACTTTGGCGAGTTCCTTTTCGCTTTCTTTTTCGGCCTTGAGGAGGGTGCGCATTTCCGCCTGGAGTTCGCGCATCTTTTCGTCAAAGTTCACGGCCTCGTCGCGGTTCTTGAATTCGATGTACTTGCTCGGCACGAGCGACCAGTTTTTCGCCTCGATTTCTTTTAGGGTGGCGGTGGCGCAGTATTCGGGTTCGTCCTTGATTTTCTGCGTTTGCCACTTGTGGTAGGTGCCGCTGATTTTC
>OCTW011594202.1_pt1 | contig 12131 bp, 6 predicted proteins | sample 1539671 | NCBI WGS metagenome assembly OCTW01 (sample SAMN02144230, study PRJEB22623) | gut metagenome | biome: sheep rumen | host: Ovis aries | place: New Zealand | reverse complement strand
ACTACCCTGTAGCGCCATGCAAAGAGAAGATGCAGAGGAAGCTGAGGAATAAGGAAGCGGATTCCAGGTCCATAGCTGAAATAGAAATCTTCGATTTTAAAGCTTGTGGCATCCTGTATTCTAGGTTTTACAGCTGCCGCATCCCAGAAGGCATCTATACCAACAATTCCAGGAACAATTGGAATTCTCAGTTCAAGACTGTTTGAAAGCATTGCTCTTCCTGAAGCCTGAGAAGCAAGTCCTCCCCAGCCACGACCATTAAGAAGACCATCAATATAAATTGAGTTGCGGGTACTTAAACCATTCTCAACCGGAATAATAGCTGAGAATCCGGTATAACCGGCAAGAATAAGCTTGAAGCTCCATTTTTCCACAACAGGGATATCAAGCAGCTTTAAGTAGCCTTCAAGCTTTGTATCTGTTCTTGCATAGAATTCCTTTTCCAGCTGAGGAATAATTCCATGCCAGGTAAGCTTTTCACTGAAGAACCAGCCCTTTGTCGGGTCATAGTTTATATCACGGTTATCAATTGAGAAGCTTCCGTAAATAGAGTTCGAAACACCCCAGCGGTTTGCATAAGAAGAAACTGAAGTTTCTATAGGTACGTTAGTTGATTCATCATAAACATTTCTCTGAAGTGAAGTAGAAATACCTCCGGCCAGAGTGAAAATTGCATAATCAGGAGTCCAGCGGCGGGAAAGCCCAGAGCTTACTGTTGTACTCCAGTCGTGATAAGTCATATAGTATCGGTTCTGAACAAGCTCAAGATTAGGAGACCAGAAGTTTACAGGAGTTGAAGCCTTTGCATGGGCAAAGGAAATAGAGGTTGAGAAAGCAATAGGTAATTTTCCAATCCAGTTCTGTGAATAAGAAAAATCAATTGACTGATCAAGTGGCGCAATTGTTGTTGCGGCAGCAATTGTACGACCTTCTCCAAAAAGGTTTGAGTTTTCAACCTTCGCAAAAAGAGAAATAGGAATCATACTTCCAGAAGAATCTGTTGCTCCCGAGAAGGTAACACCAAACTGAAGTGATGAGGTAGACTGTTCTTCTACAGAGAATACAAGGTCTACAAGGTTTTCTTCTGTACCCTGCTGTGCTTCCGGAACAATATTCGAGAAGTAACGCAGGTTCATAAGGTTTCTTAAACCATTAATAATCTTATCATTTGAGAAGGTATCGCCGGGTTCAATCGGGATTTCACGGCGGATTACGTAATCTTTTGTCTTTGAATTTCCCTTAATGATGATATTTTCAATATGACTTCTTGAATGCTCAACGATTGTAAGGTCATAAGAGATTTCGTGACGGTCTGAATCCTTTACTGGAACCGGATAAAACTCATTTGTCATATATCCGTTTTCGTGATATACATTTGCGATTGCCTGCATATCCTCCTGGAACTTTGTAGCATTGTAAATCTGACCATCCTTAAGCTTCTTCTGCTTAAGAAGCTCTTTTTCTGAAAATACTTCGTTACCGGCAATTCTAAGACCTGAATAGGTATACTGGGCACCTTCCTGAATTACAAAGAGAATTGTAAGTTCATCTCTCTGTTTTTCTTCATTAAAGGTTGTATCAATTTTTACATCCAGAATAGTAACATCGGCATAACCGCGTTCCTGGTAGTATTTTACGATTGTCTGCTTATCCTGTTCGAGAGTTGAAGGCTGATAGGCACCGTCCTTAAAAAGACCAACTTCCTTCAAGGCAAGCTTTCTTTTAAGGGCACGGCTGGAAGCAATTGAGTTTCCGGTAAACTGAATCTCACGGATTACAGAGCTGCTTCCTTCAGAGATTTCAAAGTTTACTATAATTCCTTCATCGGAAGTTTCAACACTGTGAGTTACATAAGAAGCGTTATAGCCCTTCTTAAGGTAATAGTTTCTTATGAGACGTTCATCTATAAGAATTTTAGATTCAATATAAATATCACTAGTTTTATTTTTAATCTGTTCGCGGAGTTCGCCGTTTCTGATTTTACGGTTACCATTAAAATTAATTTCTTTAATTATAGGACGCTCAACTACTTCAAAAACAAGCAGAACATCTGAAGAATCGCTTGAAGCATGCTTTGCGTATGGCGTAATATCTTCAAAAAATTCAAGGCTGTAAAGACGGTCCAGAATCTCGTTATAGACTTCATCGGTAAATGGAGAACCTATGAATGAACTTGTAACTCCATTTAATTCTGATTTTTTTACATTTTTTAATCCATTAAAATCAATCTTCGAAATAGGTTGATTCCAATACCAATCTTCACTCTGTGCCGAAAGTGTAAATACAGAAACAAACAGGAAGCAAAGAACTGCCAAAACTTTTCGATACATCAAAAAACTCCTAACTTCTACGTCAATAAGTAAACTTCCAGGAAAGCGTTAATGACGCAGAAGGAACAAATTGATTTTTTAATAAAGCATTTATATCCGGAGCCATATTTACACGTATATTTGCAAATGGTGACTCCAGCTCCATACCAAACTCTGGCTGGAAAAGCATTTTACCTGCCGAGGCAATATCACTTACATTGCCATCTTCTAAGGAAACATGAAGCATGGCATCTACATATAATGAACTGCCGAGGTATTTACCTATATAAACAGTTGTATTATCAAGAAAGTTACCAAGAGATATTTTTTCTTTTGAAGAATTTCTTGCAATACTGTAGTTATAGGTATTTTGCAATACATTTGTTCGTAATGAGAATATATCAAAATTCAGCAAATCCCGCAACTTGTTTTCTGCCTGTCGTACAACTGTAGACTGAATGGCATAATCTGAAGCGGCAAAGAGGAAGTCCCCGGCAGAATCAGAATCTGCTACAATAATCTGTCCAAGCAGGGCCCGGATTTCATTTTCAGATTTTGCCGGAACGGAAGAAAAATGAGGATTAAGGTTTAAGAGCTCCTGGTCTTCAACAGACATGACAATTTTTACTGTCTGGCCCCGGTCATCTCTTTCCCTGGTTTCTGCTGTTACTGTAATGGTTGGATTTGCAATATCATCCTTATTAAACTTGATATTTCCGGCTTTAATATAGAAGTTTCTGTTTAAGTAAGTGACATCACCAGACTTAAATTTGAGTTCCCCGTCTATCATATACAAATCTTCCGGCTGATTTATTACCACATTCATCGTTGTATTCGGAACAAAAACACACCTTAACACAGGATCCAGCTGTACAGAGGCATGATTTCCCAGTGTAATATCAAGGTCGGTTACAAGCTGAAGCGGTACGGCCATTTCCTGACTTCCCGAAGAAAGATTTGAAAGCGCAAAAAGCTGAATAGCAAGATCTATGTTTTCTCCGGCAATACTTCCCGCAATATCAAGAATATCATTTTCCAGATACATACTGATATTCAGAGAAACATTTCCGTTCAGGGTTATAACATCGGTTTTCAGATTGACCGGCAGTAAATCTGATTTATATGAGCTGAACTCCCCTTCCATGTGATCAAAGGTCCATTTATTAAGATAGACTGTAAGGCTGGCAAGCATTCGCTGATTATTTTTAAGAGAAAGTATTGTTTCGGGAATCTGTATTTCATTGCTTATGATATTCAGGTTGATTTCTGGTGCAGAGATTTTCTGCTTGAAAACAATCGGACATCTTACGGCCGGTTCAGTAATTTTAACCCAGCCATTTAATTCAGGATCATTCATACTTCCTGTAATAATTGCGTCACCGGTAATCACACCGTTTTCGGCAATAAACATATCTTCAATATTCAGATAGGTACAAAGCTTTGGCAAATCCAGCTGCAAATCATATAATTCAAGGTTCATAAGCTTAAAATCAACAAGTCCGTCCATTTTTGCAGAAAGGAAATTCTTATTATCGAGATTAAGCTCCAGTAAACCTTCTTTAGTTACACTTCCGTAAAGTCCGCAGTTTTCTGAAGAATAAATTGAAACAGCATTGTTTGCGTAAAGAGCAGTAAAGGAAAGAGGAAATGGCTTCTTTAACAGGCTGCCGCCAAATTCCGGAGTTGCAAGCGTTACCATAATTGAATCCGGAATAAGCTTTCCCTCCGGAACAATTGCATTGCCTGCTGTAAGCTCAAGCGGTGCATAAAGAGTTTTATCCATAGCCTCAAAGAAGAACTCGCCGGTAGCATTCAGATTCCAGTCACTCAAAGAAGCACTGGCCTGGATATTTGAAAAATCCATTCCGTTATAGTTTATACTCAAATCTGATATTGTGAGATCTCTGTCTTCAACTACTACATTACCTTTTCCGGTAAGCATATCAGCCGCAACAAGAACAGAAAGTGAATCGATATTTAAGGCTATATAAGGATGTTCTATAGTTCCAGAGGTAAAGAGCATTCCGGAAATCATATTATTATCATTAGTCTGGTCTACAAAGCGGCTTAAACTGAAGTTTTTAAGCTGCATCTGCAGATTCATATAAAGAGACTTAAGAATAGTATCCTTTGAAAGAGGTAGCCCATCCGGATTAGAAATACTTCCATCAATTGTTATCATTTCATCGGTAATAGGGTTCCGAAGGTTCATTGCGATTCCAACTGAATCAAATACATTTTCATTTATATTCAAAATTGCATCAGCGGTGCCTTCCATAACGGAATAAAAATCTGAATAGGCAATTGTATCTATTCTGGCTCCATATTTTGTTGCACTTCCGGAAAGGACAAGCTTTGGATTAACAGACATTATTCCGTCTGCCTGCTCTACTTCCAGATGAGAAATCTGAAGCTCCGGGCCGTTTTCCTCATCATAAGCAAAGCTCATTGAGGTTGTAAAAACAATTGATTTATCGAGAATTTTTACCGGAAGATTTTTCAGGGTAAGATTACCGTTTAAAAAATTATTTTCATTAAAGCGAACTTCAATATCAGTTCCATAATCGCCGGTAAGAGTTATAATTTCCGGCATGATTGTTCCGGAAAAATGATATGGAATTGAGGCAATATTAAGGTCTACTGTAAAAAACTTATCTGAAGAATCAGGAGCCTTTTCTAAGGAGGCAGCCGCTTCCATTGCAAACTTACCCATAATAAGCGAAAGCTGATTCAACTGAATGCTTGAATCTGTTCCATTTACGGCAAACATGAGCGCCTGGTTATCTGCCTTAGTGTTTGCAAGAAGAACATAAGGAATATTATAAGAGAAAGTTTTTAAGTCGGTTGAAGCATAAATATCACCAGAAAGCAGATAAGGCTCAAGATTTTTCTGTATGGAATCAACTTTTTCCGCATACTCCTGGGAAAGAAGCTGAGCCGCCAGGGCCGCAAGGCTGTCCAGATAAAGACTGCTGAGGGTTATATTTGTCTGGAAATATTTCGATTCATTAAGATAGCTTCCGTCCAGCTTAAGCATACCAGGCTCAAGCTCCTCCAGATGAGAATAATCAGACAGTTCAAAGGTAAAATCATAGGAATCTGACTGAGGAAGCACTGTAAGCTGAAGAGCCGCAAGAGAACGGCTGCCTATAAAGACCTGAGGAGAAAAAGCCATAAAGCCCTTATCCAGAGGATCAAAATAAACCTCTGTAGAAATGCTCTTTCCATTAGGCAAACGGTATTCCGGAACTTCAATAAAGCCTGAAAGCTGTTTACTTTCATAAATCAGAGAAAGCTTAGACGAAGCACTACAGTTTTCTCCATTTATCGAAAGGTTAGTAAGCTCTGCCTTTTTTTCATCTCCATAAAGTGAAAAAAGAAGGTCTGCGCCTCCGGGGAAAACAGAGTCTGGAATGCTTGCGGAGGTATCGGTGATGTAATTAAATGTCCGATTTTTTATATTGCATTTTATAATTGTATTTGTTGTTACGGCCAGCTCCTTAAACTTCTTTAATTCAACCTGTCTGGAATTGATTGTAAGAAGTGAAAGTGGCTTAAGGTTTTCCAGCTGAAGCTGACCATTTACATCACCGCTCTTAAAATCATAAAAAACACCAAGAGATACAGGACTTACCGCCTGAATTGTATGAGCTTCGACTGTGCCGTTTGTATAAGAAGCATGAAGATTAAGTTTATTGAGCCGGTAATCGCCGTCTGTAAAGTCACGAAGCTTAAGATTCATCTGCGAACCGTCAAAATTTTCTGTCAAAGAGCCTGAAGCAGAAAGCTTTCCCGAAATATGCTTTTTAGAAGCGGCAATGGTTGTATTTAATACTGCCTCTGTCTGTATATCAATTGTATTTTTTTTAAGTGTATTACTGACTCCAATATTTTTAATATTTAAGAGTGCAGAAAATTTAGCATCGTCATATTCAAGATAGATATTTTTAAGTTTAATGTTTTCAGGAATTATTTTTTTAACCTGACCGATATTGATTTGTCCGCTTTCTTTTGTGTTAAATTTCGAAGCAATTGCGGCAAGCTCATCTACATCAAGGGTTATTCCATCGATTACTACATTTGAAATTCCGCGCTGCAGGTCTTTTTTTATCAGATTAAAAAGACTATAAGTTATTTTTGTTTTGCTTATTGCCAGCAGCTGATTTCCCTGATCATCGTAAATGCTGATGTTATGGATATAGAAATTTGAAAGAATGGATGGTGAAAGCTTCTGATAGGAAATATTGAGCCCGGTTGTATCATGCAGCATGCCGGTAAAGTCATTGATTCTGTCGTTTACCCTACGGGTAATGATTTTCTTTACCGGCAAAGAAATGAGCAGAGCCATAAATACGAGAAGAATCATAATGTAACTGCGGACACGGCCGTTTCGATAAAAAGAGCCCATTTTAGCCTATCTATTATATCGGATTTTTTCATTAATATATAGTAATAAAACAAACATACGATTATAATGAAAGTTATGATACTTAAGAATTTTATTGTTTTTGAAGGTATAGATGGAGCTGGAACCTCAACTCAGATAAAAAAGCTTGTAGAAAGGGGCTGTGCAGAGCTTGGCGAAGGGCGTTTTACCGCTACAGCTGAGCCTACTACTGGTGAAACAGGCCGTTTTTTACGCCGTATGCTGGGCGGAGAGTTTTCTGTTGATGAAAAAACAAATGCCTATCTCTTTGCGGCAGACCGCTGCGAGCATATTTTTGGAAAAGGCGGCGTAAAAGAGCTTTGTGACAGCGGTAAAATTGTAGTAAGTGACAGATATTTCTTTTCCAGCATGGCTTATCAGAGTGTTTCCTGCGGAGAAGAGCTGCCAAAGCTGCTTAATTCACCCTTTCCTCTGCCGGAATACCTCTTTTACTTTGTAATTAATCCTGAAGTATCCCTTGGTCGTGTAACAGCCCGCGGAGAAAAGAAAGAAATTTACGAAACCATTGAAAAACAGAAGAAAATTGCCGCGCAGTATGAAAAAGTCATTTCAGAATATGAAAAAACAGCCGACAGCGGAATGAAAATAATAAGAATTGACGCGGAAAAGAGTATAGAAGAGATTTCCGCCGATATCTGGAATATTCTTAATAAAAATCACATAGATTGAAAAATCTGAGGTGCGCGAGCGAAAAAAAACAGCATGCTGCATCGAGGGGTCTTTGGCGCTTAGCCATAAAAAAAATCCGAGGATTTTCGGCTGCGAAGCGGACGAAAACCGCAGGATTTTTTCACAAAAACCAGCTCGCCCGCAGCATGTTGTTTTTTGTAGCGGGAGCACCTCAGATTTTTTAAGAACTCAACATTTTTTATTATTTTCCGATAATTTAACCGTGAAAAAGCGTTTATTTTCATTCATCTTATTAATTCTTATTATTTTCATACATACTTCGCCTGCTTTTGCCTACATGGTAAAGTACAAGGAAGACTGGTATAAGCTTTATCACGTTCATTATCAGCAGTATCCCGATGACTGTATTGAAAACATCTACTGGCTGGAAAAAGCCGCCCAGGCAGATTTCTGCAATCCCCAGTTTACAGACGCAAAAATCACAACAGAAAAAGAATGGGAAAAATACCGCTATCTTTTCCAGATGCATATAAATCTTAAGTTGATTGAACAGCATCTTCGTCTTGGCCGTACTTACGATAAAAAGTGCATTTATTTTTATGATGCTCCCTGGAAGGATGAATATCTCAGCAATATGGAAAAGGCTCTTACCTGCTATAAGGCCGGCCTTTACTACTGGCAGGAAGCTAAAGTCTGGCAGGAAAAGGCAAATGCCGCTTCTTTTAATTTTATGTTTATCACAGCAAAACAGAACTGGGAAGATGAAAGGGAACGTATTGCCGAAGGTAAGCTCGATTATGAAAAAATGCTTAATCGAGAGATAGAAAGACTGGAAAAAAACATAAAAGAACTTAACGAAATGGATAAAAAATACTAGAATAGGCTCACTATGAGCCAGAAATGTTTTAAGATTTCTTATCCATCACTTCATTCAGGAACTGATAAATCCTTAATCAAATTTATTTCAGGAACTCCAGATTTAGCTGCCCTCTTTTTTGAAGGGGAAGAAGCTGAGGAAACTCGCCGTCGTTTTTTTGTAACTGATGCGACCGTTGCAAGTCTTGACTGCATGAAGTCCTTCATCTCTAAGTTTGATGATGGTGTCTGCGGAAAAGACTGCCTCTTGATTCTTGGCTCTGGTGAACCATATAAAAACATTGAAAGCGTTTTGAACATTGTACGCGCTGCCTTTGATGCAAACTTTACCCGTAAGGATATTTTTATCGGAATCGGCGGCGGTGTAATCTGTGATACAACGGCCTTTGCCGCTTCCATCTACAAGCGTGGTACTTCCGTTCAGTTTGTTCCTACTACCCTCCTTGCTATGGTAGACGCTTCTGTCGGCGGAAAAACCGGCTGCGATTTTGACAATTACAAAAACATTATAGGAACCTTCTTCCCTGCTACCAAGCTTTTCTACTTCCCTGAATTTGTTCAGTATCTGCCGGAAAATCAGTATAACTCAGGCCTTGCAGAAGCCTTTAAGACGGGTCTTCTTTTTGATCAGGCTCTTTATGATTTATTTAAAAATGAAGCTGAAAAAATTAATGCCCGTGACAGCAAAACACTGGAGCTGATTATCAATAAATGCGTTAAAGCCAAGGGAAAGATTGTAGAAGAGGATTTTACTGAGCAGGGAATCAGAGCTTATCTGAATCTTGGTCACACCTTTGGACATGCGCTTGAAAGCGTAGCGGGTCTTGGTTCTATTACCCACGGCGCTGCGGTTGCCTGGGGAATTGGCCGGGCAGTTGAACTTGCTTACAAAAAGGAATATTGTCTGCAGGTTTTTCGTGATGAAGTATTATCAATCCTTAAGGCTTACAAATGGGATACTGAACCGGTTCCGGCTTTTGTAAGGGGCGGAGGCTTTAGTGAACGTCTTATTACAATTATGCGTACCGACAAGAAAAATATATCAGATAAAATCCGTCTGATTTTGTGTAAGGGCGTTGCAGACATTTTGATAGAAGAAGTTGATGAGAAAATGATTGCTTCGGTATTAAAATAATGGAAAAAGAACACTATTTTGACTGGGCCGCTACAAGCCCTGCAGATGAAGACATATTAAAAGAAGCTCTTGAAGAAAGTCTGGCCTGCTGGGGAAATCCTTCCAGCACTCATGAAGTAGGAAAAAAAGCCCGCGAGCTTTTTGAAAGTGCAAGAGCCCGTGCCGCAGCCGCCCTTGGCGTAAAAGCTGAAACAATTTTCTTTACAAGCGGTGGAACTGAAAGCGATCAGATTCCCCTTCTTTCAGTCCTTTCAAAACCGATGAAGGGAACTGTTCTTGTAAGTTCTATCGAACACCCTGCTATCCGTGAGCAGTCGGAAGCCCTTAAAAACTGCGGCTGGAAGGTTATACAGATTCCTGCAAACGAAGACGGTATTATCACACCAGAAGCAGTTACTTCACTTTTAACAGGCGATACAGTACTTGTCTGCATTATGGCAGTAAACAATGAAACCGGTGTTATCCAGCCCATTTATGAAATTGCTGATGCAATCACAAAGGCCTGCGAAGGTAAACGCCGCCCTAAGTTCCATGTAGACTGCGTTCAGGCAGCAGGAAAAATCACCCTCAACCTAGGCTATAAAGGTATAGACAGCGCAGCTTTGAGTTCTCACAAAATCTGCGGCCCTCGCGGAATCGGCATTTTGTACATGAAGGATGCAATTGAACCATTTTTGCGTGGCGGCGGTCAGGAAAAGGGAATCAGAAGCGGAACTGAAAATGTCTTTGGTGCCCTGGCCTTTTCAAAATGTCTTGAACGCTATTACAACAAGCAGAAGCCAGAAGATGCAGAACGCACAAAAAGCTTTGTAGAAAAGCTTGCCGCCCTGCCCGGCTGTACGATTGTTCCGCCGAGCCGTCTTGAAAAGCCGGAACTCTTTTCTCCTTATGTGGTTCAGGCTGCCTTCAAAAATATTCCGGGTAATGTAATGCTTCGCGCCTTAGATGCAAAGGGCTTTTCAATTTCCACAGGCTCTGCCTGCTCCGCAAAGAAAAATAAGCGCCCTGTTCTCGAAGCAATGCATGTAGATGCAAAGCTGCGCGAGAATGCGGTACGTTTTAGCTTTGGGCCACATACTACAGATAAGGCAGTAGAGGATTTACTGACGGCTGTTGCGGAGATTAATGCTCAGTTTAATCGATAGATTGATTTTTATTTTGCATTATGTTAAATTACATAAAACCGCAATAAATGCGACACAATTCATAAAATTACAAGGGAAGGTTCTTTACGTATGTTTTTAAGGGCTGACCCGCAATTTTATAGCCCGAACAAAAGGGAAACAAGGAGTTTTATTATGGGAGCACGTGGAGAACTTTTTACTACTCAGATCTATCTGGACAATCGTTCGTATTTTTTCAATGTTAAAGAAAACCGCACAGGTGATGTATTTCTTCAGATTGTAGAAAGCAAAAATCGTGACGGAGTTGAAGCTGACCGCCATCAGATTGCAATTTTTGCAGAAGATATGCAGAAGTTCCTTCAGGGCTTTGAAAAGTCTCTTGATTTTGTTGAAAAAGACAGAAAGCAGCGACAGAAGGCTGCCCGTGAAAAGAAGGCTGAAAAAGAAGCAAAATATGGAAACGGTAAAAAGATTTACCGCGTAAAGGGCGACAAAGCTGAAAAATCAGAAAAGCGAGCCGACGACGGAATCAAGAGAACTGGTAAGGTTATTCATATCGTATCAAAAAAGGATATTGATTCTTCAGATAACTAACATGTGAAAATGCGGAGTCTGAAAAGGACCTTGCGTAGCGTCATCCCAGCGAAGCAAGTCATTTTCAGACGGGAGCATTTTCGGATTTTCGATTAATGACACAAGAAGCAAAATCATTTTACAAGGACCTTCGGAATGTTGTACAGCCGATGGCCCTTCAAAATCTTATTTCCTCAGCCGTAAACTCAGCAGACGTAATCATGCTGGGCTACATAGGCCAGACTGCCATCGCAGCCTCTTCACTTGCGGGCAACGTTGCTTTTATTCTTTTTATGATTTCTACAGGCCTTTCTTCGGGACTTGTAATGCTTGGAGCCCAGTACTGGGGAAAGAAGGATACAGAAGCCATAAAGACACTTCTTGGAATTGGACTTCGCATCTGCTGTACCGTAGAAATTATAGTTGCCCTTATTGCGGCCTTTTATCCGCGCATTCTCATGCTGATTTTTACAAAGGAGCCGGCACTTATTACTGAAGGCTGTAAATACCTGAGGGCCGCAAGCTTTTCTTATGTCTGCCTTTCTTTTTCTCAGATGTTCCAGGCAGGCTTTAAAAGTATTGAACGTGTAAAAATTGTAACCATTACTTCTACAACAAGCCTCTTTTTGAACATAGGCTTGAATGCAGTTTTCATTTTCGGTTTGTTAGGCGTGCCTAAGATGGGAATTACCGGAGTTGGTATTGCGACCTCTATTGCCCGCTTTATTGAAATGGTAATCTGCTTTATTTATGCGGGCCGCCAGACTGATGTTAAATTTTCAGTTGTCTGTATCTTCAGACGCAACAAGCTTCTTACCCGTGACTTCTTCCGTTATTCTCTTCCGGCTGTAGGAAACGAGCTTGTCTGGGGCTCAGCCTTTGCGATGTATTCTGTAATAATGGGCCACCTTGGCGAAGACATTGTTGCCGCAAACTCTGTTGTAAATACAGTCCGCCAGCTGGGTTCTGTACTATGCTTTGGTATGGCTTACGGTGGAGCAATTGTTGTCGGCAAATACATGGGAGCCGGCGATATG
>OCTW011586360.1_pt1 | contig 12131 bp, 9 predicted proteins | sample 1539671 | NCBI WGS metagenome assembly OCTW01 (sample SAMN02144230, study PRJEB22623) | gut metagenome | biome: sheep rumen | host: Ovis aries | place: New Zealand | reverse complement strand
TTCTTTTGGTATTACTATTTGTCCTTTTTCACCAACTTTAGCAATACCTACAAACTTATCTTTCATATATGCCTCCTTTAAGTATAACTAATTATACTTTTCATACTTGATTATACACTTACTATTTCAAAAAGTAAAACATAAAAAGAGTTCGGAAAATTATTTATTTTATAATATGTTCTAATCAATTTATAATAAGTAGTATAATACTGTTGAAAAGGTAAAATAATAAGTTTTAAACCCATATGATTTTCGCACTATTAGGCAAAACAAAGCAACTTAGACTACATTCTTTAATTTAATATTACTAATTATTGCCTTTATAAATAATAATAAATATAATATTTTAAACAAATCGAACTATATAAGTTCGATTTTTTAATTAAAGGAGTTTATATGCAAAATATTATATTCTTAGATATAGATGGAGTATTAAATGATAATATTAATGATAAATTTAATGAAGAATCTATTAACACACTAAAAAGAATTATAAATAAATATAATGCTAAACTAGTAATAATCTCATCTCTGCAATCAAACGGAACTATAAATAAAAGAAATAATATAATAAATATATTTAATAATCTAGAAATAACTAATTTAGATTTTATAGACCCTAACTACGTAGGTACATTTCTAGATATAAAACTATCATCAAGAAGCCTAGGAATAATTGACTATCTAAAGAATAACAATAATATAAAATATATAATCCTAGACGATGAATATCATAATGAATATAGATTACTAGGATTAAATTACTACAAAACTAATAAATACAAAGGATTACTAAATAAAGATATTAACAATATAGAACTTAGAGAGCCTTATACAAGAGTATTTAAATATATAAACTATAAATATAGAACTCTAGGTCAATATGAATTAGTAACAAACAAATTGATTAAAATACTACGTAAAATCAATAAATGTTGAAAATTGTTATAAATATGTTAGTATAAAGCCAACTTGGGGGATTGTATATGGAAATTAATAAATCAAAATTACTGATGTCACAAATAAATAAATATGGTTTAGATTCTCATTTTAAATGTGAATATGATTATAATACCTGGTTAGATCTTTTAAGAGAAAATGAAATAAATAATCTATTATCATTAACAATAGATCCAACAGAACTACCAATTAGTACTAAACATTTAATAGATGAAGATCTATTAAAATGTGATGATTACATAAAAAGAGTAGAAGCACTATCTAAACTAACTAACATTAAAGAATGTGAAAATCTACTAGAAAATCTATTACATACAAGTGTTTTAAATAGTAATTATTTCTATAAAGATGTAGAAAAGATAAGCATAGCTAAATATCCTAAATATATATTAGAAATAATAAATAAAGATGCATTTATAAACAGTCCATATCATGAAAAAGACTTAGAACTAATAATAAATGCTAAAGATACATTACCTGAAGATGATCCAAATAATAAAGATTACCTAGTATCAGAGTCTCTTGCTATGGTAGCAAGTAATAAGTTCTCTATAGAAAGCATATATCATGAATATGATATGGATTTTATCTCTAAAAAGGGTAGTAAAGCTCTTCAAAGTAGAAATGAATATCCATATTATGGTGTTAATTATCTAGCATGCAATGAAATATCTTTAAAAGATGACTCACATATTAAGAATATGAACACTCTTGAAAGAAGAAATGACATAGGATTATTACTATTCCCATTAATGACTAATGAAAAAATAGTTAAAGGTAAAAACTATACTAAAGAAATAGATGAATTATCTAATTCAAAAAGTCATGCTAATGCATTAGCTATATATTCTTATATAACAAACCCAGTAATGGACAAAAAAAGACTACTAGAATACTTAATAATAAAATTAAACATAAGTATTCAAGATACACTTGGCATAGAATATAATCATCAAATAGAAGGTTCACTTAATGTAGAATATCTAAATAATCTAACACTTTTAAATATATTATCTCCAAGTTATGTTTTATATGTTGAATCATTACTAGCTAATCATAAATTTATAAATAGTCCATATCACAAATTAGATATGAGTATATTGTTATCTAATATGTATACTAAATATTTTTATTATTTATATAGAGTAATGATTAATGAAACATCACTATATAGTAAGTATCATGCATATGATATAGATCTAATCATAAATTCAAAAACGGATAAGCATCTATTCTACTTAACACTACTAGCAACAAATGAGACTAGTCTTAAAAGCCATTATCATAAAGAAGATATGGAATATATCTCAGATATAGATTTTGAAAACATAACTCCAAAAGAATTTGATAATATCTACCATTGTATATTTGAACCAAGAGGTATTAAAAGTGACGATCATTTAAAGCTAATTGGTATTCCTTATGAAAATGAACCAGTAATAGAACAAGCTATAAAAAAAGAAGATAATAAAGTACTAACTAAAATAAAAAAAGCATTTAAGCTAAAATAACATATGTTATAATCTAATTGGTGATAATATGGAAAGTACACATTCTATAATAATAATTAAAAAAGACAATAAATATTTAAATTATTATGATGAAAGATGGGGAATGTATCTATTTCCAAATATAAAAGGTAATAATATAGAAGATATTAAGAAACTCTATAATACAGAAGATGTAGATTTTCTATTTGATAAAGTACATGATAAATTCTCAGTATCACATAACACAATGAGAACTTACCATCACTATTTCTTTGAAGTAAATAAGGATGTAGAAGGCAAGTATTTTACTTTAGATGAACTACTAGAACTACCTAAAGTAAAAGAAAACAATAGTGATATCATTAGATTTATTAAAGATTATTATAAAGCAAAAACACTAACTAAATAGTTAGTGTTTTTTCTATGAAACTAAACTTACTAATTTATCTATATCTTTATCTATTCCTATATAAGAATAATCTATAATTCCTAATTCTTCTAAATTAGAAATAATTAAATCTTTAGAAAAGTTAATAAAATTATTAACATTCTCTAAATTAAATAGAAAATCTTTTCTTTCTTTAGATTGTTTAATTATCTCAGCTGCTTGATTAACTATAATATCAAGCTTATCCATAGGAATCTCCTTAATAATATCATCAAATTTAGGTATCTTATTATAGAATATCTTTAAATCCATATTATATTCATCTAATAACTGTATATTTAAATTGGTATAGTCATTATAAACATATAAAGAAAACATTCTACCACTGCATCTTACCTTAGTTCCATCTAACTTAGTAATATAAATATCATTTCCTACTTCAGGTAAGAAATATTTAAACCAAAGATAATCTGTATATAAATGAATATAGTAGCCTAATACAAAATCATCATCTAGATTATTTCTATAAACATTTAAAAATCTGTCTATATTAGGAATATCACTATTAGGTTCATCTATAAAATGACTAATTCTTTTAGGTTTACCTATTAGCTTAGCTATATCTGGAGCTATAGAACCTATTAATAGCTTATTATTATCTCTTTTTAAAACTTTATTAATTTCATTAGCCACTGCCATATGTATAACTGTTGATGCCATTACAATCACCTATAATGATTATAGCAATTAAAAATACTTAATAATTATTATTAAGTATTTCATATGTAAAGAATGTATCTATTAAGAGTTGGTTTCTACACTTACTAATTTAGCATGTAAAACAATTCTTCTATTTCCATCATCTGTACAACTAGATAGAGTAAGTATCTTATCACTAGCTGATACTGATACATTATAGTTATGATTACTTCTAGATTTTATTGTACTTAAGAAAGTAGAGTAATCTTTATCTGAACTAAAACTTGTAGTTATATAGTAGTCTTCTGGAATTATAGTATAAGTAGAGAATACTTGATACTTATATGTTCCTACTTCAGTTATATATGTTATTAGTTCATTATCTTTATTATTTTGCCAATCAGCCTTTAATGTTTCTTTTAAACCAGCAAACATTGAGCCATCCATCATATTATGGCCATATAATACTATGTTTCTGTCTACAGTATTCTTGTTGTTATCCATATCAGCAAATATCCAACCAGCTATATTATATTTCTTATTAAAGTCATGATTTAAATAATAACTATCATTATTTGTTTTAACAACTACATAATTAATCTTAGTGTTATTAACAATAATATAACCAAATGTATCACTATTAACTTCATTTAAGTCTTTGAAGTTAACCTTGAATTCTTCTTCCTTTGTTTCTTCATTTTCTTTCTTTTCTACATAGTTATTAATAATGTCTTCTTTAATCTCATTATTAGAAGATACATCTTTATTCCAATTTGTAATATTAACTAACGCGTATATCAATAATACTATTGATATAATTATTACTAGTAATAATGCAAAAAAGACTATTCTTTTCTTTTTATTAGATAATATTTCTTTAATATTAAACTTTTTCTTGTTATCAACAGGTTTATTTGATTCTTCTTTAACTTCCTTATTCATATTAACTTTATTATTAGTTTTCTTTTTAATATTCTTAGGATTATTAGTTTTATTCTTCTTCATAAACTTCCTCCTTCTTGGCTTTAATATATCAAATAGTTTAAAAAAAACAAGAAGAATATTAATTCTTCTTGTTCTTAAGCTTCTCAATACTAAAAATACTACCTGAAAGTAATAAATTTACTTCCTTTTTAAATTCTTCTTCACTTAATTTCTTTCTATTAATATACCAATATGAACAAATATTAAGTAAAGACACAATAATAAACTCAAAAGCTATATCGGCTTTAATAGTTTCTTCTTGTATATTAAATCTTTCATAAAAAAATGGCTTTAACTCATTCTTTACCATAACACTGAAATTTGGATCTCCATTACTACCTAATAATATAGATAAATAATCACCTTTTTTAATATATAAATTAACTATTAAATCAGTTAAGTCTATTCTTTTTGTATACATGGTGTTATTAACAACATGTTTATTTATATATTTAATTAGGTTTCTTTCTAAATAATTTAATACATCATTAATATCTTTAAAATACTCATAAAAAGTACTTCTATTAAGAGAAGCTTTATCAGTTATGTCTTTTACAGATATTCCATTTAATCCATTACTTTTGTATAAGTGCCAAAATGCTGCCACTATTTTTGTTCTAGTCTTAGATGTCTTTTCCATAATATCACCCCGCAATAAATATTATCCTAAACAACTATTTATTAACTAAATTATACTAAATATAAATCTATATATAAACTATTATTTTAAAGATATGTTATAATAACAACTAATTAAGGGAGGTTTATATATGGCAAGAAAAGCAAAAGTAGTAGATGAAAAAGAATCTTTAAAAGAAATTAAGAATACTAAAGCAATAGCAAAAGAATTAAAAAAGAAAGAAGTAAGTGAATCAGTTAAAAAGGAACTTACAAAAGAACTTAATAAATTCAAAGAAGAAGTTGCTGAAAACAAAGATTTAGTAATGAAAGAAATTCAACTAAAAGCAAATAAAGAAGTAACTGAATCTCTAGATAATGCTAGAAAAGAATTACAAAAATCATCTCTACAAGAACTTGGTAACATTAAAAACGAAGTTAGAAAAGAAGTTAAACTAAGAGTAGATGAGTTAAATAAAAAAGCAATAGCACAAAAGAATAGAAAAATAATAGTAAGAGATCTAATAATACTAATACTATTAACTATAATAGGATTAATAATATTTGGACTATGGCAAGATAAATACTTAGATAAAGTAATAAAAGAATATATCTTACATGAAGAAGTAGTAAAAGAAGAACAAAAAGAAGTTATAAACACTGATACTACTAAGGAAGAAGATAAAACTCCTACATTAGAAGATTTAAAAGTAAAATATTCTTATCTACTTAATAACATAATTATTAATGAAGACTCTACATACTTAGAAGATTTCTATTCAAAAGATCTAACAGATGAACTAAAATTATATATAGCATTTAATAATTTAGATACTTCAAAGATTTCAGTAGATGAAGATTCAACTACTATAGAAAGCGATGATTTAGAATCTAAATATAAAGATATATTTGACTCTAGTTATACACCAAAATCATTTAAATATAATAAAGATTCTTCACTAAAATACATCTCAAGTAAATCTCTATACTTATCACAATCTACTATTAAGAAAGAAGCATCTAAGATTAAAAGAGAAATAATTAAAATAACAGAATCAAATAATGAAGTAGAAATAACTACAATAGAAGGTTTATTAGATAATAATAAGTTATCTAATATAGTTACTAAAAAAGAAATAGAAAACTACTCAAATAATAAATCATTATCATTATATGAAACTGATTTAACAAAAGTTACATACGTATTTAACACTTTAAATGGCAAGTTAATAAAACTGAAGTAAATACTTCAGTTTTTCTGTGTTATACTTAATATGGTGATAATATGAACATAGAGGGTAGAGAGTACGATGATTTAGAACTTGCTATTAAAGACTCTTATAAAATGGCATCAAGATATGCAAGTGAAGGTGTTAAAAATGGAATAGGTGGACCATTTGGAGCTGCTATAATTAATAAACAAGATGGAAAATACATAATAATAGCAGTAGCAAGAAACACTGTTATAGAAACAAACGATATAACAAATCATGCAGAAATAAATGCTATTAGAATAGCTTCTAAGTTATTAGGTCAAAAGTTTTTAAATAACTGCATCTTAGTTACTACTGCAAGATCATGCCCTATGTGTTTGTCAGCAGCTATATGGGCTCAAATAAAGACTATATATTATTCTGAAGATTATGAGGTGGCAGCCTCAAATGGATTTAAAGATGCTGTAATTTCAGAATATATTCAAGGATCTAATAAAACTGTAATAAAAGAAATTAATGTAAAAGATGGCTCTACAATTGAACCGTTTGAAGAATGGAAAAGAAAACTAGATCGTGTAGATTATTAAAAAAACTGGATTAAATATCCAGCTTTTTTAATTCTTTTTTAACTATACTAAATAGATAACAATTAATATCTTTATTAGATATTGATGAAATATATTCTTTATATCCTTTCAATTGTTCTATATAAGCAAGGTCATCTATATTACTTGTCTTATAATCAACTATATCAATATATGTATCATGTTCAACCATTAGGTCAATTATTCCATGATACTCTGTAGTATCTTTATTATATATAAATTCATATTCTTTATATATCTCTGAGTTCTCTATATCTTTAAATATGTCACTATTTAACAAATAAGATATAACTTCCTTCTTAAAGTTATTATTAATAGAATCTACATTTACTGTTTTAAAGTTAGTCATTTCTAAGAATCTATGCATTTCTAAACCAAAATCCATAGCTTCTCTTGTTTCTTTATCTATTAAAGTATGTTCCTTCTTAGAAAAACTTGCATCATCTATATACTTTTCTTTAATATCCAAATCTTTAATATCAAATTTAATATCATTATCCCTAATAATATTATTAAGCTTAGGAGCAAGAGTATAGTCTCTAGTTAAACCTATAGAATCTAAATCTATCTTAGTAACATACTTACTAACTTCACTAGGTATAGAATTAATAAAGTCAGATAGTTTTATAAACTTTCTTCGTATTGAGTTAACAACAACGCCTTCACTATCTTTTCTTTCTAACTCTCTATCTTGATAAGGTAGTAGGATAATCATCTTTTCTTTGCATCTAGTAAGTGCTACATACCAAAGTCTTATTTTTTCTGAAGTATCTTCCTGTTCTAATCTATCCTTTATTAATAGCTTTAAGAATGTATCTACTTTATAGTTATTAACATAAGGCATATAAATAGGCATACCTTTGAAGTATATTAAATCACCTATAGCGTCTCTTCTATTAAACTTACTAGATAGTAATGCAAAATAGCAAATAGGAAACTGTAATCCCTTAGATTTATGAATATTCATAATCTTAACAGCGTTTCCACTTGATACTCCAGCATCATACTTGATCTTTTCGTTACCATCTAAGACTGAATCAAAGTATTCTTTTAATTCAGATACTTTATATCCAAGATTATCAAATGAAATTGCAGTTTCTAAAATCTTTTCAATTCTTACTGAACTTTCATTTGTATTACCATGAGTTATCAACTTTTGATAAAACTTAGTATTAATGATTATTCTATTAACAATCTCTTTAGCAGATAATTCGTTAAGATTCTTAGAAATGCTTTCTAAATCTTTATAAATATCTGTTTGTTGCATTCCACCGTTTTCTAAAATATCAAATATCTCTTCATCACTTAATCTATATAAGTAACTTCTAGCAACAGATGTAAATGCATACTTAGTTTCATCATCAAATTTATAATTACTAAAGTTATTAACAAGAGTGATAAGATTTTTAAATATATAAATATCATCTGATACATTTAATTCTTCATCTTTATAAACTGATAAAGGAATACCTTCATATTCAAATATCTTTTTAAATAAATCCATTGGAGCATTCTTATCTATAATAATACAGAAATCACTATAAGATGCAGGATTACATTTCTTACCATCAAATATAGGATATTTATTATTTATCTTTTCTTTTATGTCTTTTGCAATTTTAAATATTTCTATTTCTTCATTAGTGTATAAATAGTCTTTAGGTTTCTCATATACTAAGATATCCATATCATGATTTTCGTTATTTAAACCTGCTTCTTCATATGTAGTATTACCAAATACCATTTGATGTTCTTTAGTATAGTTAGCATTACCATATGTATCATCCATGATAGGTCTAAATAAAGTATTAATGTTATCTAATACTTCTCGTCTAGATCTAAAGTTTTTAACTAAATCTATCTTTTTACCATTAATTCCTTTACTATAGTTATCATATTTATTCTTAAAGATATAAGGGTTAGCATTTCTAAATCTATATATAGATTGTTTAATATCACCAACCATATAAACATTATTATTACTAATTAAAGAAATAAACTCTTCTTGAGTATCAGAGGTATCTTGATACTCATCTATCATTATTTCTTTAAATGAATCTCGTATCTCTAATCTAATATCTTCATGTTCTTTTAATATCTTAAGGGATAGACTTGCTATATCAGTAAAATCAAATATTAAATTATCTAATTTCCATGTAGTAATTTTATCATTTAATTCTTTAATAATATCGAATATAACTTCTAAATATACTTTAGTATTCTTATATCCGTTTAAAGCATCTTCTATTAACCCAAAAGATACCATAGCTTTTAATTCATCATTAATAGCCTTTAATTTATCCCTTTGAATCTTAGTTTCATCATCAGCTTTAGTTAATCTTGGAAGACTAGAAGATTTAATAATACTAATCTTAGTATTAAAGTCTTCCTCTAATATATAACTATTAACAAGACTTAATAAAGAAGAGTAGTACTTATCTTCAAAGTAACTAGATAAAGATTCTATTTCATCTTTAAACATTAATATTTGGTTATTAACAATACTCTTATATTCTTCTATTAAAGATGAATAAGTTTCTTCATTAAAATTATTAGTAATATAGTTATTAATATACTCATCTTTATCAGTTCTTATATTTATACTTCTATATAAGTTTATAATTAATTCTTTTAAATCTTTATCGTTTCTAACAGTAAAATCCTTGATTAAAGAAGTGAATGCTTCACTTGGATTTTGATACATCTTATCAAATATTTGATCTAATATTTCTTGCTCTTTTAGGTGAATTACGCTTGCATCACTTATAGATATATTCTTAGGTAGATTAAGTACATAATGATACTTTCTTAATATTGATAAAGCAAAAGAGTCAAATGTAGTTATATATGATTGAGGTACTAAAGCAAGTTCTTCTTCATTACCACTTTTCTTAATCTCTTTTCTAATTCTATCTTTCATTTCTTGCGCAGCAGCATTAGTAAAAGTAAGAATTAATAGTTCATTCACATGAGCATGTCTCTTAGGATCTGGATCATTTATTTTTCTTAAAACTCTTGCAGAAAGTACAGCAGTTTTACCAGATCCAGCACCAGCTGATACTATAATATTACTACCATCTTCATTTATTGCTTGTTGTTGATCAGTTGTCCAATTCGCCATTATCTGCACCTTCTTTCTTTAAGAAATTCTTATCACTTTCAATATTTACTAAATCTTTATTTTCATGAAAACATATATCCTTAAAAGGACAGTAGTCACATGAAATATTAGTTTTATTATCTAAAATCTTTGGATTAATACTAAATTCTGCGTTAAGAATACTAGTACTATCTTTATTAATATAATTACTAACAAGTTCATCAAGTAAAGTAATATCATCTTCATTAAATGTCTTAGTATAAGAGTAGAAATCTCCTTTTTTATTTAACTTCATACCATGTATTACTGATGAGTCCATGTATCCAGAATCTATTAAAGCTAAGTCTTCCTGTCTTTCAGTTGAGTATCCAACTAATTTATAAGTGTCATCCCTTAGTTGTTCATAACTTTTCTTACCATCATACTTTATCTTACCAGGAAGAATTGGTTGGAAAAAGAAACCTCCAACTTTATAGTCTTTCCAAGTATTATTTCTATTTAATAAGTATAAGTAACTTGGTAGTTGAAGCGATAATCCTAAAGGCATAATACTTGTATTAATACTTGGATTACCAGTCTTGTAGTCTCTAATAGTTAACAGATTATAATCTGGATTATAATCAATTCTATCTATTTGACCTTTAAATGTTACGGTGTCATTTACTTTGACTTCAAATGGTTCTTCAGTCTTAATAACATCAAGAGAAGAGTATTTATCTTGTTTTGCTAATACATCTAATACATATTTAATATCTTCTTTTAGTAAATTTATATGAAACATCTCTTCATTACTAAAAGTAAATTCCGACACGATGTCTTTAAATTCTTCCTCAAAATTAAAAGAACTTTTTCTTCTTTGCTTTAAAATATGATGGAATATTTGACCAACATAAGAGTTATATAAACTACCGTTCTCACTAAATCTTAAAATATACTTAATGTAATAAGCAAATGCACACTTATTATATAAATCCATAGTAGTGTAACTTAAGTTAAGTTTATTCTTTAACTTAGTCTTAATCTTGTAAGGAGCTATACCAGTATAATTGTTAGAATAAGTTCTGTAATTATTTGGATAAGTATTAAGCATAGTAGGTAAGTATTTGTCTAAGTAATTATACTTAGCATAAATATCTAACATTTTACCAAATACATACTTGTTATAATCGTTAGATGCATTATATGTAAGTTCTCCCACACTAGCTTTTTCACCATCATCTAATAACTCTTCTACTAAATTAGATGGATAAGATTCCTTACCATTATTAGTTAACTTATAAGTTATAGTTAAGTTCTTAACATTTCTAATATCTTTAAGTAAGCTAATCTTTTCATATTCATTTAAATCCTTAGCTGTATCATAGTTAAGTAACTTATTAACTTTATCGTTAAAGTAATTCTCATCTTTATGTATTCTAGGAATTTCATTAGAAAAATTTAAGAAAAATACATAATCAGTATCTTTAACTGAACTTAAACTATTAATAATTTTAATAGTTTCTTCATTTTCTTTAGTTCTTACTTTATGGCTAGCTAATTCTTCTTTTATAAAAAGTGCTTCATTTTCTAAACCAACATATTTATTACATATATCAATAATACTATTAATAATATCTTTATTTTTTGAATATTTCTCAGTTATATAAGAAATAGAGTTATTAACTCCATTATCTAAGTTATTTATGAAGTCTTTTGCTATCTCACTATGAGCTAAACTAATATCATCAATTTCATTTATAGGTAAATGCATTAATTTAAATACTTTATTAATCATTAATTTGTAACTATCATCTATATTAAATATTTTAATATTCTTAATATCTATTCCACTATTAATTAATGAAGTTATTCTCTCACCAACAAAACTAACTTCTTCTTCCAAGTCATTTAACATATATATACTAGGTTTATAGTTATTAGATTCTTTCTCATTATAAGACACATTAAAACCATCTAATAATATATCTAAATACTTAGATTTAATTCCATCTATTATTATCTTAGATTCTTTTAATACATTAAATAAGTCTTTATTATAAATAAGTAACTTATTATTTACTAAATCATCTTTAA
>OCTW011578000.1_pt1 | contig 12131 bp, 11 predicted proteins | sample 1539671 | NCBI WGS metagenome assembly OCTW01 (sample SAMN02144230, study PRJEB22623) | gut metagenome | biome: sheep rumen | host: Ovis aries | place: New Zealand | reverse complement strand
GCCGTTCGCTTTCCGCCGCCGCGGCCCTGGCGGCGCGCTGGCGGCCCTGCACGAGCGCCACGGCGGCGAACAGAGCCGCAACGAGCGCGGCCAGCAGAATCGTGCGTTTCCTCATGCGCCCGATTCTAGCAGAACTCTCCGTTCCCCGCAAACGGGCGAACTATGCGCTACTTCGTCGCCGCGGCGACGCGCTTCACGATCTCCTCCACGGCCTTCCACTTCTTCCGGATGGCGGGCTTCCTCGCGGGTCACTCTCCCCGCGACGTGTCGATCCACGAACGGAAGAGTTTGACGAGATCCCCGTAAATCCGGGATTCCTCCGCGGCGGAGAAACCGTGTCCACCGGCGCCGATCCGGAATTCCGCGCGACGCTCCGCGTTCGTCAAGGCCGCGAACATCGCCTTGGACTGGGTGAATGGGATGACGGCGTCATCCCGGTTATGAAAGAGAATGACCGGAGCCGTGACGGCCCTGGCGTGGCGGGCCGGACTCCGCTCCTCGAGGCGTTCCATCGCCGCCGCGTCGGACGGATCGCCGAACTGACGGAACAGCGCGCGCAGCTCCTGTCTGGATTCGTGCGATTCGTCCGCCGAAAGACGCTCGGCCTCCGAGCGGACCAGTTCCGGAAGGTCGAACGCGCCGAACAGAGACACGCCGCCCGCGTAGAAATCCGGATGTAGCGCCAGCTCCTCCAGCACGCACCACCCGCCCCACGATCCGCCGAGCAGAACGGGCTTGGTCGGCGCGACGGGAAGCGCCCCGTCGTCCCGGACGGCGATCGCCGCCTCGTGGATGTCGTCCAGCGCGCGCCGGAGGCCGTCCGGTCCCCAGCCGGCCAGCCGGAACGCCTTCCCGAACCCGGCGGACCCCCGGTAGTTCGGCTGCAGGACCATAAAGCCGGCGTCGACGAGCGCCCAGACCCGCTCGTCGAAGGTCGCGTCCGAAATTGCGCCCGGTCCGCCATGCGGAAAGACGACGAGAGGGAACGGTCCGTCCGTTCCCGGAAACGAGACGATCCCGCAAAACGCTTTCCCGTCCGACGCCCGCCAGCGGAACACCCGCCGCACCATCGGATTGAGCGGTTCCCGGAACCGGGACAGGACGCGGACCGTCCCTTCGCCCGCGTTCACGTCGGCCCAGATCGGCGGCGTATCCGCGAAACGGCATTGGACGATCCACCGCAGGGGATCCGTCGGCGATGGCGCGATCCATTCCGGACGGGCTTCCGGAAACAAATCGAAGAGTTGCGTATCCGCCGCCGCCATTCTCGCGTCGAACCACTCGTTCGACGTGCCCCGCTCCGTCCTCCAGCGGACGCCTGCGAGCCGCATTCCCGCATCGCCTCTCTCCGGAAGCCAAATCGGTCCGAGGAGATCGTTCGGTCCGCCGGTCGGCGTCAGGCACTCGACGGTTCCATCGCGGACGTCGAACCGCTTCAGGCAGCGGATTTCCGAATCGCGTTCGGAGAGAACGCAGACGCCGCGCGAATCCCACCCCACCACGAACGCCGATTCTCCGGGAACCGACCGCTCTTCCGCGATCCATTCCAGAAACGGACCCGGATCCGATCCGGCTCCTCCCGTCGCCTTATCGAATGCGAACCGATCCGGATCGGGACGCGGTTCCGTTCCGGCGGAACCGATCGTTGCAGCAATGATTGCATTCGTTGTCGGAGATCCGTCGGCGCCAAACGACCAGCCCGGGCCCTGACAGTATTCGAACACGGCGCGAAGGGATTCTTCCGCCCCGTTCGCGTCGGAGGCGGACACGACGGCGGCAACGCAGCACATCGCCAAAGGCGGCAGCTCCAGAACGGATTTCCGCATATGAAAATACGGCCGCGCGGAGGTTGTCCGCGCGGCCGGAGCGCGGAGACCTAGTAGGATCCGTTGAATCCAGTCCCCTTGCACCACGGGCACTTGAACATTCCCGTGCCAGGACCGCCAGGGCCAGCGCTACGACCCGTTCCCTTGCAGAGATTGCAAACGGTATTATTCACTCCCTGCTCGTGCTGGTGGCTGTGGAACGCGACGGCGAACGCCGGCGCCGCGATCGCCGCGACCGCGACGATGGCGAGGATGATTCCTTTTTTCATGTTTTGTTTTCCTTTGTTGTCATGGGCGTCGCCGCCCGTTGTTTTGTTTCATCCCGACGGGCACTCGCCCGCGGGAAGATCGTTCAGGTTCCCGAAAGATTCATCAGCTCGCACGAGATCCACACGATGATCGCGCAAAACCCGCCGCAGCTGACCGCCCCGACGAGAAGGCACAAAAGAATATCTCGGATTTGGCTCGGGCGCATGCGATCGTCAATCTTCTTCGGGAACTCTTGCACCATACTGGATTGCCTGCCGTCTCACGCGATCGTATGTGTCGGAAATCGCATGTTTGGCATTCATGTACTGAAGCATCCCTTGTTTGACGATCTCCACCATCTCCTCGTCCGGATTGGAGGATCCTCCGTGTATCGTGACTTCAGTTCCCAGACTTTCCTCAAGGCGAGCCATTTCGAAATGGGCGGCAACGTGTTCCAGAAACGAGTCCCTGAAGTCGTTCGGCAGTTTTGCGGAGGAAAGATAGGTTTGCATGGCCGAAACATAGGATCTGCGCCCTTTCGCCGATTCGAACAGGCGACTTTCTGGAGGGGTCGAATCCGACTCGGATTCGACCATGAACCGTTTCCCCGCTTCGATGTCGTATTCCAATGCCTGTTCAATTCTTCGTGCGGTCGAAGTTCTCGATCCGCAAGACTGGGCCAAACCGCCGGCGAGGCAAAGAATGACAATCGCAAAGACCGTTTTGACGAGCGTGAAACGAGAGCATTTTGCTCCTCTCGGAAGTTCGTTCGAGCATTCGTTGTTCATTTCGTTCTCCTTTGCATTGTTTTCGTTGTTGTTTTGTTTGCTACATTCGGAGCAATGTTCTGGACTTGGCCATTCCGAAAAGAGTATTTCCCACGCTATCGCTCACGGAACCCGGTGAAACCTCAATTTCGGTAGAAAACAGAATGTGTCCGTCATCCGTCACGGTCGTTGAAACGTTTACGACACCTTCCAACTTGCTGTTCATGGAAGCGAACGCCCGTTTGAGGGCATCGGCGACTTCCGATAGCGTATTGCCCCGGAATTCCCTGGCAAAGAACGTATTGTCTTCGGTCACTCGCGCAATTCCGTTTCTCAAGAACACGACTTCACAAATGGATGGGGGTGTTTCGCCTCCACTGTTCCACCTCACAGTCGTTTTGTCGACTTGTTCGAACGGCGTTCCCCAGGATGTCCAAAACTGACCGCGGCGACCGTTTCCTTGGTACGAATTGCCGCCATCAATGAACTCCCGGCAGAGCGACTCGGGGGATGCGGAGGACCGACGTTTGTTTTTCGGTTTGGTCGCTTTGTCCCTCTCGGTCGTGGAGGAACTCGATCCGGCATACGACGGTCTCGAGCGGTAACTCGTAGTTGTTCCGCTCCCGGAATCGGACTGCTCCCGACCGGTACAAACAAGAACGGCAATTGCGGTCAACGCCGTCGCGACGTATGCGATCCGCCTTTTCAGGGATGGGTTCGGATTCCCGCAGGCGACGATGCCGCCATCGTTTGCGGCGCACGCCCGCGACGCTTCGTATCGGCACCAGCACTCGTCGACGGGACGGAGCACGTGCAAGCCGATCCAACGGCCGGGGCGGACGACAAAACGCGAACCGAACGACCGGATCGCATTCCGGACAACAATGCCGACATTCCGGATCTTGGCGTGGCGTTGCAGGAATCCGGAACCGGCAAGGCGGGAAAACAGTTTCTTCGCGGGAGTAGAGACGACGCGGACCGGGAAACGGACGGCTTTGACGACCAATCGGACAATGGATCTCGAAACGAACCACAGGCTCGCCAGGACGAAACACACGGCCGGACGCATCCATTTGGTCCATGCGGCGCGAAGAGACGTCTTGATTCCGGTCCGGGTCGATGTCTCCTCTCCGCCCGACTCCCGGACCAGTGGTTCGGCGACCGGTATCTCCGATTCGCCCGCATCGGCTTCCGGCGCCGTGAAGGACTGGCTGCAGGCCGGGCATTGAAGCTCGGTGCCGAGCATCGAGGCTTCAATGAGGATGTGCTGTCCGCAATGCGGGCAGACGATCTTGGTTTCGTTGGTCGGTTCGCTCATGGCGGGATTCGAGGTTCGGGTGGGGGTTCACCCTTCCTTATACGAATCTCCGCCGGGGTGCCTTACACGGAGTGCGGCAGCGCGGATGTCGCACCGCCGGATAGCGCCGCGCGTCTATGCGCGCACGAAACCGATCATGCAGGATGCTGCGATCTTCTTGCTTCGGATCGCTTCGTGCTGCGGGAAGGACGTGTAGCCGAGGTCCGACGGATCCATCACGCGGATCCTGCCCTTGAACTTCTCGATGCCGATCCAGTGCGCATATTCCGGCTTGACGTAGAACATCGCGAATCGCCCGTGCCGCGCGAACACGTCCTTCATGTAGTCCTCGTAGCTGGAATAGTCGATCAGCCCGCCGAGGCCCGGGAACACGGGCTCGAGCCCATGGCGCCAGAGCGTCGCGACGAGCGCCGTGGGAAGCGTGCCGCCGATGGCGTCGGCATCGATGCCCCGCCAGTCCCACTTCTTCCCGACGCTTCGGACGAGGGCGTTGAAACCCTGCACGAGCGCGCCCGAGAGCCCTTCACGGCCTTTCCGGACATGGAGCTCGCGCTCGAGCTGCCGGTCCGAGGGAACTTCGAGCCCGAAGGCGGAGAGCAGCCACTTCGTCGTCGCCCAGCCGCACGTCACCCCGTCCGGCTGCATGACGTGCGGCGTGTCGAACCAGTCGTCCACGTCCACGCCGTTCTCGCACTCCGGGCAGATGTACCGCCCGTTCTCCCTCACGTCGAAGTCCTCCCCGCAGTGCGGGCAGATTGCCGTTTGAGATTTCTGTTTCATCATTTGAAACGCTCGCTGTGTTTTCCGCTTCTCATTTCTTCGAGGGCTGTTTCCAGCTCCGTCGCAAAAAGCCGAATCGTGTTCATCTGTCCGTTTCTCGTGGGATACGTGTAACTGCCGCAACGGAAGGTGTCGAATGTGTACTTTTCGCCTTCTTGGACAAAATGCCATTGTCGTTCCGACACGATCACGCATCCGACTTCGTTGTTCGCGTCCACGCAGAGTAACCCGCCATGTTCGCCGTCCATCGGACCGCGCCTCATGGTGATGCCTTCGTTCAATAACTTCTGCAAGACCGTGAGAGGTATGTCGAACCGGGAACCCGGCGTCGCCCATCTGCCTTGAACAAGAACGAGACCACGCTCGCGTTGCTTTTTCGCGAATTCCTCGTTTCGGCGGTTTTCGCGATCTCCCCCCGACAACCCGAAAAGGGCGAACAGAACGAGCAGAACCAGCGCGGCCGCGACGATTCTGCGGTTCCGTTTCGATAAGGTCGAAAACCATTTTCGGGTTCTTGTGTACGCTTTGCCGACAATATGCTTCACCTCCGAAACGAATCTTCCGGCAAGAATGACGGCATTTCTCCCTTTCGTGGTCGGTTTGTCTGCCGACGTTTCGGCGGCTTCCGTTTCGAAAGGTTCGGCTGCTATGTTTTCCGGCGAAGCAGCATCGTTGTTTGCCGAGACGTTTGTTTCAACGGTTTCGCCAGTGGCGATTCCTTCCGATTCGTCCGTATCGGCAGCCGGCGTCGTGAAAGACTGGTTGCAGGTCGGGCATTGAAGCTCGGTGCCGAGCATCGAGGATTCAATGAGGATGTGTTGCCCGCAATGCGGGCAGGCGATTTTGATTTCCTCTGCTGCCATTTCCATTTGGTAATTCCGTTCCTAGACGAATCGTTTCGGGCAACGGAATCGCCCCGTTGAAGCCGGTCGGCCCAACCGGGCGATGTCGTTGCCGTCTCTTTGGTGAATCGGGATTGAAGGAGGTCGGCGATCAGTCCTCGTCGCCGCCGTCCTCCTCCATCTCGACCTCCTTCTCCATGACGACCTTGACGGTCTTGTCCCTGTTGGCCGTGAAGCGGGTCTTGCCTTTCTGGCGGTAGCCGTCGCAGCTGGCCGTGATCTCATGGGGGACGTCCCGGAGGACGGTCACTTCGTCGCCGTTGGAAACCGACGATCCGTCGATCTCGACGTCGACCTCGTCCGGATCGAAGTCCTCGTCGCCCTTGGGACCCTTCACCTCGACCGTCACGTCGCAGACGAAGTGCCCCGCCACGGCCTTCCCGGCATTGCCGAGCGCATCCTCGATGGCCTTTCCGACCAGATCGTCCGTTCCGGACGAACGGGAGGCGTTGCTCGCGCGCGCGGTGGCCTTGCCCTCGACGTTCTTGGAATAGACGACGCGGCCGTCGAGCGTCTGTACCTCCGCCGTCGCACGAAGCGTGCAGATCGTCCGCGAGACGGTGGTCGCGCCGGGGAGATCCATTTCCGTGGTCTTCATGATCGGATCGTCCAGGACGACGATGGCGAGATACTGACCGGCAACGATCTCGCTCGTGTCGTCCTTGATGGCCTTTTCGAATTCTGCCTTGTCCGAGTCCATGCGGTGGATGACCGTGAGGAACTCGGCGTAGTCCTCCATGAGCGCGCTGGCGAACCAGTCGCGGGCGACGAACAGGTGCCGGCCCGTCTGCGTTCCCTGATACTTGGCGATCATGGCCTTCTGGTGCGCGACCTGCTCCTGGTAGCGTTCCCAGGCGATGGCCGTCTTCGCCGAGAAGAGACGCGCCTTCTCGCGGTCGTTCGCCTCGATCATCATTGCCGCCTTGTCCGCCGGGGCGGAGGCCAGATCCGCCTGCGAATACGGCAGGGCCGTCTCCCCCATCATCGGCATAGGCTTGGGCTGGTAGCGGTTGTCGGCGCGGCTGTCCACGGTTTCAAGATCGATGAACAGGAGAATCTTTCCGGGGCCGTCCGGACCCTTGTCCTTTCCTTTGTCCTTGGCCGCGAAGGCCGAGGGCGCGACCGCGACAAGGGCCGCCGCCGCGAGAATGGGGAGAAACCGGATTGCGAGGTTATTCGTTTTCATGGCGTTTTGGTTTGTGTGGTTTGTTGTGTTGGGAATTGGAACATGGATTTGTTTCAGAGGCCGACCTCACGCCGGTCCCGTTCGACTTCGAGCTGCTTGGAGTCCACTCGGCGCAGGATCATCCCCTTTTCGAGCCTGTCCAGTCGCGTGCCCTTCACGGGAACGGCCTTGGAAAACTTCGGACCGGGGCGGGAAACACGGACGCGACCAATGGACGCCTCGTCCGCTCCGAGGGATTCTCCCGTGTCGGGATCGAAAAGCTCCTCTCCCACGCTGCAAACGTCGAACAGATCTCCGATCTCCGTCTGCACGTCGCGGATGTTGACCGTGATGTCCTCCGCCCCGACGGCGAGAATCTTTGGCGGGAATGCGTATTCGAGAACGCGCACGGCGATCTTTTGCGCGCATTCCGACAGGACGCCGTTCAGAAGGACGGAATCGGCAACGTTCGCGCCAAGCCCCTCCGGGACGTAATGGACGGACACTTCCTGAATGCCCCCTTTCTGGTCCGAGACGGCCTGCTTGTCGATGTCCGTGATCTTGAGCGAAACCTGCATATCGGCCGAGCGCCCCGGGGAGAACTGGAACATCAGTATCGATCCGGTGACCTTGTAGCCGATCGACCGTACGTTGCCGTCCTTCGGAGCCCCGCGCCCGTCGGCGATGCCCATTTCGACAAGGTCCATTTCCTGTTCGTGTTCGCGCATCGCGGATCGGTCGGAGACGGTGAACTTCCCCGTGTTGGCGATCGCGGACTCGATCCGGGTTCGGAACGACTTCATGAATTTCGAATCCTCGACCGTGGATTCGTTTTCGATCCCGCCGATGACCACGACCGGCTTGTCGACGGCGGGCGGCTTGGCGTCCGCCGACAGGGGAACGGACAGAAGAACGCAGAGGGAGGCGATGCCATGAGCGAAGGGGGGGATGATGGGCGTTGTTTTCATTCTCGATGTTGGCTTTATGGGTTGTTGTTGCGTTGAACGGATCAGTTCCATCGCTCCTCGCCGAACAGCCCGGCCGAATCGAACGGAGCGCTTCCGGATGCGCGGGTGATTTGGATCTCGTACCGAACGGAGCCGTCATTGTCCTCGCCGGCTTCCATGCCGTATTCATAGAGATCCTCGTTCATCCTTACTGCATATGTTCCGTTTCGAGGAACCGAGAAATGAAACGCTTTGTGGGCGGTCGATGTCGGGACAACGGCGACAACGGCTTTCGGATCGTCTTGATTGATGATAGCCAGGCGACAAACGGTGTCGGACATCGGATCGTCCGGCGATTTGTGGCGAGTGTTGTTCCGCCAATTCGTCCATTCGCCGCCCAAATACCGAAAGGACACTTCGTCGCCCGGATTCAACGCGCCGATCGATGCGCCATGCATGTTCCGAGAGTCCACGGAACAGACTCGTGGGGATGTGTTGTCGGCGGGATGACGCCCGCCCGCGATTGTTTTGTCGAAGAAGCGGTCGGATGTATTTCCACCCGAGGCGGCGCCCTGAAGGACTTTTGCGACAAGAACGTTCGCCCTCACCTCGAACAGTCCGCTTTCATTCTCCTCCTTTGAAGTGACCATGTAGTCCTTTACGATCGTTTTGTCGCCGGTGCCGAGGATCTTCTGCGTCGCGGCGGCATCCGGGCCGTGGATCTTACGGACGGCGTTGACAAGCGCATCCGCCGTTGCCTTCGCGAGCGTCGTTCCGGAGCCCCCGATGTCGGAGACGACCACGACCTCGTGGCGGCGGCATTCCTCGATGGCCGCGTCGATTCGCTCACGATACAGCTCCTGTGCGGAGTCCCTGTTGATTTTCCGACCGATGCCTCCGCACGAGGCGCAGCGCATTCTCTGCTTGCCCGTTCCTCGGCAGTCTTGGCATCGGCTCGTCCCCTTGCACGTCGGGCAGGAGACTACGCCGAGTTTGGGAACGTATCGACGACCGCCGTTGCAGCTCGGAACCGGACACCTGCCGGAACCATGGCATTCGCGACAATCCTCGTCGATCCGTCCCGCCCCCCCGCAGATCTGGCAGCAATCTAGGACCCGGCTTTCGAAATCCTTCGGATTCCCGAGGGCCTTGCGCGCATCCGCGTACGACGCATCGGCTCCGCAAGCGATGAACGCGGCGCAGGATGCTTCAAGGACAAGTCCGCCGAGGGAGGGCGGTGCCGATTTTCCCATTTGGAAAAGGGATCGTGCGGTCTGTGTCGCAACCGTGGCGTTCTCGGACAAGGATCGGGACGAGGACAGTTTCCGTTCGAAGGCCTCATATCGTTTTGAGGATGCGAGGATCGTGTTCTTGGATCCTCCCGTACCTGATGCCTTGTCGGATGGAGACGCAGCGAGCGCTACGTCCATCGCAAGGAGAATCGCTACAATGGCAAGACGAAGTTTTGTGGACATCGTTGCTTCAGTGCCTTTCTCCAGATTTGACTGCGGTTAGGGGTTGATGTGCTTCAACCTTCCCTATACGAAACTCCGCCGGGGGGCCTTACAAGAAAGGCGCGTCCCTTGTCCGTCTTCTTTCCCGAGGCCCTAGGAAAGCCTTTGAACGAAACACGGAAGGGGCGCGCTTTGGTACGCGCAACCCTGCATCGCGTCGCCGTTCGAAGAAGTTCCTAGGTTCCGGGAAAAACGACTTTTGCAGAAGCTGCAAAGGGTTCGGTTGTCCGCCGGGGCCCCGGAGGGGTCCCGACGGGGGCGAAGTATACAGGAAGAGGGGGCGCGAGGCAAGCGGGAAAATCCGGCCGGTGGCGGCGCGGACGATTCCGTCCGCGCCGCACCGGCCGGGTTGGAATGGCCGGGCGAGGCGCCCGGCGTCGACGACCCGCGCGTGCAGCGAAGTCATCTGTGAATGAGTCGCCAAATCCGGGTCAAATGTTGAGATTTGGCGACGGATAAATTTTTAGGGTAACTTGACAAAGTAAACGCCGCCCCCGGCCGGGCCGGGGGCGCGTTTACTTTGTCAGTAAGAGGGGGCGCGCTTACTCTGGCAAGCGGCCCTCCGGGGCGGAAGCGAAAGTTTTGTGTTGCAATCTTCGATGTCTTCGGGCATCCTTCTCTATATGCAACGGCACGATTCACAAGGACTCTCAAACGATGATGCTTCACAGCACATCGAATGCGAGTCGTCTGCCAGCCCGAGATTCCCCTCGGTGAAGCACCATAGCGACCATGTCGTTGCAACCTGCTGCTCATCGTCTTCTCCAGAGCGTTAGCGGAGCCATGGGACTCATCGGAGTTTCGATGCTGTGCGGCAGGAACTCCGATGAGTTGAACCCCTCCGCCAACGCTCCGGGTTCTGGTGTTGCCCTGCCCCGGGGCGGCGCAAGCGCGAAATCGCGACGTTCGACGTCCGATGGCCGGGACGACGGGACGGAAACGGATCAGTCGCCGGAAGGGAGGGGGAAGCCTTCGGGGGGTGCGGGGAAGGCGCCGTCGCCGTCGGAGGCGTCGGGGAAGGGGTCCAGGGCGGCGGTTTCCGCGTCGGACTGCGCGGCGGCGCGGGCTTCCTCGAGGTCGGAGCGGATGCCCTCCAGGGAGGACTCGAGCTTCTCGGAGATGTCGCGGAGCGCCCGCTCGGCGGCGCGCTGGGTTTCTTCGATGTTCTCCTGCGTGTAGGCGGGGACGAAGGTGAAGTCGCCGTTTTCGCCGACGACGCGGTAGACGGGCTGCTCGAAGGGCGATCCCTTGCCGGGGAGGAGCAGTTCGCCGGGGGCGGAGGCCGGGGCCGGGGCGAAGGCGCGGGCGAGGAGGAATCCGAGCGCGACGAGGGCGGCGGCGAGGAGCGCAAGGCGCAGGACCGGCCAGACGCGCGTGCGGAGGCGGACGCGGAGGTCGAGCGCGGCGAGGGCCTTGCGGAGGGCCTTGGCGGAGCGGTAGCGGCGTTCGGGCGCGAGGGCGCAGGCGCGCGCGAGGATCTGCATCCACCGCCAGAAGCCGGGGGCGTCGGAGTCGGCCTCCGGGCAAGGGACGAAGCCGCCCTCCTCCGGCTCCCGGCCGAGGCTCGCTCGCGCGAGCGTGCGGCCGAGGCTGTAGACGTCGCCCTGCGGGGTGCCGTGGTGCTCGGGGGGCTCGTAGCCGGGGGTGCCGACGAGGGACTTGGCCTCGCGCAGGTCGGCGACGAGCCCGACGTCGGCCAGCACGGGGCGGCCGCGGACGAAAAGGACGTTGGAGGGCTTGACGTCGCGGTGCGCGAGGTGGCGGGACTGGAGGAACTCGAGCGCCCCGGCGAGGCGGAGGCCGAGCGAGAGGCAGTCGCGGAGCGGGAGCGCGATCTCGGCCTGGAGGACGGAGGCGAGGGTGCGGGGGCGGTAGGCCTCAATGCTGAATGCTGAATGCTGAATGCTGAATGCTGAATGCTGAATGCCGAATGACCGGCCGGTGGAGGACGCCGGGGCGTCCTCGGGGTCGGCGAGCTCCATCGCGACGCGGAAGGAGCGGCCGTCGGGCGATTCGTCGAAGGCGAGGATGCGGACGAGGCCCGGGTGCGGCGGGAGGGCGGCATAGAGGGCGGTGCCGCGGCGTTCGCGCTCCCAGGCGGCGAGGGCGGCGGGCGTGGCGGCGTCGCCCTCGGGGCGGTCGCAGACCTTGAGCGCGGCGAAGGCGCCGGTGGCGGGGTTCCGCGCGAGGTGGACGACGCCGTGCGCGCCGCGGCCGATCTCGCGGAGGGGGACGAAGTCCGCGGGGCTCACGCGAGGCCTCCGTCCATGTCGCGCGCGGCGGCGGCGAGCTGTTCGCGGAAGAGGGCGCCGACGCGGCGGCGGATCTGCCAGAGGTTCTCGGGCGAGATCCGGTGGACGCGCCGCACGGTCTCTGAGTCGAGCTCCTCGATCGCGGAGGCGACGAAGACGGCGAAATGCTCCGGGCGGACGAGCGGGCGGAGCCGGCGGAGCGCCTCGTCGCGCACGGCCTCGGCCCAGGCGGCGTCGAGCGCGGCGTCGGCGGGCGCGGGCGCGCCGGGGAGCGGGCGCTCGGGCGCGGCGGCCGGGTCGGGCAGGCGGTCGAGGTCGGCCGGATCGGCGTCGGAGAGGACGGCGGCGCCGGCGCGGCGGGCGCGGAGCAGGTCGGTGACGCGCCAGTCCACGCGACGGGCGAGCCAGTCG
>OCTW013419623.1_pt1 | contig 12137 bp, 7 predicted proteins | sample 1539671 | NCBI WGS metagenome assembly OCTW01 (sample SAMN02144230, study PRJEB22623) | gut metagenome | biome: sheep rumen | host: Ovis aries | place: New Zealand | reverse complement strand
TGGGAGTGGCACGCTAACTATGACGAGAAGTTTGGTACTGCGACGGCCTTCGGAACTTATCGCATATATACCTACAAGCTCTCTGAAGGTTGGAAGAATTTCTGGGAGGTGCCAAACCTGCTTCTCCAAAAGACTCCTGCTGACGAATTTACTGTTACTAGCAAGGTGCGCTTCACATCAAAGGCAGAGGGACAGTTCGGAGGACTGATAATGATGGGTCTCGACTATTCTGCTTTGGTGGTAAAGAGAGTAGGGAAGGAGTTCCAGTTGGTTCAGATGACCAGCTCGCAGGCCGACAAGGGAAAGCCCCAGACGGAGACTGTTCTTGCAACGCTGAAGCCTACAGCAGAGGACAAGATAGACTATAAGCCTGGCATACATGAGGATATTTACCTGCGTTTACGTGTTTCGAATGTTCAGGCTGGTAAGGCGCATGGTGGAGACCCGATTGTCTCTTTCGCCTACAGTCTTGATGGCAAGAGGTTCAGTGACTGTGGGGAGAAGTTTAAGATGAAGCAGGGTAAGTGGATAGGAGCCAAATTCGGCTACATATCAGCAGAAACAGACCCAAAAGCTGACAGAGGCTGGCTCGACGCCGAATGGATAAGAGTCACGAAGTAGTAGTAACTCCTTTTTTGTCGCGATATTCTGTTGGGGTCATGCCTGTTTCCTTCTTGAAACACTTGGTGAAGTACTTAGGGTCTGTAAAGCCGACTGCATAAGCCACCTCGGAGATGTTCATCTGACTGCGGTTGATGAGGTCTTCAGCACGCTGCATGCGGATATGACGAAGGAAGTCAAATGGCGCCATACCGACAATACTCTTTATCTTGCCATAGAACACAGTGCGTCCGAGATTTACTGCATCTGCCATATCCTCAATCTTTAGGTCCTGCTCGCTGATGTTTGCCTCGAGGAACTTCATGAGTTTCTCCATCATCTCCTGGTCAGTATCTACTATCTCAGGAGCCTCCAGGCGATATTCGCGCCGAGGTGCATCCATTGTTGGTTCTTCTGAACCAGTGACTGGGGAGGTTTCGAGGACATTATTCTCTGCTCCACCCAGCTGCCCGAGCCATGTACGCTGCAGCAGTTGTCTCTGAGCAATGATATTCTCAATGCGCTGACGCAGGTATGTAGCACTGAACGGCTTGGTGATATAGTCATCGATACCTTCCTTCAGTCCCTGCAGCCTGTCTTCGAGAGATGCCTTTGCTGAGAGTACTACGATAGGGATGTGGCAGATGTCAGGATTCTGCTTAATCTGCTGAACCATTGTCAGACCGTCCATCTCAGGCATCGTGACATCGGTGATGATGAAGTCGGGCTGTTCTGATGTAGCCTTCTCCAAGCCTATCTTGCCATTTTCGGCAAGTAATACATTATATTTATTTGAAAGGATAGAGAAGAGAAAAGCACGCAGGTCGTTGTCATCTTCCACGATAAGGAGTTTTGGCGCTCCCTCTTCCACAGCCTGCTTGGTGCTCTCCTGTGGCAGGATGCCTGTGGCTGGTGTAGAGATGTCATCTGCTTCTGCCTCTGTGATATAGACACCATGTTGCTTGCTGTATTTCAGCATCTTGTTGACAAGAACCAGCATGCGTTGGGCATTGCGTTTCACCATTTCCAGATGTTGACGGACATCCTGTGAGAGTGTGTTCTCATTCAGGGCTTCGTTGACAGGACCTTCGATGAGGGTTAATGGAGTACGCAATTTGTGGCTCACATCAGTGAAGAACTGTATCTTCATCCTGTTTATCTCTCGTAGCATCTTGGCACGATGACGAAGGAGTATTACATGAATGATGAAGGAGATGACGATAATTGCCAGCAGTGCTATGAGCAACTTGCCCCAGATGGTTTCCCAGAATGTGGGGTGAACATATATCTCGAGTGCTGTCTCGTTGTCTGTCCAGACACCATCGCTGTTGGTACTTTTGACAATAAGGCGGTGATGTCCTGCAGGAATGTTGGATAGCTGTGCCTGATGGTCTGAACCGACATGGTTCCAGTCCTTGTCAATGCCTTCAATCTTATAGGCATACCTTACCAAATCGTTGTCCTGATAGTCGAGCGCTGCGAATGTCAGTGTGAAGTTACGGTTATCGCTTGGCACATCGAGTACTGGCATATTTAACAGGGGCTGGGGCGTCTCTCCCTGGAAACGTACTGAGGTGAAGACTATCTCTGGCTTGTAGTCATTCGCCCTCTGCTCATCAGGTCGCAGCATTATCACGCCACCCATCGTCGGCATTATCAGACATCCACTCTGTGGGTCGAGGACTGGTTGCGCCTCTGTGAAACCGATGTGGTCACCAAGCTTGTTGGGACCATATTCTGCTATCAGACTCTTTTGTGGCGTGAACATATATAGGGATGCTTCATGTACTCCCCAGATATTGCCGTTCTTGTCTTCTATGAGTGACAGCACATTGCCTCTGGCATTCTGTTTTATTCTCTTGAAGCAAAGATTGTCCTGCAGAAGGTTCTTGGATGTCAGCTGCTGAACACAGCCACCCATAGTGGTGACATAGATGTCGCCCTTACGGGTAATGAGGGTCTGCAGTACGTCACAGGTGCGAAGAGAAGTGCTGTCGCCATGATGGTAGCCTGTAGTAAAGAAACGAATGTCAGAAGGTCGTGTAAAGCGATTGCTGAAAGTAATAAGTCCGGAGGTGCTGGAGAGAATGACAGTTCCCTTGCCGTCATGTGTGATGCGACGTATCTGGTTGAAAGTGCTGAGGGGAAATTGCTTCATCTCATTGCCTGCATGGACAAAACGCAGCGAGCCGGTGTCCTGTTTTCTGATGAGGTTAGGGCCTCCACCATAGGTGGCTACCCACAGGTCGCCTTGTTCATCTTCGTCAAAGGCATATATTTCGTCAGAACTGAGAGAGTAGGGGCTCGCATTGTCATGGGCATATCGGGTCTTCTTGCCATTATCGATGATAAACAGTCCTTCATTACGTGTACCTATATATATACGTCCTTTTGAGTCTCTGTACAAGGCACTCACCTTTCTGGCAATCTTTACAGGGGAAGAACTGATGCGGCCGTTGGCATCCACATATCCGGACAGCTGTCCTTTGGCATCATAGACACCAATGATACCATCGTCAGTGCCTGCCCATGTGGTACCATCAGGCAGAATCATCAATGCCCGTGTTTCCTGACCTGCTTGCAGAGTGCGTATCTTTATGTCATGATATTTCGGATTTGCCAGCGTCAGGAACTGTGTCGATGTCAACCAGATGTTGTGCTGCCTGTCGATAAAACTCTTCTTGATAAATGGTATGGTATAATCGTAACCACTTGAGCGAAGAGCATAGGGATGTAACAGTCCGTCTGACTCGTCATAGTAACACAGTGCCTGCTCCTTTGGAGCCATCCAGATAGTACCCTGCCTGTCTTCTACCCATATTGACTGGGCTGATGTAGTAAGGTGGGTGGCAATCGGAGACATAACAGAGGAGAACTGACGGAATTGCCATGCATTATGGGGCAGGGTATTGCTATCCTTATGTATGAGAACAATGCTGCCATTCTCTGTGTAAGCCCATATACGGTTCTTGTGATCAATGTTCACATTGGTGACATTGCCCACTGATGAAGCTATATATTGGCTCGTTCCTGTCTTGACATCAAGAGCCAATACACCATATTCCGTACCTATAAGAAGTTGGTTGTATGGACCTTCCTTGATACAGTTTATCTTACTTGGTGAGGCAGTGAGAGGAATTCGCTTGAGGCTGCTTTGCCCTTTGCCATATCTCCATAGCAGACCATTTGTCTGGGCTATATAGGTGTTGTCCGCTATCTTTGTGATGTGTTCGAAGGCTCCTTCTTGCGATAGCTTTGTGCCATAAAGAACAATGCCTTTGTTAGTAAAAATCCATTCAAAACCTGTCTTGTCGGACCAAACCTTTCTTATGGCATTATGGGAATGGGGCAGTTCATTTGGCGTTATGACCTGTATGCTGTCAGGATTGGTGGCTGCTTTTGTACTGATGCGAAGGCAAACCGTAGTCTTGTGCCCCAGAATCCAAGTGTGGGAGTATCCCTCATTAGTATAGATATTCCTGGCAAGAAATACCTGACCTGTCTTTTTCTGAACTTCATTGCTGATATCAGTATATTTGCAGGTTGCAGTATCAAAGAAATAGAGCCTGCGGTCGTAGGTTATTACCCAAATACCAGCTTTGCCTTCTGGCTTGATTTTAAAAATGCGGTTGGATGTCAGCTGGTCGATTCCTTCTGTACCACGAAAAGTGATGAAACGATAGCCATCATAGCAGCAGAGACCGTTATAGGTGGAGAACCACATCAGACCGTTGGCATCCTGCCCCATGTCGGAGATGACATTGGCGGAAAGCCCGTTTCGCATGTTGAAAGTCCTGACATCACAATAAGGCTGCGCAAGGGATGGCTGATGAATCAGAATATATATTGAGACAGAAAACAGAAGTGATAAAATTCGTTTCATAGTTTCTGGGTCGTAGTCATTGATAGTTTATATTGACGCTGCAAAAATAAGAAAAAGAATTAAATATGACAAAGAATAGGTGGAAAAATTATCGCATTTTGCGTATTTTAGCCTGTTTGTCGATAAAAACAACAAATATTCATTTGTTTTTTGTATGCATTTTTATACCTTTGTACCAATATTTCAAACCAAATTTTTAACTAAAAAAACAAAATTTCTATGAAAAAAATTTTTACTCTTATTTCATTATTAGTTCTCGCTCTGACAGTTCAGGCTCAAACATTAATTGACTATCCAAAGAGTCAGGCAGGAATCACCAAAAGTGGTACAACAGATTTTAGCACAGTTAAGATTTACACTAATACGACTACGGTTAATGGTGTAAAATTCGCCAACGGTTACACTACTAGTGGTGCATTAAACTCAAATTATGCAACAATAAGTGTTGAAGGTGGTTTTAAAGCTGGTGATGTTATTACTATTGCTGGTGCTTTCAATAATAGTGATGAAACCAAGAAAGCTGCTGTTGATATCTTCACGGTTGGCGAAGCAAATGCAATAACAGTTCTTTTTACAACAAAACAGTTTGTTAATGGTAGAACATCAGCTGATGACCCTGTAGAGGAGACTTATACATTGACAGAAGATTATGATATTTTGTATCTTGGCCGTAATGGTAACACAGGTACATTAATTACTACCCTGAGGGTAGATCGTGGTGAGGTAAAGCCTTCTGACCCAACAGCTCCTACAACATGGGATTTCACACAGGTCCTGAGCGATAATGATGCTGCTAATTTGGCTGCTGATGCTGACACATGGACTTTTGATGAGGCAAATAACTATTGGAAGAATGTTGCTGTATTGGCAGAAAGAAACGTATTTGAACCATTGAAGGCAAACGATGTGGAACTTGAACTGACAAAGAGGCTTACCTTTACACGCGACAATAGCGCAGGTTTGGGTGAGGACCGCGTAAGAATCAAGTCAAAAAATTACCTTGCTGTAAATGGAAGTGCTGTAAGTATCAACCTTGGTGCTTTGGTTAAGGATGACGTTATAAAGTTAAAATTCAAGGGCTCTGGTGAAAGTGAGCGTTCATTGACGGTTTCTAATACAGAAATCGTTAGTGGTTCTCTGACTACGGCAGATGTAGAGGAGCATGAGGTAGAGCTGAAGGTGTTGAAAGATAATCTTGTTATAATAACCACAACAAACGGTTTCCAGTTTATGGCTATCACTGTCAATGCTGAACTCCCAACTGGTGTTGGCAGTGTAAAGGCAGAAAGCGCCAAGGCAAAGGTTGCCGGTGCTGTAAACCTCGCTGGACAGCAGGTTGGTGCTGATTACAAGGGCATCGTTGTCAAGGACGGTAAGAAGGTCATTCAGTAAAAAACAGTAGTTATTATAATAAGCAATTGGGCTGGCTCAAATAGAGCCAGCCCAATTTTCTTTTTCTTTTTCGTTTTGGTCTTCGTACGAAGTTATTTCAGTGCTTCAACGTCTCGTTTGACGTTGGAGCGTATTTTTGTCAGGTATGCTTTCATGCCTGCTGCATCCTTGTTGTCAATGATGGCAAGGAGGTCTTTCAGTTCCCTGCGTATCTGGTCAACCTGATCGTGGGTATATGGATTGAAGAGGACTTCCTGAAGCAGGTAATCGTCCTCATTGAGTACTCCCTTCGCAATGCGCAGATGACGCTTGAATGTCGTACCAGGGGCATCCTGATGCTTCATGACAGCAGAGAAGACAAAGGTGCTGACGAATGGGATAGACAGCGAGTAAGCAACAGTCTTATCATGCTCCTCGAAAGAGTATTCGTAAATATTGAGGCCGAGCTTGCTATAGAGGTCTTTAAAGAAGCACCTGCCCATATAGTCACCCTCATTGATGATGATGGCATTCTCCTCGCTGAGTTGGTTGAGATTTGCAAAGGTAGGACCAAACATAGGGTGGGTGGAGACAAAACGTCGTCCTGTGCTCTTATAGTAGTCATGAAGTCCTGTCTTTACGGATGCGATGTCAGAGAGGATGCATTCCTGAGGAAGATATGGTATCACCTCATTAAAAGCTGAGATGGTGTATTTCACCGTCACAGCATTGATGCACAACTCTGGCTTGAAAGCCCTTACTTCCTCCAAATCCGTAAAACGTTGACAATTATATGTGAAGCGCAGACGCTTAGGGTCTTTTTCAAAGACTCCCACTTCGTGGTCAAAGCTGAGGAGGTCGATGAAAAACGACCCCATCTTGCCTGCTCCTAATATCAAAACCTTCATTGTAATTATGAATTATTCAAGAAAAATTTGCGAAAGTCGAATAGAATTATCCTTTGACGATTTCCAGCTGCTGTCGCACTGACTCTTCGTGGATGTGCTCGAAGATTTCTTTTGCAAAGCTGTCGCTCATGCCGAGCAAGGAACCCTGTGCGCCACGTTTGTCGAGGATTTCATTATAACGTCCTGTCTGGAGCACCTGAATGTTGTGTTCCTTTTTGTACTGGCCAATCTCACGACATACTCGCATACGCTTGCCGAGTAGCTCCATGATGTCATTGTCTATCTGGTCAATCTGCACACGAAGTTGCTTGATGCCCTCTGTGGTGAATGTCTTCTCGCGCGAGACAAGGAGACTGACAACATAGTCGCATACCTCTGGTGTCAGTTGCTGCTTTGCATCACTCCATGCTTTGTCCGGGTCGCAATGGCTTTCAATCATCAGGCCGTCGGCACCGATGTCGAGGGCTTGCTGGCAGAGGGGCGCAATGAGTTCGCGTTTGCCACCCATGTGGGATGGGTCGCAGAAGATTGGCAGGTCGGGAATTCTACGACGCAGCTCTATAGGTATCTGCCACATAGGAGCATTGCGATACATAGACTTTTCATAAGAAGAGAATCCACGATGGATGACACCCAGTTGCTTGATGCCTGCAGCATTGATGCGTTCCAACGCACCAATCCACAGTTCGAGGTCTGGGTTGACGGGATTCTTGACGAGCACGGGGATGTCGAGGCCATGCATAGAGTCTGCCAGCAGCTGCACGGCAAAGGGATTTGCCGTTGTGCGGGCTCCTATCCACAGGATGTCAACACCATAGTTCATTGCTAACTGCACATGTTCCGGGGTGGCTACCTCTGTGCCGATGAGCATACCGGTCTCTTCCTTTACCTGCTTGAGCCATTTCAGAGCCGGCTCGCCATGTCCTTCGAAGCCTCCTGGCTTGGTACGTGGCTTCCATACGCCGGCACGGAACATATGGCATCCCTTGTCTGCCAGTTGCTTGGCAGTTGTCATTACCTGCTCTTCACTTTCTGCCGAACAAGGACCTGCAATGATGAATGGGCCCTTTTCTGTGTCCTTGGGTAGGTTTAATGGTTGTAATTCTAATTCCATGAGTTGTGTTGTTTTATGTTTACATTATTGACTTTATTCTTTCGAGGGCTTCCTGCATCTTCTCGTCCTTTGCACAGAGGGAGATGCGGATATACCGTTCGCCATTGCTGCCAAAGATGAAGCCTGGGGTAATGAAGACACGAGCCTCGTGGAGTACCTTCTCTGTCAACTCCTCACAGGTGGCATAGCTGTCAGGGATACGTCCCCACAGGAACATGCCGACGCTCGTGGTGTCGTATGTGCAATGGAGCACGTCCATAATCTCTTCAGCGATGGCACGCCGGCGTTTGTAATTCTGGTAGTTGTACTCCTTATGCCACTCGTCAGTGTTGTGGTATGCCTCTGCTGCTGCCAGCTGGATGCCCCTGAAGGTGCCTGAGTCTATGTTACTCTTTATCTTCAGTATCCATGAGATAAACTCTGCATTGGTAGCTACGAGTCCCACACGCCAACCAGGCATGTTATGGCTCTTTGACATAGAGTTGAATTCTATGCAGCAATCTTTTGCTCCGGGAATCTGCAGCAGGGATTGGGGGCAGTCGTTAATGATGAAGGAGTAAGGGTTGTCATTTACTACCACGATGTCATGCTCCTTGGCAAAGCGAACAAGGCGTTCGTAGGTGGCTCTGCGGGCATTGCCACCTGTCGGCATGTTGGGGTAGTTGGTCCACATCAGTCTTACCTTGCTGAGGTCCATTGCCTCCAACTGCTCAAAATCAGGCTGCCAGCCATCGTCTTCCTTCAGGTTGTAGTTGACAATCTTCTGTCCGAGAATCTTGCTGAGGGATGTATATGTCGGATATCCAGGATTTGGCACCAGCACTTCGTCACCAGGATTGCAGAAAGCAAGGGTGACATGGAGAATGCCCTCCTTCGAACCGATGAGGGGAAGAATCTCCGTCTTGGGGTCGAGATCTACGTTATACCATCTCTTGTAGAAGTAAGCCATTGCCTCACGCAATTCCGGAGTACCCATGGTAGGCTGGTATCCGTGTGCATTAGGGTCGTAGGCAACCTTGCACAGTGTGTCTATGGTTTTTTGAGATGGGGGCATGTCGGGGGAGCCAATGGCGAGGGAAATAATATCTTTTCCTTCGGCATTGAGTTGTGCAACTTCTTTCAGCTTGCGGCTGAAGTAATATTCTTGTACTGTATTTAGTCTGTCTGCTGGACGTATCATTTTATAAAGATTGAAAATTGAAATACTCTATAACCTCTAATCACTTATTTCGCTGCTGTGTATTCACCGAGTATTCTGAGGTCTCTTGTGAGCGGGGTGATAGCATCAATACTCTGGCGGTATCGGATGAGGTCATCATAGGTGACATCGACATAGAAAAGATATTCCCACTCTCTGCCTATGATAGGCAGTGACTGTATCTTGGTGAGGTTTATCTTGTAGAATGAGAGTATCGAGAGAACCTGTGACAGCGAACCCTCTTCGTGGGGAAGGGCAAATACAATGCTTGCCTTGTCTGCCTCATTAAGAGGACGGAGGAAGTCTGCCTTCCTGCTGTCGCAGACAATAAGGAAGCGTGTGAAGTTGTGAGGATTGTCCTCTACCTTGTCTTCCAATACTTCAAGACCATACAGACGTGCTGCATCAGCATGACAGAGGGCTGCTACACCCATGAGATTCTTTGCTGCAATGTTCTTGGCAGAACCGGCAGTGTCTTCTGTCTCGACAATCTTCATATTAGGATATTTCGAGAGATACTGCTGACACTGTGCCAGGGCAACAGGATGGGAATGTACCTCTGTGAGGTCTTCCTTCTTCTGTCCTGGGAGGGCACAGATGCAGTGACTGATATGCGTCTTATGTTCACCGACAATGGTAAAGCCACTGTCACGAAGCAGGGCATAATTGTGGAGTAGGGAGCCGGCAATAGTGTTCTCGATGGCAACGATGCCGATGACTGTGGGGTCTTCATGCATATTCTGAAACACATCTTCGAAGGTAGAGCAGCATATTATCTGAAGCTGGTCATCTGGGAAGTAGTGGTGTGCCGTAATGTCATGAAAGCTACCGACTTCACCTTGTATAGCTATTCTTTTCATAATTTTTTTTTATATCGTTTGTGTTGTGTTACTTCTTCTTTTGTTGTTGAAAAAAGCGCAGGGCTTCTTCTATTGCCTTGTCATCTTGATTGAGGTATTCCATCCAAGCTTGTTCATCAAGGATGTTATAGATGATTCGTGAGTTGATAAATGTCTCAAGTAACTTGTGTGACTTCTTAATCATGAGGTTGCGACGTTGCAAGCCACGCTTGTTTGCATAGTCGGCAAACTTATCAACGGTATGCTGGCTTACCAGATAGTCGGCAAGCTCCTGCATTTCTTTGAAGTTGTTTAGCTTCAGTCTGTTATCATCCGTATATGTGAATGCAAACTGCATTATGAGACCTGTCATACTTGCTTCACGATAGTAGGAAGTTATGTTCGTCGTATCTTCTGCAACAAAGATGTCAGGGGTTATGCCACCACCGCCATAGACAGGCTTGCCGCTGATGGTATGATATTCCGGACCCTCATGCTTTATGCTGTCTTTTGAGAAGAACTCACCATTCTCGTAGCGATTTATGATATCTTGCTGATAGTCCTTGGTATCGCCTTTGGCGTAGGGCTTCTGTATGCAACGCCCAGAAGGTGTGTAGTAGCGTGCCACGGTGAGGCGAATCATGCTGCCATCGGCGAAAGCAATCTGCTGTTGCACCAATCCCTTGCCATAAGAACGCCTTCCGATAATGGTACCACGATCGTTGTCCTGCATTGCTCCTGCAAAAATCTCGGATGCTGATGCTGATATCTCGTTGATGAGAACCACCATGGGAATGTCCTGATAAGAACCACGTCCGTCACTCTTGTAATCCTGACGTTGAGAACGGCGCCCCTGGGTATATACAATCAGTCTGTCTTTTGGAAGAAACTCATTAGCCATCTGGACAGCAGCTTCAAGGTACCCGCCTGTATTATCCCGAAGGTCGATGACGAGGTTTGAAAAACTTTCCTGCTGCAGTTGTGCAAGAGAAGCAAGGAATTCCTCATAGGTGTGCTCTCCAAAATTCTTGACGCGGATATAACCTGTCTTGTCATCAAGCATATAGGTGGCAAGAATGCTCTTGGTCGTTATCTTCCCGCGTGTTATCTCGACAGACAGAGGCTTTGAACTGCCATATCGCTTGATACCTACACGTACTTTCGTCTTGTCGGGACCCTTGAGTTGACGCATGGCACCATCGCTATTGATGGTGTCACCAACATAGGGCTTGCCGTTAATGCTGATGATTTTATCTCCGGCAATGACACCGGCACGCTGTGCAGGACCACCGTCAATGACATTCTGGACATGGATAGTATCTTCCCTGATGACAAATTCTATTCCGATACCATAGAATTCTCCCTTCAGGTCATCACTTGCTATCTGTGCCTCGTTGGCAGGAATATAGACAGAGTGGGGGTCAAGTTCTGAAAGTATCTGGGGAATTGCTGTCTCAACAAGATGACCTATATTCACAGTATCAACATATTGGTCATTGATAATGTGGAGGAGGTTGTTTAGCTTGTTGGTTCCAGAATTGATGATGCTTAATCTGTTGTTGGAAAAATGATTGGCATAGAAGGAACCTATCAATATTCCAATGACAACACAGAGTGCCATCAACAGGGGCATATATCTTTGCTTCATACTTCTATCGTATTATTCGCTTTTATTGACGTTTTCCATTAGAACAGTTTCTATTCCAGCCCGTGCCAGCAGTTTCAGCCCATCGTCGAGGCGATATTGCTCTCCATAGACAACACGCTTTATTCCTGACTGGATAATCAGTTTCGCACATTCTATACATGGAGATGCTGTAACATATAGTGTAGAGCCATCGCTGTTATTATGTGAGCGAGCCAGTTTCGTTATGGCGTTGGCTTCTGCATGCAGCACGTATGGGAAAGAAACATTGTTCTCTTCGCAAATGTTGTCAAATCCGCTTGGGGTGCCGTTGTATCCATCGCTGATGATGCGCTTGTCTTTTACTACAAGGGCTCCAACCTGACGACGCTTGCAATAGCTGTTTTCTGCCCATATCTGTGCCATCCTGAGATAGCGCTGGTCTAACTGAGCCTGTTTGTCCATCGGCTTTTTTATGCCATTGCGTTCAAGGAGTGCATCAATAGTCGGCTCGGAACCTTTGAATCGCTTATAAAGAACTGCCGGATGCTCGGTGCCGCCTTTTGACAGGATACAATCTCTGAAACGCTGTGCTGTCTC
>OCTW011598321.1_pt1 | contig 12139 bp, 8 predicted proteins | sample 1539671 | NCBI WGS metagenome assembly OCTW01 (sample SAMN02144230, study PRJEB22623) | gut metagenome | biome: sheep rumen | host: Ovis aries | place: New Zealand | reverse complement strand
GGTGAAGGGGAAGCGCCTGGTGGGCGAGACGGCAGTGGATGTGGCTGCTGCCGATGGCAAGGTGAATGCTGAGCTGAGCCTGGACGATGCGCTGGCGGCGGTGTCGGCCGGTGGCGAGGTGGAGTTTAGGGAGCGGGGCCCGATATATAGGGCCAATGTCGACGTGGAGCACCTGAACCTGAAGGAGTTGGGGCTGTGGAAGGACAGTGCTGACAGCGAGTCGGTTTTGGATGTTCAGGCGTCGGGCTTCTATTCGGATATGGGCGAGGGCAATTCGTTTGCGCGCCTGACGCTCAATGATGTAAGACTTCGTACGAAAGCGGAAAGCGGAAAGCGGAAAGCGGAAAGCCCTAACCTTAACGGAAAGGGTGGTGGCTTGTATTTGAAGAAGGTGTCGATGACGGCGCGTGAGCAGAACCGTTGGAAGAGCTGGACGCTGAGCAGCGATGTGGCGTCGGCGCAGATGCGCGGCTATTTCAGTGTGGATGCGCTCGGCGAGACGGTGAGGCGGTTTGTGGAGGACTATGTGCCGCAGGTGGGAGCGGAAAGCGGAAAGCGGGGAGCAGGAAGTGAGAGTGTGGTGGTGGCGGATGCGAACTTTGAGTTCAACGCGACGCTGAACGATACGGTGGGACTGCTGCAGATGTTTGTCCCTGAGCTTTTTGTGGCGAACGGGTCGACGGTGCAGGCGAACTATAACGGCGTGGAGTCGTGCAGGGCGATTGTGCGTTCGGACTCGATAGGCTGGGGTGGGCTGAAGGTGTACAATGTTGGCGTGAACGGCGAGCCGGTTGCGGACCGCTACAGGCTGCGAGTGACGAGCGACGAGATAAAGATGGGCGAGCTGCTGCTGTCGGAGAATGCAGACATCGCTGTGGAGACGTCGAAGCGGACGGCGGACTGCCGCATCTATTGGGAGAACAGCAGCCAAACGGTGGGCGGCGGCGACGTGAATTTCAGACTGATGGCCGACAGCGGCAGGGTGAGCCTTGCGGTGGACCCGTCGCAGATGGCGCTGGGCGGCCGCGAATGGGAGCTGTTGGAAACGGAAAGCGGAAAGCGGAAAGCGGAAAGTGAGGCTACGCAGGAGAAAGGTATATTTTTCGACGAGAAGGGTTTCTTTGTCGGCGGTCTGGCTATGGTGAGCGGCGAGGAGCAGCTGCTGCTGAGGGCTTCGCGGCGCGCCGAGCCGAACGACAGTATCGAGCTGACGTTCCGCAACTTCGGTCTCGGAGTGGTCAATCCCTTCCTTGGGGCGCTGGCGATGTCGGCCGACGGTGTTGCCAACGGGAACATAAGGATTGGGTTCTTGCATAAACACGAAAACGAAAATAAAAACCTTAACCATAACCATAACCTTAACCCTAACGGAAACGAGTGGGTGCCGTACCTGAATGGCGACCTGAATATAGACGGTCTGGGCCTGAACGGCGAGCAGCTTGGCAACGCTCGTGTGCGCTCGACGTGGAATGCGGATATGAACCAGCTGAACCTGCTGGTGGACACGCGCCGCAATGATTTCAGCGAGCCGCTGCGCCTGGTGGGTTATCTGGATATGAGCAGTGAGGATGCCGAGCTGAACTTCACGGCGGGCATCGACGGTGTGGATATGAAGGTGTTGCGTCCGCTGGTGCAGTCGTTCTCGTCGGAAGTGGGCGGCACGATTTATGGCGAAGCGGAAATAGGCGGCACGCTGAAGGAGCCCGTCGTGGAGGGCTATCTGTTCCTGAAGGATGCGTTGCTGAAGGTTGATTTCCTGAACGTAACGTATGTCGTATCCGACACTGTGGTTTTGGAACGGGATGCAATTCGGCTGGATGACGTTGTGATATACGACGAGCGTGGAAACGAGGCTGTGGCGAACGGCGTTATTAGCCACAACCATTTGAAAGATATGGCTTTCGATATCAAGATAGCGAGCGAGCGGCTGCTGTGTATGAACACATCGGCCCGCGACGGCGAGGCGTACTATGGGACGGTGCTGGCCTCGGTGGACGGTACGGTGGACGGTACGGTGGACGATCTGGATATCGTGCTGGATGCGCGCACGGTGAGCGGAAGTTCGCTGCACATACCGATCAACGACAAACGCCAGCTGAAGCAGGTGGACTATATCCATTTCGGCACGTGGAGCGACTATGATGAGAACGAGAACATTAACCTTAATCCTAACCTTAACTTTAACCCTAACCTTAAGCTTAACGAAAAAGGCTACGCGGAAAGTGGTGGAAGCAGCCGGTTTGCGCTGACTATCAATGTGGAAACGACGCCAGATGTGCGTCTTGAACTGCCGATGGATTTTTCGTCGGTGACGGTGAACGTCGATGCAAGGGGCGGCGGTGACCTGCAGCTGCAGGTGGGGAGCGACGCTCCGTTCACGCTGAAGGGCGACTATGAAATCATCGGCGGCACCGTTGCACTCGACATCCTCGGCGTCATAGGCAAGGATTTTGCCATCGACGAGGGCAGTTCGATAACGTTTCCGGGGGCTATCAGCGATGCCTTGTTCGACATCAAGGCAGTCTATTCGCAGCGTGTTAATATGTCGACGCTGACGGGTTCGCTGTCGGCCACGGAGTCGCAAAAGCCTGTGCAGGTGGAGAATGTGATTGCGCTGAGCGGCACGCTCCAGTCGCCCGACATCAACTTCGACCTGCGCCTGCCCAATGCCGACCAGAGCGTGCAGGAGGAGGTTTTTGCCTACATAGACCGCACCAACGAGCGCGATATGCTCAACCAGACGGTGTCGCTGCTGCTGCTCAAGAAATTCTACAACTCGTCGACCTCGACGAACGACGGTTTTGCGACATCGACAGCCGAAGAGGGCTACGGACTGGTGGCCAACACGCTGGGAAGTATGGTGAGCGATATGGTAGAGTTTGTGGACATCAACTTTGACTATCAGGCTGGCAATGCGCTGACTACGGAGCAGTATGCGCTGGATATCAGCAAGGAGTGGAACAAGTTCTACTTCGAGACGACGCTGGGATTCGGCGGCGAAGCGCGCGAAATGAGCAATACCAACGGCGGCAACAATATGACGGGAGATATGGTGGTGGGCTACAAGATAAATCCGCGTTTCCACCTGTTTGTCTTCAACCGTAGCAACACCAACGACTACACGCGCTCGGATTTGCCTTACAAGCAGGGCGTCGGTGTGAAGTATACAAGGGATTTTGACACTTTTGGCGAGCTGCTGCGCCGCAATAAAAAGAGGAAGAAACAATGAAAGTGTTAGTGATACGATTCAGTTCGATAGGCGATATATTGTTGACCACGCCGGTTCTGCGATGCCTGAAAAGGCAGCTGAACGCGGAAGTGCATTTCCTTACCAAAGGGGGCAATGTCGAGCTGCTCTACAATAACGCCAATGCCGACAAAGTTGTTGTCTTGCAGGATTCTATGCGTCAGACTGTGAGCGCTTTGAAAAAGGAGAGCTACGATGCCGTCGTCGACCTGCACAACAATCATCGAAGCCGTTATGTGCGCCGTAGGCTGCGGGTGAAATCCTATGTCTATCGCAAGGAGAACGTCAGCAAGTGGTTGACTATTATGACGAAGCACAGCTTTATGAGCGGGCTTCACGTTGTGGATCGCTACCTGAAGGCTGTCGTTCCGCTGGGCGTCAAGGATGATGGCGGCGGATTGGAAATCAATCTGTCTGAGGAGTTGAAGTCCGACGCATTGAAGCTCAAGAATATAAGTGGCAAGAACGTGTCCGACCTGACGGGTGTGCCTTATGTCGTCATAGCCTGCGGCGCGCAGCACGCGACAAAACGTATTCCACTGGAGAAAATAATGGTTGTCAGCTCGTTGATAAGGGCAAAGGTTGTTCTGCTGGGCGACAAAACGGACAAAACCCGTATCCGTAACTGGGAAGGCTCATTCGGCGGGAATGTCGTCAACCTGTGTGGCAAAACAACGCTTCAGGAGTCGGCAGCCTTGATAAATGGGGCTTCGGCCGTCGTTACGCCCGATTCGGCGATGATGCATTTCGCTGCTGCCTTGCATCGGCCTGTCATCGCTGTGTGGGGCGCCACGATTCCTGATTTCGGCTTTTCGGCTTTCCGCACGTGGCACGTCGACTGCGAGGTGAACAACCTTTGGTGTCGCCCTTGCAGCAGGATGGGTTCTGGCCGTTGTCCGCTGGGGCATCTGAACTGTATGCACAACCAGAATTGGCAAAGCATCGCCGAAGCGGCATCGAAAATGGCCGAAAACAACGGCTCGCAAAATTGACTTCTTAGAATGAAAAGTAAGCACGCTATGAGGAAACTGTTGATATTGATTTGTTTGGCGGTGGTGTTGCCTGCGTCGCTGCGTTCGCAGAATGCCGACTCGCTTCGCATTGCCAATGCCAGGTGGCAGATTGACAGCCTTGACGGTATGACGTTGAAACGGATGCACTTCAATCGTAAGAACTGCCTCGGTAGCAACCAGTTTGTCGCTGTCATCGAGATTCCCGCAGGTTCGCCGCGCCGTCTGGCGTTCACCTACGAGCCGCAGCGCACTCCGACTTCCGTCCACGCACGCAAGCACGGCGCACTGGCTGCAATCAACGGCTCCTTCTTCGATATGCAGCAGCATAACCCTATTTGCTATCTGCGTATCGATGGCAAGGAGTTGGGTATCAATACGCCGCAGGTTTCCGACAGCGTCCATCGCAAGTATTATCAATATGGCTCTATGAAACTGGTCGCTGGCCGGCCGGAGATTTTTGTTCCCGACAGTGCCCGGTTGGCTGAGCGAATGCTGAAAGACTCGAATATTATGACGGCGGGTCCGCTGCTGATTCACAAAGGGAGGATGCTGCCGATGCGCGACGACAAGACCTTCGTCACCCATCGCCACAACCGCACCGCTGTTGGCGTTCGCGCCGACGGCACGGTGCTTCTGGTTGTTGTCGACGGCCGTACCAAACAGTCCGAGGGCCTTTCGCTTCAGGATTTTAGCCGTCTGCTGCGCTATCTTGGCTGTCGCGACGCCCTCAACCTCGACGGCGGTGGCTCGACGACGATGTATGTGGACCGCTTTCCCAACGGTGGCCTTGTCAACCATCCGACCGACAATGGGCGATATGACTTCGATGGCGAACGAGGCGTTTCAAATTGTATCATTGTAAAATAAACTAATACGCTGCAATGTCCAGATTCGTCATTTGCCGTGCATCGGCTGGCTCAGGAAAGACCTACACGCTTGTGCGTCAGTTTATAGAGATTGCCATCTCCGTGTCGTCGACGAAACAGATTCAGCAACGCTTCGGCCAGATCCTTGCCATAACATTCACGAACAAGGCGGCAAACGGAATGAAAGAGCGTCTTATGTCGCGCCTTCACGATATCGTTGTCGGAAAGCCGTCGGCCGACGGTCTTGTCGGCGACATCGCTCTCCACTTGCAGATAGGCCGCGACGAAGTGGAGAGCCGATGCCAAATCCTGCAGTCGGCCATCCTGCACAACTATTCAAACCTTTCGGTATGCACAATCGACAGCTTCGTCCATCGTCTGGTGCGCACGTTTGCCCACGACCTGCACCTTCCTATGAACTTCAATGTTCTGATTGACCAGCAGGAAATACTGCAAAGCGTTGTCGATGAGCTACTTTCGCTGGCTGGCAGTCCTGACGAGGAGGCTTTGACGCGCGTATTGTGTGCCTTCTCCGAAAGCCGTATGGAGAGTGGCAAGGGCTACAAACTTGAGAACAACTTGCTCGAACTTTCGAAGGAAATCCTCAAGGAGGAATCGCCCAAATTCCTTGCCGAATTGGAGAAAATCAACCTCGACGACTATGTGGGTATCCACGACAAGCTTCTGACCGACACGCGCCGCTACGAGAATGAAGTCAGCTCTGCGGCGAAGGCCTTTGTCGATGCCTGCTCTGTCAATGGTTTGGATGCCAATAGTTTCCCCTATAAAGGCAGCAGCGTCTATGCCTTTATGCGCTCTGTTGCCGAGGGCAGCTACGACAAGTTGAACAAGCCGCACAAGCGGGTCGATGACGCCTGCGAGTCGGGTCGGCTTTATTCCAAAAACACGCCCAAAAGCCAGATACCGGCCTTCGAGGCGGTTATGGAACCTTTCCGCAAGGCCTGTCAGACGATGGACGACGGACTTAGTCTGTATAACACCAACCGTCTTTTGCTCAGCAATTTGTATGGACTTGCCTTGCTCGACAAGGTCAATCGGATAAAGAATGAATACTATATAGAAAACGAGATTGTCCACATCTCGGAGTTCAACAAGCGCATCGACCAGGAGGTGGCCAACGAGCCAGCGCCGTTCATCTATGAGCGCATCGGCAACCGCTATCACAACTATCTGATTGATGAGTTTCAGGACACCAGCCGTCTGCAGTGGCTCAATTTCCTGCCTCTGCTCGACGAGGCTATGACCTACGACTTCCCCGGCAATACTGCCGAGCCGGGCACCCAGTCGCTCGTTGTTGGCGACGGCAAGCAGGCCATCTACCGCTTCCGGCAGGGCGACGTGCGCCAGTTTGTCAACCTGCCCAATGTCGACAGCAGCACTCACGGCCTTTCGCTGCGCCGCGAGGGCAGGGTGGACTGCCTCAAAAAGAATTTCCGTACTCTGGCCAACATCGTTCGGTTTAACAACCGCTTTTTCACCGACTTGGTCCAGGGCCCCTTCGCGGCCAATACCGAATTGCGCAAGCTCTATATCGGCAACGACGAGGGTGGCGAACCCGAACTGGTGCAGGACACCGTCAAGCCCGGCGGCTATGTCAACCTCTCCTTTTTGCCCAAGGAAGAACTCCTGCCCAGCATCCTGGCTGCAATCCGCCATCAGGTCGACGACCTGCACTATTCCTATGGCGACATAACGGTGCTGGCACGCGACAACGACACTCTCGTCCGCGTGTCGGACTTCCTTTCGGCCAACAGTCCCGACAAACCGATACCGATTGTCAGCTCCGAATCGTTCGTCCTCACCAACAGCCGTATCGTGCTCCTGATGCAGAGTCTGCTCGAATACATCCACGATCCGCGCAACTATGTGGCTGCCGTGCAAGCTCTTGAGCTGGCTGTCCGTTGCGGCTCGATTGGCACTGGTACTTCTTCTGACGACGTATCCACGCTTCTTTGGCGACTGCGCGAATCCAATTTCGACCTTGCCCGCCTGTTGCAGGACTGCGGCATCCGCTTCAATATCGACTATCTGCGCTCGCTGTCGCTCTACGACTGCTGCGAAGAGCTGCTGCGCACTTTCTCGCTTCAGGGCAAGGACAGCGCCTATGCGGCCTCTTTCCTTAACGCGGTGGCGTCGTATATGCAGCACGCACGCCCTGATCTGCAGGGACTTGTCAAATATCTTGACGAGCGGCTCCCCAAACTTTCAAGCTCCACGGCTTCCGATCTCGATGCCGTTCAGCTGATGACTATCCACAAAGCCAAAGGCCTCGAAAACAGAATCGTAATACTGGCTATGCCCTACAAGCGGCAGCCGAACACAAAAATGTGGGTCCATCTGCCGCAGGATACCGACAGCCCCTTGCCGGTTGCCTTCGTCAATATGCAGTCGGTACCCACAGCGTTCGATTCCGATTTCGACAACGAGCGGATGATGAGCGAGATGGACCGCGTCAATGTGCTGTATGTGGCTCTGACGCGACCCGAAGAGAAACTTATTGTCTGTTGCGAAGAGACCAAGTCGGCCGACAGCTTTGCTCCTATCTTGCAGGCCTTTGCGCAGCGCGACGGCGAATGCGTCGACCTTGGCGACAACCGCTATGCCATTGGCGAAGATGCAGAAAATCCGCGCTGGAATGCCCCGAACGATGACACCTCTGCAACATCGGCCACAATGCCCGTCGACGACATCTGCTTCCCACGTTGGGAGGATCGGGTGGCCATAGCTGCGCAAAACGATGCCCTGCTGTCGTCGCTCGATGCCGATAGCCGCCGCTACGGTATTGTCGTCCACGACCTTATGTCGCGTATCATTACGGCCGACGACATACATCCGGTTGTCGAACGCTACTGCCGCGAAAACCATATCAGCCCCATCGATGCCGATTCCATAACCCAGCGCATAAGCCGTATGGTCAACGACCCTGCCAACCGACGCTACTTCGACCCGCGCTACCGCGTCAAGTGCGAGGCCTCCATTGCCGTAGGCGGCAAAACGCGCCGTCCCGACCGCATCGTCTTCGACGACAACCAGACTTGGGTGGTCGACTTCAAGACCGGCGCCCGCAACGACGAAACCCACCGTGACTACCAGCGCCAGGTCGCCGAATACGCCGCCGCCCTCGCCTCAATGGGCTTCCCCAACGTCCAGCCGGTGATAATCTATCTGTAAAGTTACACGTCAATACAAAATGCTTCAAATTCAAAGCCGTTGACGTTTACTTTATGTGGCTCCGCCACATTCTCCATTTTCTCAAGAACCTTCTCAACCAGCCTTTCTGGATTGATGAACCATTCGTCTTGGTCTCTAATGATGATGTACATTCTGTTCAGACCCCAATTGTTTATAGATCCTTCTGCCTGCTTCCTCATTCGTTCTGTGTCTGCACCAGAATACATTTCGATGATAAGGTTCTCTTGCTCCGCATAATTCAAGGGGTCGCCATCCTTGGCCCTTTCCATCCAATTGGTCGGGAAAGTGGATACTTTCAGGTCGACAGGAACTCCTTTGAATACAAAGTCAGTTATACTCTTTGATGATATGGGCGGAATTGTGTCGGGGAAATGATTGATGATCGAAGTCTCAAGTATATCGTGCTGGGCAACAATAAAATATTCGTGCTTGATTATATCGGCGCCAATCCCAATCAGCTCGTCGATTGTGATTTCCCCTGCCGAGCACTCGCGAACCTTGTCTTGCAGACTTAAATGAAGAAATGACGGCATCGCACCGTGCCAATCGTGACCTTCCAGTTTGCCAGACTTCATATTTGCAAAGTGGATTTGAAGATTTGCAGGTGTCCATTTTGCACGAAGATGCCTTGTGATATAGTCAATATTTATCTGATTGGTGTTATTTAAAACACTGTCTATGAGCTTCGTTTTTGTCCCCTTTGCGTTGCATCCCGCTTCAATCAGCAACTCGCGGATTTGCTCTGTTGTCATCATCGCCTGAAGGCAGTGATGTACAAGCTGCATTTCTCTATCCATAATTCTATTCCTTTTGTTCGATGTATTCAAAAATGGTTGAAATTTCCACATCAAGCGCCTTTGCAATCTTGTCAATGTTCTTCAAGGTTATATTTCTTTCGGCCCTTTCAATCATTCCGATGTAGGTGCGGTGCAAATCGGCAATCTCGCCCAGTTTCTCTTGGCTGATTCCCTTCTGTTCGCGCAATGTTTTGATTGCCATGCCGAACCTTTTGCAAATGTCTGTTTCCATCTCTTCCTTTTTTTTTGCAAAGGTCGGAATAATAAAAAAACGCTACAACATACTATAGTTAGCATCTGACGAATGGATGAACTCTATTCGGATTTTTTTCGTAATTTTGCAACCCGTAACAGGATTAAAAATGAGTGCTATTTCATTAGAGGATGCAGCCGCGCGACTTAATGTGTCACTCAAGATGGTCAGACGCTACGTCGCATCTGGCTCTCTTGTGGCGCACAGGGAGCGTAATAGGTACGTGATTCAAGAAAGCGATCTTGTAAAGTTCGAACAAACAGGCAGATGCTCACAGCCGGTGTCTTCCGTTGGTACGCGCAATGTCGTAAAACGTAATGCCGACCTTAGCCAACTGTCTTTGTTCGGTGACGACGACGAGCCGTCTCAGGGCGTTTTTCGTAAAAAGGCCAAGGATGATGTCAACTGGGCTGATATTTCGCCTTATTGGAATGAAACATCGCGGTCTGAATTGACCTTTGTCGACCTTTTTTGTGGTGCGGGCGGATTAAGCCGTGGCTTGGAAATGGCCGGATTGCAGGGCGTTTGTGGCCTCGATTTCTTCAAGGAAGCGGGGATGACTTATCGCCGCAACTTTAGCCACCCATTTGTTTACGGCGATATCACCAAGCCCGAAGTGAAACAGGAACTCTACGGTGTGGTTGCTAACTCTTTGAATGGTAGAAGACTGAATGTCATTTCCGGCGGTTTCCCTTGTCAGGGCTTTTCGATGGCGGGCAATCGTATTGTCGACGATCCGCGCAACAGCCTGTATAAGGAAATGCTTGAAATAGTCCGTACCCTTCAGCCTGACTTTGTGGTCTGTGAAAATGTGAAGGGGCTTCGCTCTATGCTCGGTGGCGCCGTCGAGCAAAAAATCCTTGCCGACTATAAGGCGATCGGTTACGAAATGAATGTTACAACACTCTGTGCTGCTGATTACTACACGCCACAAAAACGCGAGCGTGTCATATTTGTTGGCAATCGCATCGGGCTTACAAACTACCACCCTAAACCCATCCTTACGCCAGACAGATACATTACTACAGGACAGGCAATTGCCGACCTGGTTGACCATCCTGCCGACCCGGATTTTAACCACGTCCCGACGCGACACAACGAGGAAATGCAACGCCGTATACTGGAATGTCCCGAAGGCGAAAGCCTATACAAAGGGTACTCCGACGCGTGGAAGAAATGCCCTTGGAACGAGGCCTCCTGCACCATTAAGGAAAATCACGGCGGTGTAAATCTGCATCCCAAATTGCCGCGTGTTTTGACAGCGCGCGAGATGGCGAGGCTGCAGTCTTTCCCCGACGAGTTCGTCTTCGAAGGACCCAAAAACAAACAGCTTGTCCAAATCGGCAATGCGGTACCTTGTCTTCTGGGCAAAGCCATTGGCCTGGCAATCAGAAAATCAATGGATGATTTCAAATGATTAGACAAAGCTAATCATTTATGGTTCTGATTATTTCGATGATTTCTTCAGTGCTGAAAGACGTCAGCTCTTCAGTGTCTCTTTCGCCTTCGTATGGCTCAAAACCCTCGCCAGCTGTAAAATCAACCATTACCGTGCCGTTTTCTATATACATTCTTTCGAACCGATAGCAGATGATGCCATCGCCGACATAAAAATAGCAGGGCTCGTTGTTGAAATACACTGTATTGTATTCCTGCGTTTTAAGCAGGTCGTGGATTGCTTCGCATATCGAGTTGTGAAAGTCGTCAATTTTACCTAAAAGTACTTTTTTCATTCGGATTATTATATTGGAAATGAGATTTTGTGACAAAACGTGAAAGATCCGTTTTTGTTGTGTCAAGACCTTTTGTGTCTGACGAAATTATTGTGTTGTAGAGGTTTATGTTTTCTTCCTCTGTGGTTTGAGGTGTTACGTCTTGAGATTCTTCCGATGTCATATCCTCGTTTGCCAAACCCAGATACTGGCTCTGCGAGGCACGGCCCTTGCCGTCGACGACGAAGCCCCACAGGTGCACCTCGCGGCCGACCCAGTAGGGGTTGAGGCTCATTGTCAGACGGTTGCTGCGACGGTAGACGGGCGCGGAGATGTCGAAATCGCCCAGCTCGGGGCAGTAGGCAACAAGGTAGACCAAGTCCTCCCATTTCACGACGCGATGCAGCGGATTCTTCTCGAAATCAACGCTCAGCGTGGTCTCGTCCAGCATCTGCGGCTCGTAGAAGGCCACGGGCGCCACGGGTCCGTCGGCCAGCAGAAGGTCCTCATAATCAATTATTAATTCGGCCTGGCTTGCCGTTTCTTCGCCTGCGAGACTCGTCGAATCCGTCTCATCGTTTCGCGGGCGAGGCGACGGCGTAGCGGCCGCAAGCGCGAAGCAGCGCTTGTTGACGCGCATAAAGTAGTTGCTTTCAGTCATCTGCGCGTCGAGGCTGACGGCGTTCATACCCTTTTTCAGCACCTGCCGTGCCTTCGCCGCAAACCGCACAACGGCCTTGAACAGAGCGCGTTGCTGCAGCTGCTCGGGGGTGCGCGCGTCGCGGTAGTGCGACGGCATAGTGCGCACGCACATCCGTCCGCGCCAGCGGTAGCCAATCAAGTTGCCCAGGCGACCGCTAAATCCGGCCATAAAACCAAAATCCGTTTTTCCCATAGTACATTTTGTTTAAAGATTGTTAATTAATAGGTTAGGGGTCCGAAAGGGGGCTTTCGCCACACTTTCTGCCAACCATAACGCGACAAAAACCCTATTATTGCCCACTGGCGAAAATTTTCTTAAAAGTTTGGGTGAGGTTA
>OCTW011363050.1_pt1 | contig 12145 bp, 8 predicted proteins | sample 1539671 | NCBI WGS metagenome assembly OCTW01 (sample SAMN02144230, study PRJEB22623) | gut metagenome | biome: sheep rumen | host: Ovis aries | place: New Zealand | reverse complement strand
TCTCTCCAAACTCCCTGAAGACTTCCTTCCCGCCGTCCAGTATGCGGACTTCTACATTCTTCAGGCTGAGTCCCTCCATCCTGGCGCAGCAGTCCTCTTTCACGCGCAGTCCGACCAGTGACGGGCGCAGGTCCGTCACAGCCACCCCCAGCTTCCTGGCCCAGCCAAACCCGTCGCCGCTCGAGCCGGTGGTCGGGTAGGAAAGTCCACCCGTGGCTATGACACACGCATCGGCTGCAAGCGTCTGCCCGTCATCAAGTACAGCCGCCTTAAATCGTCCCCCCGCCACTAGGATATCTCTGACCTCGGTGTTCATCCGGAAGCGGACACCGGCTTTCCGGCAGGCCGTCTCAAGTGTCCGGATGACGTCGGAAGCATGATCACTTACCGGAAACACGCGGTTCCCGCGCTCAACTTTCGTCGCCAGTCCCTGCTCATGGAAGAAGCGGATGGCGGATTCATTGTTGAATTTGGAGAACGTGCTGTAGAGGAACTTCGGGTTGGAGACGACATTCCCCGCCAGTTCATCCGGTGCACAGGCGTTGGTCAGATTGCATCGTCCCTTCCCGGAGATATAGATCTTCCGGCCGCATTTTTCATTTTTTTCAACGCACAGAACGGATGCACCGGCCTGTGCCGCGGCATACGCCGCCATCATGCCGGCTGCTCCCGCGCCGATCACAAGTACTGTATTCAAAAAGTCACTCCGTTTCTGTTTTTCTATTCTGCGCTTTTGAGCGCCGTCACCGGATCGATGCGCCGCAGCATCCGGTCTGTCACACTCTGAACCAGCAGCGCAAAAATCAGGATGAGCGCCACGCAGATGAAGTAAGACGGCAGATGCAGAGACACGCGCAGATAAATCCCCGGCAGGCGCAGGACCCTGTTCAGCATCTGTGCAGCTGCCCGGCCGGCTGGAAGCCCAATGAGGATGCCGATCGCCGTCAGGATCATCACTTCTCTATTAATATACAGGCTCACCTCCCGGTCGGAGAATCCCAGGACCCGGATAGTAGCCAGTTCCCGCTCCCGCTCGGATATGTTGGTGGTCCCGAGTGTGTACAGGACAACCACCGCCAGAGCTGCCGACATGATTATTACCACATATACCACCATGTTGACAAGCTTAAAAGATTGCTGGAATTCACTCCGGATCTTTTGTGTTGACACGCAGGCTGCAATGCCCTCTCTTCCGGCCAGATTCCGACACCACGCGGCCTGATCCGTGACCGCAGGCGTGAGGTGCAGCAGTTCTGCATTGGCCTGGTAATCCTGAAAGTACTGATCATATGTATTCCCGGTCATGTAGACATAATTGCCGAGATAGTTGAGGAGCGTACCTGTCAGGATCACCTGCCTCGGCGGCATATCCGCGCTGCCGGCCAGAAAGTCCTCTCCCGGATGAAGTCCCAGAATCTCCGCCGCGTTGATGCTCACCCACACGTCGCCGTCCTTAAGTGTTATCTTCTCCCCGTCAACTCCCCGCAGATCCATAAAGCCATCCGGTGAACTCCCATCTGGCAGGACATACAGTTGAGCAGAAATCTGATCCCCCGAATCATCTTCCAGAGTGAGTGTTGTGGTATACAGGCTCATACTGTCATCAATCTGTCCTCTCTCAGCGGCCTCCTGCGTAAGGCGGCTCAGCGTGTCATCTGCCTGCGAGGCGACAGCCAGGCAGTCGTAGGTGAAAATTCCCCCATACTGCCCCGGCAGCATATCGGTCACAGAGTCCTTCACCGCAAAGCCAAACAGCAGAAGAACCATACAGCCGGCAATGCCGACAACCGTCATCAGGAAACGTCTTCCGTAGCGGAAGAGATTCCGCGCGGTGACCTTTGAGAGAAACGAGAGCCTCTTCCAGATGAACTGAATGTACTCGAGGATAATCCGGCGGCCTGCCGGCGGAGCCTTCGGGCGCATGAGCTGCGCCGGGGCCTCCGAGAGCTCCTTCGCGCAGGCAGCCCACGCCGCAATGAGCACAGCGCCGATGAACAGAGCCGGTCCGAGAATTCCGCGCGGCACGAGGAATGCATACCTGTACTGCGGGAACAGATACATGTTCGAGAATACCCAGAACAGGAAACCCGGCAGAACGACCATAGCCCCAAGCGTTCCCGCTGCGCTCCCGCAAGCTGCCGAAAGCAGTGCAAAAATCAGATATTTGCTGCGAATCTCTCCCTCTGTGAATCCGAGGGCCCGGTATGTCCCGAGCAGGCCCCGGTCTTCTTCAACCATTCTCGTGATCGCAGTCAGGCTGATGAGCACTGCCACTGCCAGAAAAAGCATCGGAAAGACCGTCCCGATAGAGTCAATGGAATCCGCATCCGAGCTCACATCACTGTATCCGCCAAGTGCTCTGCGGCTCTGGATATACCAGGATGGCTTCTCCATCGCCGCGATGTCCGCTTCCGCTGCCGCCTTCCTTTCATCCAGCTGTGCCTGCGCGTCCGCTATCGCCTGCTCTTTCTCGGCAAATGTCTCCTCAGCGGAAGTTTTCTGCGCGTCCAGCTGACTCTGATTATCCGCCAGCTGCTGACCGGCCTGCGCGAGCTGCTGCCGGCCGTCTGCAAGCTGCTGCCGTCCGCTGTCAGCTTCTTTCTGTGCCGCATCCAGCTGCGCCAGATTGTTCGCCAGCTGCTGACGACCGTCTTCCACCTGTTTAAGCCCCGCCGCGATCTGCGACAGACCCGCATCTGTCTGACGGATTCCCTCTTCCAGCTGTGCAACACCGGCGTTCGCCTGTCCTGCCGCAAGAGTATCGCGCTGCGTCTGAAGTTCTCTTTTCTTCTGCATCAGACTGTCTTGCTGATCTGTCAGCTCTTGTCTTTTTTGTTCCAGGCTTTCTTCCTGCTCCCGCAGCTGCTGCCTTCCCGACTCTATCTGCGACGCAGAATCCTCCAGTTGTTTTTCCCGGGCATCCAGCTCAGCCTTTCTGCTGTTCAGTGTTTTCAGGCCGGAATCAATGGCCTCCTGAGCCTGTTCAAACTGCTGCTCTGCCTCATCCTTCGCATCAGAGAGCTGCTGCCGGCCGTCATCCAGCTCTTCCTGTGCGCCCGAGAGTTCACTGTCAAGCTTAGCGTATGCCTCGTCCTGCACGTCTTTCAACCGGCTCTCCTCACGCGCATCCTGGACTTGGTCCCGGATCTGCGACGCAAGCGTCGAGACAGCACTTGAATACTTCGTGTCATATGTGAAGTACGAATCGCTGTCTGTCATCCGCACCAGTACCGACGTGTACATCTTCGTGTCGACAGCCGACGACGGTATGTACAGACAGTCTTTTTCTGTATCCGAATTCCGGTACGAGACGGCACCATTCGTGCTTCCCACAGACGTCGGGTCGATGACAAGCGCCGTGACGGTGAATGTATCCGGCAGGATATCTCCACTGCCTTCTTCTGCTGTCAAGGTAAGGATGCTGCCGGTCTGCAGGCCGTACTTGCTGGCGACAGCTTCGGTCAGGGCGCATTCATCCTCCCTCTCTGGAAGCCTTCCGGTCACCGGGTACAAGGCATCGGTTCCTCCGGGAGTCATCGTGACAGCCGAGAGCTCCAGTGCGCCGCCCGCCTCCGTCACAACTGTGACATCTGTGCTGAACACACATTCTGCCTGTTCGACATCCGGAAGTTCTGCCAGGGCAGCCGCGTCATCTTCTGTAAGCCCCAGCGTCGACTTGATTTCAAGGTCGTGGAGATTCTGGGCGTCAAAAAAAGAATCCGCCTCCCGGCGAAGATCCTGACATGCCGCCTGCAGTCCTGAGAACATCATGACACCGAGCGCCGTGATCAGAGCGATCGCAAGAAACCGCCGCCATCCACCCCGAAGAGACCGCATCACATCTTTTCTGTATGCACGATTCATGAAATCACCACTTGAGATTTTCAACGCGCTCCGGCTGCGGATTATCCACTGTCGAAATGACCTGACCGCTCCGGAAGCGGATGACACGGTCAGCCATCGGAGCGATGATAGAATTGTGGGTGATAATGACGACCGTCATGCCATCCTCGCGGCAGACCCTCTGCAGCAGTTCCAGAATCTGTACGCCTGTCACGTAGTCGAGCGCTCCGGTCGGCTCGTCACAGAGGAGCAGCTTCGGATTCTTGGCGATTGCCCGGGCTATGGAAACCCGCTGCTGCTCTCCGCCGGAGAGCTGTGCAGGGAAATTGTTCATGCGGTCAGCCAGTCCTACGTCGGCGAGCACCGTTTCGGGATCTTTAGCCTCACGGCAGACCTGGGAGGCGAGTTCCACATTCTCCAGGGCAGTCAGATTCGGGACGAGGTTATAAAACTGAAATACAAATCCGATATCGGTCCGCCGATATTGCGTCCTCTCGCGCCGGTTAAAATTCGTTATATCCCGGCCGTCAACGATGACCTGTCCCGACGTAGCCGAATCCATACCGCCGAGAATATTGAGCGCTGTCGTTTTTCCGGCGCCGGAGGCACCCAGTATAAGTGTCAGGCTGCCCTTCTCGATCCGGAACGTCGTACCGGAGAGAGCCTGCACGGCAGAGCTGCCTTCGCCATACTGCTTCACAACCTCACGAAATTCAATATATGCCATACACTCTGCTCCTGATTTCCCGAGCTGCCCCACTTTTCTTACAGTGTATCACGAAAGCATGGATTTTTCCCGTTTTTAGCCTTCACGCGCCGCAATTCGGTGTATTATAAAGAATATGTAAAGATGTGTGATCTGACAGCAGGAGGAATCATGCTGAAATTTTTATTTCGGGATTCTTACCCGGGTCCTGAAGACTTTTCCAATGCCAGTCTGCGGGCACTTATACTCCCGCTTCTGGCGGAGCAGCTGCTGGCGATGCTCGTCGGCATGGCTGACACCATGATGGTCTCTGGCGCCGGGGAAGCTGCCATATCCGGTGTGTCCATCGTCAACGATGTCAACAATCTGCTGATTGCCGTGCTCTCAGCCCTGGCCGGCGGGGGTGCTGTCGCCGTCTCCCAATATCTGGGGTGCGGCGACAGGAAAAAGACCAACTTCACCGCCGGACAGCTGGTCATGATTTCCGGCCTGATCGCGACTGCCGCAGCGGCAGCTTCGCTCCTTTTCTACCGCCTGATCCTGCACGCACTCTACAGAAGCGTTGACGGTCAGGTCATGGCGGCAGCTGAGACATATTTCTGGATCACAGCTATTTCTTTCCCATTTCTTGGCATCTACAACAGTTCTGCTGCCATCTATCGCAGCATGAACCGCACCAGTGTGACGATGAACGTATCCATCCTGATGAACGCCATCAACGTCACGGGTAATGCATTCGGAATCTACATCCTGCACCTCGGGGTGGCCGGAGTCGCCTGGCCGACCGTTATTTCCCGCGCCGTTGCTGCCATAGTCATGACAACGCTGTGCTTTAGAAAAAGCAACGTAATCTGTATCACGATGCGCGACATCTTCGCCTGGAACGGAGCGTGCCTGAAGAAAATTCTTGGCATCGCTGTCCCCAATGCCACTGAAAACGGTCTCTTTCAGCTCGGCAAGATCATCATCTCCGTGCTGGTCTCTACGTACGGGACAATGCAGATCGCATCGAACGGTGTGACCAACTCGCTGAGCGTCTTCTCCTATGCCACGGAGTCCGCCATGATCCTCGCCGTTGTTCCCGTTGTAGGCCGGTGTGTCGGAAAGAACGACTATGATCAGGCTGAGTTCTACATCCGCAAGATGCTGAAGCTCGCGTATGTCATGGTCGTCGCCGACAGCCTGCTCGTGTTCCTCTTCACTCCGTTTGCGCTGAACGTCTACAACATCTCAGCTGAGACCGCGGCACTTTCCCGCACCGTCATCTGCATGGACTGCCTCGCGATCGCCACGGTCCATCCGCTAGCATTCGTCATCCCGACTTGCACCCGCGCTGCCGGCGACGCGAAATATACAATGATTGTGGGTATTGCCTCGATGTTTGCGGCACGCGTGTTCGGCGCCTGGTTTTTCGGGACATTCCTGGGTCTGGGTCTCATCGGAACGCGAATCGGCTGGTATCTGGACTGGTCCGTCCGCGCCTTCTTCTTCATCCGGCGCTACCGCTCGGGGAAGTGGCAGTCCTACCGGATCGTTTGAATTAACGCTGCCCGTGCACATACATCTGCAACTGGCCGGCCGCCGGGCGCGCCACCAAAAAACCGCCGTTTCTGCAATCAGAAACGGCGGTTCTTATATCAGTTCTCTTTCACATCAGACAGGGTAACTCTTTGTCTCCTTGTCAGCCTTGGACGGATCAACCTTGCTCTGCTGTGCCTCTCTGTACTTGAAGAATTCTTCGGCAACCTGCGGGAACAGTGCGTACGACAGAACGTCCTCATCCTGCTGTCTGTACTTCTGAACAACCGGGTTCTTCTTGATGTCCTCAAGCTGCGGCTTGATCAGGTCGGCCGGGCGGCAGGTGATCGGCTTCTCGTCTCCGATAGCCTTCTTCTGTACTTCCGGATTGAACGGTCTGATCGTCTTGCCAAAGTCTCCGTGCAGGAACTTCTTCGACTCTTTGGTGATCATCTTGTAGCGCTCGCCCTGCAAGACATTGAGCACGGCCTGCGTGCCGACGATCTGAGAAGACGGTGTTACAAGCGGTGGCTCGCCGAAGTCCTCGCGCACCTTCGGAACCTCCTCCAGAACGTCCTGGAGCTTGTCCTCGGCGCCAGCGGACTTGAGCTGACTTACCAGATTGCTGAGCATGCCGCCCGGAACCTGGTAGCGGAGCGTGTTGATGTTCACGCCCAGGACCTTCGTGCTCATGAGACCGGTCTTGAGGGCCTCCTCGCGCATCGGCTGGAAATACTGACCGATCTTGACGAGCTGATTCAGATCCAGTCCCGTGTCATACGGCGTGTTCTGGAACGCGGCGACCATCACCTCTGTCGCCGGCTGCGATGTCCCCATGGCGAATGGCGACGCAGCCGTGTCGATGATGTCCGCTCCGGCTTCAACGGCCTTCATATACGTCATGGATGCAACACCGGACGTATAGTGCGTGTGGATCTCAAGCGGAAGATTCGAGCCCGACTTGATCGCCTTCACAAGCTTTTCAGCGGTGTACGGAAGAAGCAGTCCGGCCATATCCTTGATGCAGATGGAATCTGCTCCCATCTCTTCGATATCCTTCGCCATCTTCTCCCAGTACTCAAGGGTATAGGCATCTCCGATGGTGTAGGAAAGCGCCACCTGTGCGTGCCCGCCTTCCTTTTTGGTTGCGTTTACAGCCGTCTGAAGATTTCTGAGATCGTTTACGCAGTCAAAGATCCGGATGATATCGATACCATTCGCGATGGACTTCTGAACGAAATACTCAACAACATCGTCTGCATAGTGGTTGTATCCGAGAATATTCTGCCCGCGGAAAAGCATCTGCAGCTTCGTGTGCTTGAATCCGGCTCTGAGCTTTCTGAGTCTCTCCCACGGATCTTCCTTGAGGAAGCGCATGCAAACGTCAAATGTTGCACCGCCCCAGCACTCAACTGCGTTATATCCGACCTTGTCCATCTCACCTATGATCGGCAGCATCTGTTCTGTCGTCATACGAGTCGCAATCAGCGACTGATGTGCATCACGGAGGACTGTCTCTGTAATGCCGACAGGCTTTTTACGCTGTTCTTCAGCCATTTTTTGTCCTCTTTCTGCGCCATAACTATTATAAAGTGCCGGCCGGCGCTTCATGCCGGCACTTGAAAAGTAAGACTGTTTCCGTCAGTTCACGCCGAACATGGCCATGAATGTACCGGCCGCAACGGCGGTACCGATAACACCGGCGACGTTCGGGCCCATGGCATGCATGAGAAGGAAGTTGCTCGGATCCGCCTCCTGGCCGACCTTCTGGGATACACGGGCCGCCATGGGAACAGCCGATACGCCGGCCGAGCCGATGAGCGGATTGATCTTGCCGTGTGTCAGCTTGGAGAGCAGCTTGCCGAGCCACACGCCACCAGCTGTACCGAAGGCAAATGCGATCAGACCCAGCGCAACAATCTTGAGTGTGTCGATGTTCAGGAACGCCTCAGCCGATGTGCAGCCGCCTACAGACGTGCCCAGAAGAATAACAACGATATACATGAGCGCGTTGCTGGCTGTCTCGGTGAGCTGCGGTACCACGCCGGATTCCTTGAACAGGTTGCCCAGCATCAGCATACCGATCAGCGGCGCCGTGGTCGGAAGAATCATTACGACCACAATCGTCACGATGATCGGGAAGAGAATCTTCTCCAGCTGGCTGACCGGACGGAGCTGATCCATGCGGATCTTTCTCTCTTCTTCCGTCGTGAACAGCTTCATGATCGGCGGCTGAATGATCGGCACGAGTGACATGTAGGAATATGCCGCCACGGCGATCGGGCCGAGGTATTTGGTCTGTCCAAGCTTGCCTGCCAGGAAGATCGATGTCGGGCCGTCCGCACCGCCGATGATGGAGATGGCCGCGGCAGCCTTGTCCGGGAATCCCATCAGAACTGCCATGATGTACGCGATGTAGATACCGAACTGCGCGGCTGCGCCCATCAGGAAACTGATCGGATTGGCGATCAGCGGCGAGAAGTCTGTCATGGCTCCGACGCCCAGGAAGATGAGGGACGGAAGGATAGACCAGTCATCCAGCAGATAGAAATATGACAGAAGACCGCCGACTCCGTTGCTGGAATCCTCGATCTTGAGCATGATGTCCGGATACATATTGACCAGGAGCATGCCGAATGAGATCGGGATGAGAAGCAGCGGTTCATAGCCCTTCTTGATCGCCAGGTACATGAACACGAGCGCGATCGCGATCATCAGGTAATTGCCCCAGGAGAGTCCGAAGAATGCTGTCTGCTGGACGAGGTTTGTTAAAGTAGATGCCAAGTAGCTCATTATAAACCTCCGTTAAAACGATTGTCTGTCTTTGATCAGTTGAGCGTTACCATAACCTGGCCGGTCTCAACCATATCGCCGACGGCAACGTCAACGGAAACGACAGTTGCGTCCTGTCCTGCCTGGATCTCGTTCTCCATCTTCATGGCTTCAAGCACTACGAGAACATCGCCCTTCTTCACAGCCTGTCCCGGCTTTACCGGAATTCTGAGGACCTTGCCCTGCATCGGGGCTGTCGTCTTGATGGAACCCGCGCCGCCCTTCTTTGCTGCCGGCTTGGCGGCCGGCTTCTTTGCGGCGGGAGCAGGGGCCGCAGCCGCTGCTGCGCCGGATGCGCCTTCTTCTACGGTTACATCATAAACTGTGCCATTCACAGTGATCGTATAATTCTTCATAGTTAGCTTCTCCTTCTGATTTTCTTAATCGAACGTACGACCAGATCATTCGGCTCTGCCGTACCTTCCGCAGCTGCGATCGCCGCTGCAATGACTGCCACAAGTTCTGTATCGTCCGTCAGATCTTCTTCCTCTTCCTGCTGCTCTTCGATCACCGGTGCCGGCGCTGCCGCCTCCGGTGCCTTCTTCTGCCCGAAGCGGTTTACGTGCTTCAGAAGAGAGATGACCCAGCTGATGAAGATCAGAACGATGAATACAAAGCCAAGACCGATGAGTGTGTTCATGCCCGCCTTGGACATCTTTTCGCCCAGCGTGAACGCCGGATTGATCGCAGCGCCTTCGATCTCATTGCTGGTGTTGATCGTGAATTCGAACGTGCACTTTCTGAGCTCGTACGTTGCATCCACTGTGATGACGCACAGAGTCGAGGTGTCAGTGCCCTCCGTGATGCTCATGTTGTCGATGGACTTGAGCTGTCCCAGATCCTGTCTGGTCTTGATCCAGCTGTTGTACATCTCCACGGTGTGGATCTCAATGCCGTTCGGGTCAACCGGATAGTTCTTGTTCGTGTAATCCGCTATGGAAATTGCCGCTTCCGCATCAGAGCGGATCTGCTCGTCCGGAACCGCGTTGAGGTAAGCGATCATATCGATCGCCCAGTCCTCCATCGCAGAAGCCTCCTGATAGACTTCAGCCTGCTTCTTCGCGGTCTTGTAGGAGCTCTTGTCTATAGAAGTGCTTTCGCAGCCGGCAAGAGCGAACACGCAGATCACCATGAGCAGAAGAGAGAGCAGTTTCGCGGAAATCCTGCCATGTCTCCTATTCATTTATGTCCTCCCCCTTCAGACCGTTCCGTGCTTCTTGACCGGACGGTCCTCAGCCTTTGAATACAGCATCTCGAATGCGGCAGCCGCATACTTCCTCGTCTCCTCGGGAGCAATGACAGCGTCCACAAATCCTCTCGCGGCAGCCTCGCCTACGCCGGACTGCAGCTTTGCGTACTCAGAAGCCTTCTCGGAGATCTCAGCCTGAACATCTGCCGCGGAGTCGATGGCATCTGCATAGATGATCTTTGCCGCTTCGGCAGCATCCATCATGCCGATCTGCGCATCGTCCCATGCATATGTCATATCCGCGCCCAGCGCCTGGGAATTCATGACCGTGTAAGCCGTTCCGAACGACTTGCCGGTCACAATGTTCACCTTCGGAACACTTGCGTTGGCGAAGGCGAATGCAAGCTTTGCCGCGGCACGCGCCATCTTCTTCTCGGAAGCGACGCTCGCATCAAAGCCTTCCAGTGCAGAAAGCGTGAGGACCGGAATTTCAAAAGAGTCACAGAAGTTGACGAAATCAGCTGCCTTCGCTGCGCCGTCAACTGTGAGAACCGGTGCAAACTTCTCGGCTTCCTTTCCGTCTTCACCGAAGATGGCCGTGCGATTTGCAACCGCTCCGACGGTCGCGCCGTCGATCTTCAGGAATCCTGTCACCATTTCCTTCGCGTAGGCGGACTTCACTTCAACAAAAAGACCGCTGTCGGCGATATCCGTCAGAGCAAGGACCGGGTCAGCAATTTCAGCGCTCATGTCCGGGCATGCGCGGTTCAGGTCATCCTGAGAATCCGCATAATCCGCTTCCGCATCGTTGTTAGCCGGGAGCAGCGAAACGAGCTGTCTCACACCGGCAGCCAGAGCCGCCTCGTCCCCGGTGAAATCAACAGCACCGCAGCTGGCCTGGAACTTCGCCGAGGCTGTATCCAGCTTGTCCTCGAAATTGCCCGCGAGAGCATTCGGGCTGTTCACGAAGAGCTTTGCACCGTCCGCCATAAACGTGAAATCAGCCATCGCTGCAAGAAGTGCAAGACCGCCGCCGCACTTGCCGTACACGGCGACAATCTGCGGAATCACGCCAGACGCAAGATTCTCCTTCTCATAGATCGAGGCAAATGCGTTCAGCGCATCCGTCCCCTCCTGAAGGCGAAGACCCGTGCTGTCCAGAAGCCCGATCACCGGAGCTCCCATTTTCATGGCCAGATCGTAGATTCTGACAATCTTTCTGGCATGCATCTCCCCTACAGAGCCATTCAGAACCGAAGCATCCTGGCTGTAAATGTAGACAAGGCCGCCATTGATGGTGCCGTAACCGGTAATTACGCCATCAGACGGGGCTGCCTTCTCCGGCAGGTTGAAATTCGTCGCCCGTGCGGTGACCTGAGCGCCGATTTCAACAAAGCTGTTGTCATCCAGGATTGCATGTATGCGATCCAGAGCTGACATCTGTGTCGAATTGCTCATTACAAAACCTCCTGAAAAATGATTATAACCTACTGTATCTTATAACAGTTCCATAAAATTGACAAGAAAATTTGTAAGCGTTTTCTTACGCGGAAATAAACATAAAATCCGCATATATCCGCTTTTTCAGTCCCTTGTCTCAAGCACGAGAACCGCGCCGGAGAGTACCTCGATAATCCCCTCCGCATCGGCGATCTCATTGCTGACCGTAAGAGATGCCCCTCTTCGTATCAGTCCGCGCGTGAGCGGGTACTTCATTCCAAAGAGGCTCACCCGGGCCGTATCGGTGAAGGGCAGAATGCTGACATACTTCCCGTATTGCTGATCTTTTCTTATATGAAGTTCCCGGCTGCAGAACCGGATCCGGTTGTTGGCGTCCAGAAGCGTTACCGGAACCCCCGTCCTTTCGCCCATGCTCAGCAGGTCAATGTTGGTGAGAGTGTGATCCAGTCTGGTTCCCGTGGCTCCAAGGCAGTCAATGCGCTGTGCCCCCCGCTTCGCGGCCTCCTCAAGTGCCAGGTGCAGGTCTGTGTAATCCTTTTCCGGCGGAAATGTGATTCTTTCCACATCGGAATACTTCTTCAGGAGCTCCTCCGGTG
>OCTW011586058.1_pt1 | contig 12150 bp, 10 predicted proteins | sample 1539671 | NCBI WGS metagenome assembly OCTW01 (sample SAMN02144230, study PRJEB22623) | gut metagenome | biome: sheep rumen | host: Ovis aries | place: New Zealand | reverse complement strand
GGTTTGAAGCAATGGCTTGTCGTATTCGTCGACCAGTATGACAACTTGTTTGCCGGTATGTTCGTATGCCTTGTCTATAACGTGCAGGAAACGCTCTTCAGTTGCACGTTGTTTGAATTCGTCACCATACAGTTTCTCCCAGCCTTCGAGGTGGCGATTCAGTTCTGCGTCAAGCGATGTCTCGTCTTTGTACTCACGGCTGTTCAAATCCAGGTGCAGAATCGGGTAGGAGTTCCATTTCGTTTCTAAATCCGCTATAGCCAGACCGTCAAATAATTCCTTCCTGCCTTGGAAATATGCCTTTAATGTTGAAATCAGCAGGCTTTTGCCAAAGCGTCGCGGACGAGAAAGAAAAAAGTAATTGCCTTCAGAGGCAAGTTTGTATATCAAGTCCGTCTTGTCGACATAAACGTAATTGTCGGTTCGGATTTTATTAAAATCCTGTATTCCTATGGGGTATTTGTATGCGGACTGTTCCATAATGTTTGGTTTTATATCGTTGTAATCTGAATTGATATAATAAAGTCGGAAAGATAAGCTTTTTTTTAAAATACGCTACCCAATGTAAATTATTATGTTTTAGAAAAATATTTTAAGATTGGACTATAAATGATTGTATGGCAGATGTTGTGGATGCGTTGTATGTGTTTGGGAGTATAAAAAACTGTCAAAATAAGTTTTAGGTTGAAAAGTTTAAGCCAATTCAGTACAATTTATGTATTTAGGATGCGAACGGTTTGGGGTATCCATTTTTTCTCGCTTTTAATGTAATAGTATAGAATTATGTGCAAAAAGTATAATTCAGGTAAACAATTTTGATCAATTATAATATAAAATATAAATTCGATGATTATTCGATGCTATATTTAGAACTGTATTTTATTGTTTCAGAATGATATATTTTGAATGATATTTTTTGTATATAATTTTTAAGGCGGTTTTTATGGCTGAATGGAAAAAAATACCAAATGGTTAATAATATGCATAGTTTGATGTGATAGCATTTGAGACTTGCTATTGCAAAATTTATTATTGTTTTTTTATCGTATTGGTTATGCAAGTATAGGTTGTGGGCAAAATATCGGTGGCAATATCGTCCTATTTTTAATGCTCTGAATGGCTCATTTAAAGAGAGACTTATGTTAAACAGTATTTTTTGCCAACTTTCGTTTTCTACTGTTTTATCGGATGATGTAGTTATAGACCCTTCGTTAATATATCTGATGTAAGTGGGTTCATATACAAAAGCGAATGACCTGATATGTTCCAGCAAATCAAACATCCATAAATTATCTTCGTGTATGATATTTGGATAGAAAAATAGATTGTTTTCAGTTATAAATTTTTTTCTTGTTAGTTTGTTGCAGGCTGTGACTTGAATGTTGTCTCCATCTTTAAAGGATTGATATCTAAGCCAATTTGGATCGGTGATATACTGGTGATTACGGTATTTTTCTATATTGTAGTATTCATTTTTTGTGGCAGAATACATAAAGCCCATTACAATATCTATGTTTGGATGTCTATGTACTTCGTGTGCTAGTAATGACATTGCATTTTGTGGAATTTCGTCGTCGCTATCAAGAAAGAAAATGTAATCACTATTGGCTTTTTTTATGCCAGTGTTTCTTGCTTCAGACAAACCACGATTATGACTATGAGATACAATGCTGTATTTAATTCTTGAATTATTATGACGATCTACAAAAGCATAGACCAGAGACATACTGTTGTCATTACCACAGTCATCTATAATAATGCATTCGAGTTTTCCATCGTAGTTCTGATTCTCAACAGAGTTTAGGCATCTTTCAATGTATTTTTCAACATTATATACAGGAATTACTATAGAAATTGAAATCATTAGCGTTAACAGGTATGGGGTATTGGAATTGTTATTTTAAAGCATAAATCTGTTCTATGTATGTATTGATGTATTTAGACATATTAAAATAATTCAAAAAGAAGGAACGATTATTATTGCCTTCTTGTTTGTATTTTTCAATGTTTGTTTGTTTGTCGATTATTGCCTTTTCTAACGAAGAATATAAGCTATCTATATTATTAATATTGAAGAAGCGTATTCCGGAAATGTTGTCCTTATGTTTGTTTATGAAATATTTGTTCCCGCCTGTTTTTGATAGTAATACATTTTTTCCGGCTCGTAATGCCTCTAACGTGGCAATATCAAAATATGTCTCAATATTTGGAATCACGTGCAAATCACTTATGGGCAGATAATCATTCACATTGTTGACAAAGCCAAGTTCTATCCATCTTTCGTGTTTGGGAGGTTTTATGTCCCCTTTGCCTGCACAAATTATAGTGCAATTAGGATAATTGTTTAATAATCTGCAACCTGCAGTTTTTAATAGATCATAACCTTTGATTTTGTTATGCCTACCAAAAAAAGTAATTATAAAACTGTCAAGAGGAATGCCTAATTTGCCTTTATTATTGTAATCGTAATGAGGTTGTATGTCTAAAATAGCAGTAGGAACAAAAAAAATGTTATTTTTTCGGCTTATCAATACTTTTCGTATTTTATTAACTTTAAAGTATGGCTCCAAGGCTTCTTCGCAGGGAAACATTAAATAATCACATTTTTGATAAGCTTTGCATTCGTTTTTTAGTGCAAAGGAACGAAATAATTTCATCCATTTTTTTTCGCCGTTTAGTTGTTCATCTACATTAGAGCAAGGACAGTGTGAGGTTAAAATGGTTTTAGATTTGTATTTGGGATATGTCGCCACGAACCGTGAAAATTGAGAAACAAGATGGAAGTGGATGTAATCATAGGTGTTTAGAATTTCAACATCAATTTTTTCAGGAAATGGCTCGTTGAATTGACGATCAGTGAAATCTTTTATTTTTGACAGCCTGCTTTTATACCTTAAAAATACATTTTTTATTATTCTTTTTAAAAAGTGATAAACAGTTAAAGACAGTTTTATTATTTTGTTATTGGAATTATCTAGATATTTATAAAGATTTTGTATTTGAGTGGTGTCATTATTTTGTAATTGTTTGTTGACATAATTATTTTCTGATTGATTATTGTTGATTTTTTCGAGCGAATCTTTAAGTTGTGATAAAAATGTGATGTGATTATTTGGGTGTTTTTTTAAGTGTTCATATACATTATAGATGTATCCAGAAGGACCACCTGTATTTGTCTTGGGAAAGTCATCCCAAATAAGTATTTTCATTTTCAATATATATTGTTCGTTATTTGAGCGTCAATGTACTCTGGACCAAGATGTAGTGTTTGACCAAAATTCTTGTTCCAAAACAAATATTCATCTTTTTCTTTTTGATGGATGTGTTTTATTGTAAAGTATATTGTATGATGAACGAAATCAAAATGTGAACTACCTTTTGAGAAGTCTTGATCGTTGGCTTCGAGTCTTATGGAGTAGTTGCCTTTCGGTAAACCGTGATGTTTTAGTGTTGTGATTATGTTAAAAGGAGACTCATATTTTGATGGATTAATTGTGTCTGACATAAAAAAACATACTCTTACATCATCTTCATCTTGAATGAATACACATAATTGGAAGGCATCGATATTTTTTTTGTTGCTCATCTTGATGCGTAGCCTAATATTTTCATCAGTAGCTATGGACGTGGGGTCTTCATTCAGTATTTCTACTTCTTCGAATATTATCCCTTTTGTAAGGAATGCATAATTTTCGTGGTGTCTTTCGTTAATAATGATTCTTCTTTCAGTATTTATTGTGTTGTTATTCTGGAGATAAAGATCAATGCAATCACTAATTTCCCCCATATAGTCTAGTGTCCCATTTTTCAATACTAGTCCGCAAGAACAAAGCATTTTAATAGAATTCATATTATGACTCACAAATAATACAGTTCTCCCTTGTCCTTTGGATACGTCTTGCATTTTGCCGATGGCTTTCTTTTGGAATTCTGCGTCGCCGACGGCGAGGACTTCGTCGACGACGAGGATTTCGGGGTCGAGATGGGCGGCAACGGCGAAGCCGAGGCGGACCATCATACCAGAGGAGTAGCGCTTGACGGGGGTGTCGATATAGCGTTCGCAGCCGCTAAAATCGATTATCTCATCAATTTTTTTGTCGATTTCCCATTTTTTCATTCCGAGGATGCAGCCGTTCATATAGATGTTCTCGCGGCCGGTGAGCTCGGGGTGGAATCCGGTGCCGACTTCGAGGAGGGATGCTATACGGCCGCGTGTGTAGATTTTGCCTGTGGTGGGGGCGGTGACGCGGCTGAGGAGTTTTAAAAGGGTGCTTTTGCCAGCACCGTTCTTGCCGATAATTCCTAATACGTCGCCTTCGTTTACTTCGAGGTTGATGTCGCGGAGGGCGTATACGTAGTCAGAATGGCCTTTGCTGGCGCGGTCATTGGTCTCGCCAATTTTGAGGTAGGGATCCTCTCGACGCATAATGTTGGTAATCCACCAGCGGCGAAGGTCGTGGCTGAGTGTGCCAGTGCCAACGGTGCCGAGGCGGTAGAGCTTGCCGACGTTTTCGAATCTGATTACGGGTTTAGACATTTATTCAGTTATTTTTTATTTTCGAAGTTTTGGCAATATTCTTTTATAGTAAATATAATAACTATAATTAATCCATAGGGACTCTAAAACAACTACTTTGTTTTAAGTTTAGTTGCTTAATAATGTATGATTCGTTTGATTAGTTCATCCATTTTTCTCACTTTTGTATAATAGTGCGGTTGCGTTTTCCTTAACCATAAATGGACTATTTTGTCCTTTATGCTTCGAGGGTCGAATTGTTTAAAATCATCCTGCCAAATGTCGAGTTTTTTGTAATGATCGTAACCGTATTTGTCAAATAGTTTGTAAACTTCAGTGTCGTACCAATATTTTTCTTCTGTATATATTTTTAGTAAGTCAATCCCGATCCTTTCAAATTCTTTTATCCATCTTTGGGGAATAGTGTTAATTCTATCCGTTTGAATTATATTGTCGAAATGATATTTTCTATATATTTCGATGGCATCTTTAGCTATGGAAGGATTATCTAATTCCAAACATTGATACCACCGTAGTTTATGAGTATTTCTTTCAGGATTCATATATTGCAGATGAATGAATTTGAATTCATTTACATCGTATATTGGATGATTTGCAGGGGTCGGAACACGAGAACCGTGAAAAAAATTATTGTTTGTATGTTCAACTCCGTCATCCATATATCCATATGGAAGATGATAGCCTATACTATATTTATTGGAGTTAGGAATCAATGTAGCCCATTGAAATCGGAATACTGTTCCTGGTGGTCGCGAAAATAGTGTTTTCCAAGTGTTTTGTATCCACGCTTCTGGAGGAAGTATTTCGTCTGCATCAATTGCAATTAGAAGTTTTGGACCGGGTATTTCGCGAGCAGCATTAATCATCATACGCTGTCTTTCTGGTTCATTTGGAATAGGACTATTGTTTCGTAATAATATTGCTTTAGGGTATTTTGAAATGATATTAGTACTATTGTCTGTGGAATTTTGGTCTGCTATAATTATATGGTCAGCCCATATACTTGCGGATTTTAAAAAGGTGTCTAAAATCCACTCTTCGTTTTTAACGGGTGTAAGACAAATGATTTTTGGATTCATTATTTTGTTTTGAAATTATATGATTAAAGTGAAATATTATATTTTGAAATGATTATGTTATCATTTATTTTTAAACAATTAATTATTTAAAAATAATAAAAAACGAGAATCTGTATTGAACTATTATTGTTGTGATATGCTTAGAAATATTAGAAAAGACTGAGTTTTACATAGGTGTTTTGAGATGTATTGCATAGTATATTAAAACATTTAGAATAGATTTTATTACTCGGATCATTCTTTATGTTTCAGCTTTAATTAGACGATTCAATGCATCGGTTATTCTTTCGCATTCAATGTTTTGTAAGCTTACCGATGTGATTGGCTGATAGTGCTGAAGTTTATGGTTTACAAAAGCATTCTGAAGCTCATTATTGAAGACTATTACTTGATTAAAGGCATCAAGTTTTATTGATTCATATTCATTGGCACTGAGTACTACTACTGGTTTTTCTAATTGGATGGCAAGGTGATAGATGAAGGTATTGACGGTCACTACAAATTGGCTCTGGGCCACTATGGTAGGGTATTCTTTCAATGGATACTGATAACCGTCGATTATTTGAGAGTTGAGAGTTGAGAGTTGAGAGTTTAGGATTGATAGAAGTTTTTTATAGTTTCCATTATAAAAAATATTATATCCTTTGGAGATAAGTAGATTTACAATGGCGAATAACTGATTGTCGGATAGTTTACCTTGGGTATTGCCGCCCTCAACAACAACAATATAGGGTTTCTGCAGTGCTTCTTTGCGTTTATTGTCGGTAATAGGTAATAGTGGTGGCTTGTGCTTGAATCCATCTGGTATTAAGAACCATTGGCGCATTACAGCATTGTTGGCTTTCTCATAATATAGTTTTGTTTCGTGAAATCCAAGTCCGAAAAAATGTTTCTTTGATTTAGTTATTTGCTTTATATGTCTTGCTCTAAAATTCAAATATACATCAGCTTTTAATAGCTTAAAGAATAAGGATTCTATCTTTAAAGGATTATCAGGGCTCTCGAAGGCACGGTAAATATCGAAATGATTTGATGATTGGTTGCTGTCCCAGTCATATACTAATGGTACCCATTGCCACATTCCGACAACGATTATTCTGCATTCCCGTGGTGCATAGTGCTTGCGAATAACACTGTAATAGCTTCTGAACCAAAGATAATCGCCCAGGCCTCCACTCTCAGTTGTAAGTACCACAACAGGTTGCTGCAGTATTCTCCACCACCATACACGGCAAATGTCTTTAAGAAAGGTGCTTATATAGTGGGGGTGTTTTTTTAAGTAATTATGCAGGGCTGTTATGCTTGGCATTTTGATTGTGTGATTATTTTATATAGGTCAATCAGATTTTCAATGTGTTGGTGTATGTTTTTTACGTTTGATGTTGATGATTTGGGCTGTGATATATATTGTTTTAAAGCAAAAGCCAACGCATTTGCATCATTTGGATTAACCAATAAACCTTCAGACTCATTGTGTATTTGCATTTCTGCACCGCCACAGCGAGTGGCAATGACATATTTGCCTGCTTGTAGGGCTTCGGAAATATTGAGACCGAATACTTCAAGGTAAATGGCTGGATGGACAAGACAATTAAAATCTTTTGTCACATCAGGCATTTGTTCGTAAGGCACCTTTCCATACCAAATTATGCGACTGTCGTTTTGGTATTTTTTTTGCAACCGACTCATATATCGCTGCTCGTCTTTGTTGCCGACACCACCAATAATATGGAGTTCTATATTGTTATTTTCAATTGAGGAAAAAGCTTCTAATAGGATATGAATTCCTTTTACGTAGTTGATGCGACCAATGTAATAGAACTTTATGATATTGGAAATTCCAATGGCTGTTGACTTTTGATTCCTGTGCTTTATGGTAAGTTCAGGTATGCCGTGTGAGATGACAGTGATTTTACTTTCTGGACAGCCGTTTCTGCGAAGGGCTTCAGCCATTGCGTCTGAAGGTGCGATGAAGTGTGTGGCGGTTTCGGATAGTTCTTCCCATTCGGCAAGTTTGCGGCTAACGATAAGTCCAGTTCGGCCGATAGGGGAGAGGAATGGGATATTTGGCAACCGCTCCAGACGTTGGCCAATCTTGCTGTATCGCTCTTGACTGTATTGTTTCAAAAGCGGATACCAAAACAGTCCAGTTGGGGTATTGCGTAGGTAGCATTTCAGGCAGTGGCTGTAGTCGGCAGTGATGCGGCAGATTTCATCGTCGGTGTTGAGCAAGGCTCCGGCAGGGCAGACGATGCCGCCGTGATGGGCAGTAACTACGCAAGGGATGCCGAGTTCCTTGCAAAGGCGGGCCGCCATTAGTTTCTCGCCGTTGGCGTGGACGAGGTCTGGACGTATTTGCCGTAAGGCATCGCGGAAGGTGGTTTCATTAATTACTTGGTAAACCTTGATGCCTTTATAGTCTTTGGTGACAGGATTTGTGCCCTTTGCAAAAGAAATAACAGAGGTCTCTATCGTATTGCAATTATCTGTATTGCCAGTGTTTTCGCAGGTGCCTCGCCTGCGTACAAGTTCGTCCACCAGGTTGCGGACATAGACTTGCCCACCGCCATAGTCGGAGAAGAAATCACCAGATGATACAATACAAATATTCACTATTAATTGTTATTAATTCTCGATCACTTCTGTTTTCTTGTGCCTCGTATGCGCTCCAGCCAGTGGTAGAAACCCATCAATCCATTGCGGGCACAGAAATAGTAGAGACGGCTCTTTTCTGGATAGTCGAGCCAGGAGCCTTGACACCAGTGGATGGCACTCTGGTCATAGAAGCTGTACTTGTCGTGGATGTGATCGAGTGGATAGATTGTCACGCCGTTAGTAAGGTTGTACAGTTTGTTCTCTGAAGTGTAGCCGTATTGCTCTAATAGTCTGGCTGCAATATGGCAGATTGTCTCTTGGTTATCGGGCTGAAAGTGTAGTGTGTCGTAATAGTCAAGTATCTCTTTCAGAAAGGGATGCCCTTTTTCAGAACCCATTATTGCGCATTCTGTATCGTAGTATATTTCGTCATTTATGATGTAAGGTTCGGTGCCGGAAAAGAATTGATTGTTCAGATAAGTATCGAAAGGCTTGAAAACCTCAACGTCCGAGTCGAGATAGATGCCGCCTTCAGTATACAACGCATAAAGACGGATATAGTCGGCAGCAAAAGCATACTTTTTTGCCGCCATAGCTTCTTTTACAAATGGTACACTGCCAAAATCAAAACTATTACCGTCCCAGATCCGTAACGTATAGTCGGGCATCACCTGCTTCCAACTGCGCAGGCAACGTTTTACAAGGTCGGGATATTGATCTCCACTGAACCAACAGTAATGGATTGTTTTTGGTATCATTTGCTTGTTATCTTTTCAAGCTTTTTGTACATCGGCATCCAGAATGGATGGTGGTAGCAGAACTTGAACAGCGGACCGCGGTCGGTGAAAAACCAGCTGGAAACATTGTGATGATGTGCAATGGTTTCTGGTGTATCAGTTTTGGTATGATTTTGAATTATTGGTTCGGCCCAAATGAAAATGTTGTTATCTAATTGTTGGTTTTCAATTTTTTGTTTGAATCCATAACGTTTTAATACATATTCAATGGCCACAGGCGCTGTAACAAGTTGTAGAGAACCATCAGGTCTATATACAGTACGATTTTCATCAGCCCAGCAGTTACACAATCTTGCAAAATCTTCTTTTGTAACATCGCTTTCTTTTAGCTGAAGGTAATAATCCATTATTTCCTTTATGGGTTTAAAACCTTTCACTGCACCAAAAACGCCAGATTCAGGAAATGCATAATTCTGTTCCGCCATTGCATCAATGCCCCAAAAAGCATTGCAGTCCAGCAGAGAATCGAATGATTTGAGAACCATAACATCGGTGTCAAGGTAAATGCCACCCTCATTATAGAGAGCGTATTGCCTTACGTAATCTGCCACGTATGCCCATTTTCGCATTTCGTAGCATTTCTTCATATATGGTATACTCTCAAAATCAAAACAGTCCTCGTTCCATAGCCTTAATTTATAGCCAGGAAGATTTTTTTTCCACGAGCGTATACACTCTTTTATTTTTGGTGGATATTTTTCTTTTCCAAACCAACAGTAATGTATTGTTTTTGGTATCATTTTCTAATATTTTCAATCCAATGATATAATGTCATTAAATTCAAATTCCAGCAGATTTTGTAGAATAGTCCTCGTGGCTTTGGCTGAAACCACGACATTTCGCCCCAATGGAATGTAAAAGCATCAGGACTGGGATTTGGAGCAAGCCTGTCGGCAAAGACAGAGGATGGGTAGACGACTATACCTTCACTTAATTCTTGCAAGATGTCCGACACAACAAAACCATATCCTTTCTGCAGCACATCTGACATTGTGTAGTTTGTGACCTTAGTGTCAATGCTGCCGTCAGCGTTAATCAATGTGGATTCTGCTATCCTCTTCATACAATCTTGCAAGTAAGGATGTTCGGCTTCCGAACCGATTATCCCCATTGATAGATTGGTTACATTCTTCTTCTCTTTCTTGTTTACATCGACGGGAAAAACCTGAGTGCCGATAAATAGTCTGTGGTTCAAGAATTGATCAAGCGACTTCCGAACTTCGGTGTCGGTGTCCAGGTAGATACCACCGTAATTAAAAAGTGCCCAAAGTCGAATATAGTCAGATGCAAATGCCCATTTTTCAGCATTGTATGCCGTCTGGACAAAAAGAGGCGCCTTGCTTATGTTATAGGTGTCCTCATTCCACAGCATTATTTTATAGTCAGGCAGATGCTTTTTCCAACTCTCGATGCATCGCTTGATTGTTTCCGATTGTTCACCGTGGCCTAGCCAGACATAATGCAGTATTTTGGGAATCATCTTATCTCTGTTTCATTAGGTTAATACCGGTGATTCGCCACAGCCGTATGTATGCTATCCCGTGCTTGCGTTGGCGGCCGCAGTGTCTGTACAGCCCTTTGTCGGTCCCTTTCAGCCAGCGGTCGTAATTCTTCAGCTCTTCTTTTATGCCTTCGGCTTTGCCGGCATAGAGGGGCGACATCATCAAGTGGTAAGTGCGCGCTATGGTGCCTCGGACGGTGTCTTCTATAAAATGCCTCAAATTAGGATGCAGCGATGCTGGAATATTAAGGTAGAATCGGGTTATGCGCTGACTCATAGCAGCATAGTCCTTATAGTGCTTCGCATAGCCGGCAGTGCTGGTGCTCTGCTCGTCGCTGCCGCGGAAATAGACTGTCACGTTCGTCGGCAAGACGCAGATTGTCTGCACGTAGGGTAGGGGATAAAGGTTGTATTCGATGTCGCCGTAGTAGCGGTCGCCCACTTTCAGGCCGCAATTGCGAAGCATCTCGGTGCGGTAGGTGATGGCGTGGATTGGGAAGTCCCAAGCCGAGGGATGATGCTCCCAAAAGTCGTTCAGCGACATCTTGTTGTTGTAGATGTCTTTATGGTAGGAATGGCGGATGTGCATATCCTCGGCTTTGAAGTATTCGGTGTAATCGGTGGCAATATAGTCGATGTCGTTCTCCTTGAGAAAGGCAATATATTCCGGCAGGTTTTCGGAGCTGACCCAGTCGTCGGCGTCCACCTCTTTCACGTATTTGCCTTTGGCTTCACGGATGCCGAGGTTGATGGCCGTGCCCCAGCCGCCGTTCTCCTTGTCGACGACGCGCACCACATCGGGAAACCGTCCCTCATATTCACGAAGAACCTCAAGTGTGTTATCCTTCGAACCGTCGTTGACGAGAAGTATCTCGATGTCGTCCAAAACCCTGTCGACCAGCATCGACTCGATGCAATGCCTGACGCATCCGGCCACGTTGTAGCAGGGAACAAGAAATGTCAGTGTCTTCATCAGTATCCTACAATTTTATACACCACGCTGCCCACCCATTCGTTGATCAGCTCTTTCCAGTCGGTCAGCGGTTTCCATTGCGGCAGAAACTGGTAGGGCTTGGGGTGCGGCTTGGGGTAAATGTTTGTGGCATAGCCGTCCAGGGCCCAGCCTTCGGCCTCGAAACAGTCCTGGCTGCGCTTCAGGTGCGTGGCCGAAGTCACCAGCAGGCATTTCTCGGCCTCGTATCCAAGCGAGTCCAGGATGGCAATGCTCATTGTCGCATTCTCGCGCGTGTTGCGCGCATAGTATTCAAATATCAAGTCGTCGTCGTGGATGCCAAAGTCGCCGAGGTAGGCCTTCAGGTATTCAGCCGTGCCGCTGCTGTCGTGCGACTTTGAGATGGTGGCATCGCCGCTTATCATTATCTTCTCGCACACGCCGCTCTCATACAGCCTGATGGCTTCCCACAGCCGCGCCCCGCGGTCGTCGACAAAGCAGGGCTGCATCGTGGCGGTGTCGAACCCGTTGCTGAAACCGCCCATAACGACGGCGACATTATAGTATTGCTTGGGCAGCTTCTGATGGCTGTATTGGCGCGTGGTCATATACTGCGCCCATTGCAGCAGGGGCTTGTCGGTGAAGACAAGCAGAACCGTCAGGGCGGCGATGAACAGGCCGCGGCGCCA
>OCTW011517177.1_pt1 | contig 12150 bp, 7 predicted proteins | sample 1539671 | NCBI WGS metagenome assembly OCTW01 (sample SAMN02144230, study PRJEB22623) | gut metagenome | biome: sheep rumen | host: Ovis aries | place: New Zealand | reverse complement strand
CTGACAAAGTAGTAAAGCAAGAGTAGCGATGCTTTACGGATGGTTTGCAAGAATTATGAATCGCCCCAAAAAGTAAATGCTGTTGCCCTGATAATTATAATAAACCCCAAAGGGGACCCTCACAATGAGGGTCCCCCTTGAGAACACACTTTACCATTTATATTCATTTTAGAAGTCAGCTGATTTTAATTTCGGGCATTGTGGTGTCAGGGATCTCGATGCTGAAATCCTCTTCGCTGAAGTCGTAATCATCCCAGTCGTAATCTTCGCCTTCCCAGTCAAAGTCGGCGTCATCCCAGTCGTAGTCTTCTTCGTCCCACTCGTAGTCGCTGTCATCGTATGATTCGTAGTTTGTGCTGCCTGCTAAGCCGCCGTTGTAGATTGAATCTGCAATTGACTTAGAAGCCTCGCCTGCATCCTTGATGCCTACCTTAGTGAAGATATCGTTGAGGAAGGATTCAACCTCGCTCTGTGCTACATAGTCTTCAAGCTTCAGATCCTGCATATTGTCCTGGCTGATAACGAAAGCATCGCTCTTGCTTGGGAGAGAAGCAGCTTCGCCCTTGGTTTCTGCAATATTGATGTTGAGCTTGCCGTAGTTTGTGCCGTCAATGTTGATGTCATAGTCGATGTCCTGTGACTTGCCGTCAGAAGAAAGATTGAGCACGATAACGTCTGACTCTTCAGCTGTGATCTTCACAGTACCCTCTGTGTAGCCGTTTGTCTCGTTAACGACCTTGAGACCGTCGAAGTCGATCTTTACAGTTTCGCCGTCAGCGTCAACATCGAGTGTACCTGAGTATGTCTTGTCTGCTGTTTCGTCAGCAGTGAGTGTAGCCTTGCAGTCGTTGACAATTGAGAATTCGCCTCTGATCTTTGTGTCTTCCTTGCCGATGATAGCCTTAGCTTCTTCGCCGTCGGAATTGATTATGCTGATACCTCTGATAGTACCTGTAGGATCGATGTATGTCTTGAAAGTAACATCGCCTTCGGATTCACTTGCGTTGAGCTCTGAGATCACGTCATCAAGCTGTGAAGTGAGCTCTGACTCGTCCATGCCAAGCTTGTTTACCCAGATATTCCTGATGATCTCGTCGTTCTTGACAGCTTCGGAATACTTTTCAGCCATATCCTTTGCCATCTCGGGAGTTACCTTGACTTCGGCAACTGTATAGTCAACAGTGATGTCGCCGATATTTAAAGTCTCCTTCTTCTCGATCTTTACATCCTTAGTGTTATCGCTCCAGATGCTGACATACTTGTTGATCTCTGTTTCCAGATCAGAAGCACTGAGGACGCTTTCAGGATCGCTGAGGAATTCCTTGTAGAAATCCAGCATTTTCTCTGCGTCTTCATTGTAAGCGATCTGATCGCCCATATCAATAGCAGCCCACTTTTCGGTCAGCTCAGGACAGCGTACGAAAATGTCGAATGTATCAAGATCGATATCGTAATCGATAGAAGCGAGCTTGTCGCCGTTGAGTGAAGCGCCGATATTGTAGCCTGCTGTACCATCCTTCATGGAGCCGCTCATATCCAGTGAAATCTTCTTTATATTGTCGATGATGCTGTTGAGTTCCTCATCGCCTGCGGCTTCCTTGAGCTGAGACTTTACGGAATCGGGCATCTCATAGTTGATGCTGTAGTTTACGCCGATGCCGTCCTTGTATCTGTCAAGCTGCTGAGAATATCTGCTGCTGATGTTCTTTGAGATCTCGGAAGTGTTGTGCTCATACACCCATGCATAGTACTTTTCCGGCTTCATGGTGCGGAGCTTTACCTGATTCTTGACAGTGTCGGATACTGCATAAGCTGTTGCACATCCGCCTGCAAGAGCTGCGGCGGTGATACCGCTGATAACAGCTATCTTCTTGCCCTTTTTCTTAGGAGTGATAGTCTCAACACCCGAGTCACCGTAGAATCCATTTCCCAACTGCTGATTCTCGAACTGTACGTTGTTATTATTCTGATTTTCAAACATAATAATCCCTCCAGATAATGATTAATGATGTGACCATGGGAAATAATCGTTTTGTATTCCCGATATGCATATATTATCACAACGATCTGCAAAAGTCAATAATGTAGAATAAAGTTTGGAGAATATGTAGTATCAAACCTTTTGATTGGTCGTTGTATTGTATAAAATGAACATAGGAACTTCAAAAGCGTTCATAAAACCTTATTCAAAAATCTGCCGAACGCTGCTGCTTCATAAAAAAGAACTGCACAGGTCCTGTGCAGTTCTGTAGGTCTTATTTAATTCTGTTCCTCTATGTCCAGAGGCAGAAACTGATGTTATGAATTGAGATATGATCTTACAAGCACCTGTAAGAGCTCGTCACGGTCAATATGACGGATAAGATTTCTTGCGTTATTATAGGTTGTTATGTATGTCGGATCTTCTGAAAGTATATAGCCGACTATCTGATTTATCGGATTGTACCCTTTCTGGGTGAGAGCGTCGTAGATAGTCGTAAGATTCTTCTTCAGCTCTGCTTCTTTGTCCTCGTTGACAGTGAATGTCATTGTCTTGTCAAACATATTATCAGCCTCCCGATGTGGTATATATATGCAGCTCTGAGCCGTGGCTTTGGGTGGACACAGATCAAAGCAGTACTTCAAGTGAAACAAAATAGGAATCATACAAGAAGCTAAGGCAGGAATGCCTCTATTTATTATAACTCAAAATCAGTTTCAATGCAAGTAAATCAAAGGATTTTAGCTTATCTGACAGAATAGTCGGTTAACTTTTGGTGAATATGTACAGGCGGTAAAATGCCGCCTGTTCCGGGTTCAGCAGTCCATGCCCGTGCGCTTCATAAAGCTGTTGCAGTCGGTACATTCCGGAACGGTAGGATTATCCTCATGAGTACCCACGGAAATGCAGTCCAGCGAGCAGAAATCCTCTGTTACCAGATTGTGCCGACACTGTGAAACTGTACATCTGATGTTTTCGTTTTTCTTTTTGCAGTCCATTGTAGTAGTCTCCTTAAAAGATATTGCTCATATGAGCCGAGACTATTATATGCACCGCAGGGAATATTATTCTCTTTAATTCGGAATGCGGAATTCGGAAATCGGAATTATTGTGTTCGCTTCGCTCACGAATTATAAATTGGTTTATTCATAATTATTATTTCAATTCGTGAGCGAAGCGAACACATAAATTACGCATTACGCATTACGAATTACGAATTGAACTATGCATCAGATCAAAGGTACGGTTTCAGGTACTGTCCCGTGTAGGACTGCGGACACTGTGCCACTTCCTCGGGAGTTCCCTGTGCGACTACTGTGCCGCCGCCGTCGCCGCCTTCGGGGCCCAGATCAATGATATGATCGGCCACCTTGATGACGTTGAGATTATGCTCGATGACGAGAACGGTGTTTCCCTGATCGGTCAGTCTTTGCAGTACCTCGATAAGCTTGTGTACATCAGCGGTGTGAAGACCTGTTGTAGGCTCGTCAAGGATGTAGATAGTCTTGCCTGTGGAGCGCTTTGAAAGCTCGGTGGAAAGCTTCACACGCTGAGCCTCACCGCCTGACAGAGTAGTTGCAGGCTGACCTATTTTAATGTAGCCCAGTCCGACTTCCTGCAAAGTTTTCAGCTTCCGTGCTATCTTTGGGAGATGCTCGAAGAATTCAACTCCCTCGTCAACTGTCATTTCCAGCACATCGTAAATGCTCTTGCCCTTGTAGTGGACTTCGAGAGTCTCACGGTTATAGCGCTTGCCCTTGCAGACTTCACATGGAACGTATATATCGGGGAGGAAGTGCATCTCTATCTTGATGATACCGTCGCCCTGACAAGCCTCACAGCGTCCGCCCTTGACATTGAAGGAGAATCTTCCGCTGGTGTAGCCGTGGGCACGGGCATCGGCAGTCTTTGCAAAAAGGTCACGGATATCGCTGAACACGCCTGTATAAGTTGCAGGATTGGAGCGTGGAGTGCGTCCGATAGGGGACTGGTCGATGCAGATGACCTTGTCAAGCTGGTCTACGCCCTCCATATCTTTGAACTTGCCGCACTTTGTCTTTGCACGGTTAAGCTTGGCGGCAAGGTGCTTGTAGATTATCTCGTTTACCAGCGAGGACTTGCCTGAGCCTGAAACTCCCGTAACGCAGATAAGCTTGCCGAGAGGTATTGATACATCGATATTACGGAGATTGTGCTCGGAGGCGCCGTGTACTGTCAGGAACTTTCCGTTGCCCTCTCTGCGCTTTTTCGGTACGGGTATCTTTTTCCTGCCGCTGAGATAAGCGCCTGTTATGGAGTCCTTGCATTTGAGCAGCTTGTCAACAGTGCCTGCGAATACTACCTGTCCGCCGTTGACACCTGCGCCGGGGCCGATGTCCACGATATAATCAGCGGCAAGCATAGTGTCGTCGTCATGCTCTACTACTATTAAAGTGTTGCCAAGATCACGAAGACGTTTCAGCGTAGCAATAAGCTTGTCATTGTCACGCTGATGCAGACCTATGCTGGGCTCGTCAAGGATATAGAGAACGCCCACAAGTGACGAACCTATCTGGGTCGCAAGGCGTATACGCTGGCTTTCACCGCCTGAGAGAGTGCCTGACGAACGGGAAAGTGTCAGGTATTCCAGACCAACGCTTGCCAGAAATCCGAGGCGCTCCTTTATCTCCTTGATTATTCGCTCACCGACGAAGCTGTCATGCTTTGAAAGCTTCAGACCGTTGAAGAAGCTGAGACTGTCCCTTACGGAAAGGTCAGTGAGACTGCTGATATTCTTATCGCCGACAGTAACGGCAAGGTACTCGTCACGAAGCCTTTTGCCGTGACACTGGGGACACTCCACCTCGCTCATGTACTCGTCTATTTCAGCCTTTGACCATTCGCTGTTGGTCTCACGGTAGCGCCTTTCCAGGTTGTTGACAACGCCCTCGAAAGGGGACTGGTAGCTTCCTCCGCCCAGTGAAGCAGGACGTTTCAGGTCAAGGGGCTCGGTGCCTGTACCGTAAAGGAAAAGGTCAAGCTCCGATTTTTTCAGCTTCTTAACGGGCTTGTCAAGGTCGATTCCGTACTTTTTAGCTATAGCGTTGTAGTACATCGTAGCTACGGAAGTTTCGTCAAGACTGTTCCATCCGCTGGCATTGATAGCGCCTTCCCTTATGGAGAGGTCCTTGTTGGGCACGATGAGGTCGGGGTCGATATGTCTGAACATACCCAGACCCGTACACTTTGGGCAGGCTCCCATAGGATTGTTGAAGGAGAACATTACAGGCTCCAGTTCGCCTATGCTGATATTATGTTCTGGGCAGGCGTAATTCTGGGAGAAAAGCATTTCCTCGCCGCCTATAACGTCTACCATTGCCAGTCCGTCGGTGAGACGGAAAACAGTCTCAAGCGAATCGGTGATACGTGACTCGATACCCTCTTTTACGATGATACGGTCAACGACTATCTCAATGTTGTGCTTCTTGTTCTTGTCCAGCTTTATCTCCTCGGTGAGTTCGTACATACTGCCGTCAACACGGACACGGACGAATCCCGATTTCCTTGCGGATTCCAGTTCCTTGGCGTACTGACCCTTTCGGCCTCTGACAATAGGAGCGAGAAGCTGTAAACGTGTGCCTTCGGGGAGCTCCATGATAGTATCCACCATCTGGTCGATGCTCTGCTGGGATATCTCTCTGCCGCAGACAGGGCAGTGGGGAACTCCGATACGTGCGTAAAGCAGACGGAGGTAGTCGTATATCTCGGTAACGGTACCCACAGTTGAACGTGGATTTTTCGAGGTAGTCTTCTGGTCTATGGAAATGGCAGGGGAGAGACCTTCGATGCTGTCAACGTCGGGCTTTTCCATCTGTCCGAGGAACATACGGGCATAGGATGAAAGGCTCTCCACATAGCGGCGCTGACCGTCGGCATAGATGGTATCGAAAGCCAGCGATGACTTGCCCGAACCCGAAAGACCTGTCATAACGATGAGCTGGTCCCTCGGCAGTTCAAGATCGATATTTTTGAGATTATTGGCTCTTGCACCCTTTATTACGATTTTATCTTTCATACTTGACCTTTCTTTTTTAATCAGGAATTTTTGAAATTCGGAATTCGAAATTCGTAATTCGGAATTAATGTGTCAGCTTTCGCTGACGGATTTAAATAATTAATAATTATACTTTTTTGATTTGTCCACGAAGTGGACACCGCAATTCCGAATTCCTCATTCCGCATTCCGAATTACTGTGACAGTTCACGTATTTTGTCACGCAGATATGCGGCGTGTTCAAATTCAAGCATCTTTGCGGCATTTTTCATTTCTGCCGTAAGCTTTTCTATAAGTGCCTGCTTGTCGGCAGCGGACAGCTTCTTCTTCGCTGTGGACTTCTCCACCTTTGCCTTTGAGGTTATCTCCAGTACGTCACGGACATCCTTGATGATGGTTTTCGGTACGATTCCGTGTTCCTCGTTGTATGCCATCTGCAAGCCTCTGCGTCGCTCGGTCTCGGTGATGGCTCTTTCCATTGAGCCTGTAACGCTGTCGGCGTACATTATTACCTGACCTTTCGCATTACGTGCGGCACGGCCGATGGTCTGTATCAGCGAGGTCTCACTTCTCAGGAAGCCCTCCTTGTCAGCGTCGAGAATGGCGATGAGGCTGACTTCCGGGATGTCCAGACCTTCACGGAGAAGGTTGATTCCCACAAGAACGTCGAATACGCCGTTTCGCAGGTCCTTTATTATCTCCATACGCTCGATGGTGTCTATGTCATGGTGCAGGTAGCGGACTTTTACTCCCAGATTCTCATAGTAGGAGGTAAGGTCCTCCGCCATTTTCTTTGTAAGAGTTGTTACCAGTACACGCTCATTTCTTGCGGTTCTCTCGTTTATCTCCGAGAGGAGGTCGTCCACCTGTCCTGTTGTGGGCTTGACGATTATCTCAGGGTCAACAAGTCCCGTAGGACGTATAACCTGTTCAACTATAGTATCGGTCTTTTCACGCTCTATCTGTCCCGGAGTAGCGCTGACGTAGATAGCCTGATGGATGTGGTCATTGAATTCATCGAAATTCAGCGGGCGGTTGTCCATAGCGCTGGGCAGACGGAAACCGTAGTCCACAAGAGTAGTTTTTCTCGCACGGTCGCCTGCATACATTGCTCGTACCTGCGGCAGAGTTACATGGCTCTCGTCAACGATGAGGAGAAAGTCCTCGGGGAAATGGTCCATAAGGGTCTGGGGAGTGCTTCCCGCAGGTCTGCCTGCAAGGACACGGGAGTAATTTTCAACGCCTGAGCAATATCCCACTTCACGGAGCATTTCCATGTCGTAGTGGGTGCGCTGTTCAATACGCTGAGCCTCGATAAGTTTGTTGTTCTGCTGGAAATAGTCGATTCTTTCCGCAAGTTCACGGTCTATCTCGGTGAGGGCGGCTTCAAGCTTATCGTCGCCGACAACATAATGTGAAGCAGGGAATATAGCCGCATGGGACACAACGGCCTTGACTTCGCCTGTTACTACGTTTATCTCGGAGATACGGTCTATCTCGTCACCGAAATATTCCACACGGACAGCCGTATCGCTTGACATGGCAGGGAATATCTCCACCACATCACCGTGAACACGGAAACGGTTTCTCTCGAATGCGATATCATTCCTCTCGTAGCGTATCTTCACAAGTTCATCGATAAGCTGGTCACGGGGCTTTTCTGCGCCCTGACGGATGGAAACGCACATTGAGCGGTATTCCTCTGGGCTTCCGAGGGAGTAGATGCACGATACCGATGCAACTATTATAACGTCCCTGCGCTCGGCAAGGGCGGTAGTAGCCGAATGTCGGAGTTTATCTATCTCGTCGTTGATGGACGAGTCCTTCTCGATGTAGCTGTCAGTGCTTGGGACATACGCCTCGGGCTGATAGTAGTCGTAATATGAAACGAAATACTCAACAGCATTGTCGTGGAAAAACTCACGGAATTCCGAGCAGAGCTGTGCGGCGAGTATCTTATTATGAGCGAGGACGAGGGTAGGCTTGTTGACTCTTGCTATGACATTAGCCATAGTGAAGGTCTTTCCCGAACCTGTAACGCCGAGGAGAATCTGTTCCTTCTTGCCTGATTCAAGTCCCTGTACAAGTTTATCTATAGCCTGCGGCTGGTCGCCGGCAGGAGCGTAGTCTGAGTGTAAAACGAATCTATCCATAAAAACTCCTATCAGTTTTCCGTGGTTTGTTGCCTTAGTGCTTAGCGGAAGCGGCTGTTTCAATAACAGACCACTCATAGCTAACAACTATTATAACACATATATTTAATAAAATAAACCCCTTTTGCAGAAAATCGAACATATTTTCTTCTTTTAACTGATAGACTGTGTATCACACGAATTTCACCCTCTGAAAATGACTTTATTTATGGGATATCACAAAAAAGCCCTCCATCTACTTTACAAGCCGTGTGTTTTGTGATATCATTGTCATTGTCGGTGCAGAGCCGATAAAACGTAATTATATGACTACAGGAAAGGAAATGGGATATTATGAGATCTACAGCATTAAGAAAGTTTCTGGCAGGCCTTATGGCTGCATCAATGATGACAGTATCATGCGCTTGCTCAAACAACAACACTGAAAGCTCAACAGACAGCTCATCATCTTCAGCTGCTGAGGAAACAACAGCCGCAACTGAAGAAGAGGAGACTACAGCTGCTGAGGAGTCATCATCAGAGGAGAGCGAAACTCCTGCTGCTGAGGGCGATCAGTCACTTCAGAATATACTCGACAAGGGCGAGCTGGTACTCGGTCTTGACGCAAGCTTCCCGCCTATGGGATTCACTGACGAGAACAACGAGATCATCGGTTTCGATATCGACGTGGCTCAGGAAGTATGCAACAGAATGGGCGTTGAACTGGTAAAGCAGCCTATCAACTGGGATACAAAGGAAGAGGACCTCAAGGTAGGCAAGATCGACTGTATCTGGAACGGTATGTCTATCAATCCTGCAAGAGCAGAGGCTATGAACCTCTCCGACCCATATATGAAGAACGAGATGATCTTTGTTGTTCCTGCTGACAGCGAAATAAAGTCAATGGACGATCTTGAGGGCAAGACTGTAGGTGTACAGACAGGCTCAACAGCTCAGGAGATTCTTGAGGCATGGGACAAGTTCGACACTATCACAGAGTCACCGCTCGAGGAAAACGTTACAGCACTCAGCCAGATGGAACTTGGATTCTCTGACGCTGTATTCCTTGATTCTGTAGTTGCAAACTACTTCATCACATCCAACAACAAGGACTATGTAGTTCTTGACGGCAACCTTGAAGCAGAGGAGTATGCAGTAGGATTCCGCAAGGAAGATCAGGCACTCCGTGACGAGGTTCAGAAGACACTCAGCGAAATGAAGGCTGACGGCTCACTTGGCGAGATATCAACAAATTGGTTCGGCAGCGATGTAACTACAGTTCAGTAAGTTCAGAGCTAAGGGACGTCCTTCGGGGCGTCCTTTTTTGTTGAAGGAACCGCCCCCTATATTTTGCCTTACCATTTGTAGGGGCCGCCTGTGGCGGTCCTTGCAATAACGCAGAATGTCAGGAGGGCCGCCAAAGGCAGCCCCTACATACACGACTGCACATATCATCATTTATCCACAGGCGACAATTCCGGTTGCGGTGAAATGGAACGGCGAGGACGCCGTTCCCTACACATTGGTATATCATATATCATCGTTATCCACGGGCGCACAATGTGCGCCCCTACATTTTGCCTTACCATTTGTAGGGGAGGGCGCCCTCGCCCTCCCGAAAGTTTTGTACGAACCGACGGGAGCCCGGGGGTGGGCTCCCCTACAAAATTTGCGTCTTGCCATACAGCGAAAAATGTGCTATAATAATGTGTATTATTATGATAAAGGAAGATAAAAATGCTTGCAAGCCTTATAAATATAAATAAGTATTACAATGGCAATCAGGTGCTGAACAATGTTTCGCTGACCATTGACGAGAGCGACAAGATAGGTCTGGTGGGCAACAACGGCTGCGGAAAATCCACACTGCTGAAAATTCTCACAGGTTCTGTTGATCCCGACCGCACCACTGAAAAGGACGGCATAGTCTCTCTTGCTTCAAAGACCACTATCGGCTATCTGGAGCAGATGGGAGGTCTCAACTCCGAAAACACCGTCATCGAGGAGATGAGAAGCGTTTTTGCGGATATCCACCGTGCTATTGACCGTCTTCGTGAGATAGAGATAGAAATAGAGATGGGCGATAATTCGTCCGCTGACGAGTATCAGCAGCTTTCTTCGTGGGTGGAGGCCAACGACGGCTACAACACAGATGTGAAGATCCGCACTATCCTCAACGGCATGGGCTTCACAGGTGATGAGCTGAACCGCACAGTTTCGGGATTCAGCGGCGGCGAAAAGACGAGACTTTGTATTTCCCGTCTGCTCCTTGAAGAACCGAACCTCCTGATCCTCGACGAGCCCACAAACCACCTTGACTTCAAGACCATAATGTGGCTGGAGGACTACCTCCGCAGCTACAGGGGAGCGGTGCTGATAGTTTCCCATGACCGCTATTTCCTCGACCGCCTGTGTACGTCCATATGCGAGATAGAGCGTGGAACTCTCACACGCTACAAGGGCAATTATACCGCCTTTGTCCGTCAGCGTGAGGAGAACGACGCACGCCGTGAGAAGGAGTACGAGATACAGCAGAAGCAGATAGCGCAGATGGAGGAGTACGTAGCCAAGAACCTTGTCCGTGCATCCACCACGAAAATGGCGCAGAGCCGCAGAAAGCAGCTCGAAAAAATGGAGCGCATAGAGAAGCCCTTCCATGATACCAAGTCTGCGAAGATACGCTTTACCTACGGCGTTGAACCTCCGCTGGATGTGTTAAAGGTCAAGGGAGTTGACATATCCGTAGGGGAGGAAACTGCCCGTAAGACCCTTGTGGACAGCATAGACTTTGAAGTCCGCAGAGGTGAGAAGATAGGAATTATCGGCGACAACGGCATAGGCAAGTCCACGCTGCTTAAAATTATACAGGAAAAACTTCCACACAAGGGACTTGTCCGCTGGAACAGCAATATCAAGATAAGCTATTTCGAGCAGGAAAGCACCAATCTCAACAAGGCTCTCACCGTCATGGAGGAGCTTCACAGCCGCTATCCGTCCATGTCCGAGCTGGAGGTAAGAAGCCTCCTTGCACAGGTAAGACTTATCGGCGAGAACGTTTTCAAGGAGACGGGAGTCATCAGCGGCGGCGAGAGGGCAAAGCTTTGTTTTGCTATCATGATGCAGGAGCACGGCAATGTCCTTATTCTCGATGAGCCGACAAACCATCTTGACCTCAGCTCAAAGGAAGCCATTGAAGAAGCGCTTCAGGAGTACACGGGAACTATCATATTCGTATCCCATGACCGCTATCTGCTGAGCAAAATTGCTGACCGCCTTATTGAGCTTACCGATGGCGGCTACCGTGAGCACAACTACGGCTTTGAGAAGTATCTTGACGTTCTCCGTGAGGAGCAGGCTGAGCAGAAGCGTATAGCCGATGCTGAGAAGTTTGCAAAGGCGGCCGAAGCTGCAAAGGAGAAGCAGGTCAAGGCGTACCGCAGCAAGCAGCAGAGAAGTGCCGACGCCGCACGCAAGAACGAAATGCGCCGCCTTGAAAAGGAAATAGACGAATTGCAGGCGAAAATAGACGCTCTCTCCGAGGAGATAACCAAGGAGGAGGTCTACAGCGACTATGAACTGATGAACAGCAAATGTGCCGAGATAGACGCTCTGAAGCAGAAAATGGACGAAAACTTCGAGCTTCTCATCGAAATGGAAGGCTGATCTCAGAAAGCAGAGAGTAGGAAACGCCGACCTCGGCGTTCCACAATGTAGGGACGGATATCATATCTACTCCGTCCTTTTGCATCCATTCTCTGATAGCTCGGCGTTCCACAATGTAGAGGCGGATATCATCCGCCCGATGATACATAATATAAATGGCAACAAAAATGTAGGGGCGCTTTCCGAGCGCCCGAACACAAATGAAAAACAAAACGTGTGTGCTTGTTGTCTAAGGGCGAGCGGAACTCGCCCCTACAAACCGTTTACAATTTAGAATGTTGGTCTGAGGACCGCCAAAGGCGGCCCCTACGATTTCTTTGATTCAGATTCGTGAGCGTCAG
>OCTW013383047.1_pt1 | contig 12157 bp, 13 predicted proteins | sample 1539671 | NCBI WGS metagenome assembly OCTW01 (sample SAMN02144230, study PRJEB22623) | gut metagenome | biome: sheep rumen | host: Ovis aries | place: New Zealand | reverse complement strand
TAATATTTGTTCATAAAAATATAATCCATTATTATCTGCATATAGAGCTTGATGTGGTTCATTATTTTTTACTATATCCATTATTTCTTCATCATACGCTATATATGGAGGATTACTTATTATTACATCGTATTTTTCTTTTATATTTTCAAATATATCACTTTGTATAAAGTGTACATTTAAATTATTTTTTTTTGAATTTTTTTGTGCAATTTCTAATGCTTTATCTGATATATCACATGCATCAATATAAGCATCTTTTAGGTTATCTTTTAATGATAGTGCGATGCAGCCACTACCCGTTCCAATATCTAGTATTTTTATATTTTCGTTAAAGTATTTTTTTATATATTTTATTGTATAATCTACTAGTTCTTCTGTTTCAAATCTAGGGATTAAAACATTTTCATCTACATCTACATTTATTGTATAAAAGTCTACATTTCCAACTATGTATTGGACCGGTATACCTTGTTCTAGTTTTTTTAGACCATCTTCTATTTTATCTTTATCTAGATATTTTTTTAAATATTCAATATCAGTCAAAATTATTCTCCTCTTAGTTTTCTGTTTTGGTCTTCTGTTATTAATGCTTCTATTATTTTTTCTAAATCTCCTTGCATTACTCTATCAAGTGCATTTATTGTAAATCCAATTCTATGATCGGTTACTCTGTTTTGTGGATAGTTATATGTTCTTATTTTTTCACTTCTATCTCCAGTACCAATTTTACTTCTTCTTTCTGCACCTTCTTGTTCTTCTTTTTCTTGTAATTTTAGATCATATAGTCTCGTTTTTAAAATTTTTATTGCTTTTTCTTTGTTTTTTATTTGTGATCTTTCTGTTTGTGAATATACTACTACACCTGTCGGAATATGTGTAAGTCTTACTGCAGAATCTGTTGTGTTTACTCCTTGACCACCACATCCACTACTTCTTGTAATATCTATTCTTACTTCGTTCATATCTAGTTCAAAATCAAAATCTTCTGCTTCTGGCATGACTAAAACTGTTGCGGTAGATGTATGTACTCTTCCTTGAGTTTCAGTTGATGGTACTCTTTGAACTCTATGTGCTCCACTTTCATATTTTAATTTAGAATATACGTTTTCTCCTTTTACCATAAAACTAATAAGTGAATAACCACCTGCTTCTGAAGGATATTCTTCAGTTACATCTATACTCCATCCTTGATGTTCAGCATAATGTTTATACATATCAAATAGATCACCTGCAAAAATATTTCCTTCATCTCCACCAGCTGCTCCTCTAATTTCTACGATGACGTTTTTCATATCATTAGGATCTTTTGGTAATAATAAAATTTCTATTTTTGCTTCTAAGTCTTTTTTTCTATTTTCTAATTCATTTAATTCTTCTTTTGCAAAGTCTTGCATTTCACTATCTTTTAACATTTCATTTGCTGCTTCCATATCACTTTCTATTTCTTTATATTCTTGATATGCATCATAAGCGTCTTGAATTGATGACTGTTCTTTACTAAGTTCAGTCATTTTTTTTATGTCTGAAATATTTTCTGGATTTGCAAGTTCATCTGTTATTTTATTATATCTTTCTTCTATAGATTTTAATCTTTCTATCATATTTTTTTTCCTTTCATAAGATTTTTTATCTTTCGATATTATACACTATATTTTTTAATTAATCAATTAAAGTATATTATTTTTATTTTTTAATATATTTTTATGGGTGATATATTGTGAAAAAATTTATTTTTTTTGATATTGTTTTTACTTTTTTACTTGCTTTTTTAATACATAATATGTATTATTGGTGTCCTAATTTTTTATTTTCGATATTTTTTCCTGTTAATGAAAGTATTTGGGAACATATGAAGATGTTATTTAGTACATTATTTTTTTCTGATTTAATTTTATATTTTTTTTACTATAAAAATAAGAATATTAATAATTATTTTTTATCTAGTTTTATTTTATCTTTAATTAGTATTCCAATTTACTTCATTATCTTTATTCCTGCATATTATCTATTTGGTAATAATTTTATATATTCTATCATACTTATGTTGTTGGTTATTATTTTAATGAGATTTTTTAAATTAAAATTATTAAATTATAAAAATATGTATTTAGAATGTTTTTCTATAGTTTTAATTGTAATTGCTTATTTAATTTTTGGTTTTCTAACATATTATCCTATGAATATTGATTTGTTCTTAGATTCAATTAGTAATTGCTATGGAATTTGTAAATAATTATTTTGAACAAAAGATTGCTGAATTTGTATTTTCATAATATTTTTCTTTCTTTTCTAGTTTTAAAATTTGGGGATTACAATTTGCTTGTTTTAGTGCAGAATATTCCAATGAACTATCAATATCTTTCCATTCATAAGTTGCTAGTATAGTACCATTTTTTTCTAAATTATTATCTATCAAATGTTTTACTAAATAGGAGTAGCTGATTTTATTTAAATCATAATTCATAATATTTGATAAATTTATAAAGTCATATTTTTCTTCTAGTTTGTAAAGTTTATAAACTTTTATTAAATTGAATGTTACATTTAAATTAATTTTTTCTTTTGTTTTATAATATTTTTCTTTTTCTAAAAAGTCTACTTCATATAAATCTGGACTACATATACCATCCATAAATAAGTATTTGTATAAATATGGATATTTTTTTATAAGTAAATCCCAAAATATTCTTACATCTTCTTTATCTATTCCTTTTCTTAAGTTTTCATATATTTCTTGTATTTGAGTAATATTAGTTTTATTATTTATTGTATATAATTTTATAAAATTTTCATATGATAATGATTTTATTGCAGATAATTTAAAAAACATATGATAATAAGATAATTTATTACAGTCAAATGTATCTATTTTTTTTGCTCCTTTCATCATGGATATTATTGCTTGATCTGATGATGATGTTACTGTTAATACTTTTTTGTTTTTTAAATCTAAATGTTCATTATATTGTTTCATCATTTCATTTGTAAATGGATATACAGGTGAAATTTTGGAAAATAATGTATTTTCATATTCTTCGTTTTTTATTTTTTTTATTTCGTAATTTTTTATATTTTTTAATAGCTTAACAGTTTTTTCTAAATCTTCTATTGCATTTTCTTTATTATTATAAAAAGTCATATTACCACCTAATTGTTTTTTAGTATAGCATAATTAAAAAAAAATCAAAATACTGATTTTTAATTATTTATTTTTGTTTTTTTTATTCTTAATTTTTTATCTACTTTAATTTCATATATTTCTTCTTTTTCAATTTGTGAATTAATATTTTTTGATTTTAAAGTGATTTTTGTTATTCCAGGACTTGAAGCTTTAAATATATATTTTTCTACTGTTTCATTTTTTAGTTTTTCTGTAAAATTATTTTGAATACTTCTTTTTTCAATTTGATATTTTCGTACAAATTCAAGTATTGAATTATTTTCTATCTCATATTCCCAATAATTATTATTTTCTTTTGATACTGATATTTCTATAGTGTTAGATTGATTATTTGTGATTGCTTTGGAAAATATTATGACAAGTACAAGTGCTAAAATAGGTATTATTATAAAAAATTTTTTCATTTTTCCTCCTTTAATTATTTATACCATGATGTGCTGTAATACATCCTGGGGTAAGTGGTGCAAAAGTATATCCTCTTGCTTTTAATGTTGTAATAATTCTATCTAAGCTTTCAGCAGTAGGCTGTTTTATATCATGCATTAGAACCACACAAGAAGTACAATTGTTTGTGCCATTTACCACATTATTATATATGGTTTCTGTCCAAGATCCCGCTGCGTCAGTTGAATCCACGTTCCAATCATAATATATATAACCTCTTCTTGTCATTTCGGATGCAATTTGACTTACTACCCCATTCGCATAATTTTTACTAATAGTATTTGATGATCCTCCTGGAAATCTAAATTGATTTGAGTAATTTCCTGTATAATTTTTTATTATTTCATTCATTTGATTAAAATCATTTATATATGTATCTACACTGGAATATACATTATAGTTATGTGAATATGTATGAACTGCCACTGTATGACCACTATTATATTCATCTGCAATTAATCCTTGATAATCTGGAAATTGGTTTGTAACAAAAAATGTTGCTTTTACATTATGCTTATTTAGCGTATCCAGTATACTTTTTGTATAATATCCAGGTCCATCATCAAATGTTAAGTAAATTGTTTTAGGTTCATAATGGATTTCATATACATTAACTTTTCTAGTTAATGGTTCATAGCCTTCTAGTTCATACGTAATAATATAATCTCCAACTTGACTTGTATTTACATTTCCGCTTATTTTTATATCTGCTTCTTTAGGATTGCCACATCCATCTGTAAGTTGTGCTCCTTCCTCATTATATGGATTATTTAGTGCGATGTATACTATATCATTTCCGTTTTTAAAAAATTTATCTGCTGGTTTTTCTGTGTAATTTATTTTTAGTTTTTTTTCTGTTTCATTTCCACTTGAATCACTTACTTTTAATATTAGTTCATCATTTATCTCTTCAACTTTAATTTTTTCTGAAATATCAGCATCATAATTATCTATTGCAGAATATTTTAATTCCTCCAAATTGTTTTTTGTGCAATAATCTCTTTCAATTTTTTCTAAATTTATGTTTATCTCTGGTTTTGTGGTATCTTTTACTTCTATAATTCTTTTTAATTCATATGTTTTGTTATTATATTTAATTTTGTAATTTTTTTCATATTCACCTATTTTATTTATATCAAGTGTTGTATCTGTTTCTATTTTGTATTTATCGGATTCTACATTTTTAAATCCTTTTTTTACAATAATTCCTGGCTCTTCATATGAAGTTGACACCTCTAATTTTATTTTTTCATTTCCATTTAATGATACCTCTATTTTGTTTAATTTTACAATAAGCATGATTAATATTGCAATGATGAATAATGTTAAAATAAAAATCAATATCTTTTTTTTATTCATAATTACACTTCCTACTACAAAAAAAAATATGTTTACTATTATTAGTATAACATATTTTTTTATTTTAAATGAAATTATTCTTCATTTTTCTTATTATTTGTTTTATCTGTTATTGTTTTTACTACTTGTTGCACATTTGCTCCATCAAAGGCTCTTAGTACTTCAATAGGGATTGCAAAAATAATTGTATTTGATTGATCGCTTGACAAATCATTTAATGTTGAAAGTGTTCTTAAATGTAGTGCTCCAGGTGATGAACTCAACTCTTTTGCAGCAAGTGCTAAATTTTCTGCTGCTTCTCTTTCACCTATTGCTTTAGTAATTACTGCTTGTTTTTCTCTTTCTGCTTCTGCAACTTTTGCAATTGTTCTTTGCATTTCTTCTGGTAGTTTAATATCTTTTAATTCTACATTTTCAACTTTTACTCCCCATGGATCTGTTGCTTCATCAATTATTCTACAAATATCTGTAGATATTTTTTCTCTATCTGTTAATAATTCGTCAAGTGTAACTGAACCTACAGCATTTCTCATTGTTGTTTGAGCTAATTGACTTACTGCATATTGATAATGTTCTACTGCAATAACGGCTTTTGCTGCATTGAATAGTTTATAATATAAAACTGCATTTATTCTAATACTTACATTATCTTTTGTAATTGCGTCTTGTTCTGGAACGTCAACTGCTTTTGTTCTTATATCAACTTTTTGAAAAGTGTGTATTATTGGTAGGACAAAATGCCAACCTGGTTCTAGAATACGAGCAAATTTACCAAATCTAAACAATATTCCTCTTTCATATTCTGAAATTTGTTTAATAGATGCTAATAAAATACAAATAATAAAGAAAATTCCAGGTGTTAATAAAACAAATAAAATTCCTAATGCTTCACTCATAAATAATTCTCCTCTCTATTTATAGATTTTATCATTTTTTTCATTTTTTGTACATACACTGTTTATATATTTTATTGCTTCTGTAGTAGCAACCGCTCCATCGCTTGCTGCTGTTACTAATTGTCTTAATAATTTTGTTCTATTATCACCTGCTACAAATATACCATCTACATTTGTATGACAATTTTCATCTGATATAATATACCCTGCTTTATCGACAGTTATTACTTTTTCAAAATTTTGATTTTCTGGTATTCTTCCTACTGCGATAAATAAACCATCTGTATCGATTATTTTTTCATTGTTTATTTCGATTTTTTCTAGTATATTTTCCCCAATAATTTTTGTTATATTTGAATTATATATTATTTCTATATTTTCTTTATTTTTTACTTTTTCTATTGTATTTTCATCTGCTCTAAATGTATTTCTTCTGTGTATTAGATATACTTTTTTTGCTATATCAGATAAGTATAATGCATCTTCTAGTGCAGTATTTCCCCCTCCTACTACTGTAACGATTTTATTTTTATAAAATGCACCATCGCAGGTTGCACAATATGAAATACCCTTTCCAAGTAATTTTTCTTCATTTTCTAAGTTTAATTTTCTATTATCTGATCCAGTTGCTAAAATAATTGTTTTTGTTTTGTATGTATGTTTATTTGTTATTACTTCTTTATAGTCTTTATTATCTTTTATATCTATTGCTTTTTCAAATTTTATTTCTGCTCCTAATTCTTTTGTTTGATTATATAATTTGGTTGCAAAATCAAAACCAGAAATATGTGGTTCTGCTGGATAATTTTCTATTTTTGGAGTTGTTATTATTTGTCCTCCATATGTGTTTGCTTCTAATACTAATATATTTTTATTTGAGCGTTTAGCATATATTGCTGCTGTAAGTCCTGCAGTACCTGCACCAATTATTATTATGTCGTACATAATCGATTCTCCTTTTCTATTAATTTGATTTTAACAACATTTATTTTTTATGTCAATAAAAGAACCTATGAATAGGTTCTTAATCTATATAAACGCTATTATGAGCAATAGCGGCATATTAACAAGTATAAAATTATACTTGTTAATATTATTATATTTGTATTTTTTTATTTTATTCCAGCCTCACAACATTTATCCTTATTTTTTATACTTTATTTTTTAATTCTAATTTTTTTGTTTCATTATTAATATTGAATCTATCTAAAATTTTCTTCGAAATTTTGGCAGATTTTTTTGTATGACCTTTAAAGTTTCTTATTTTACCGTCATCTTGATATTTTATACTTACCTAATATTTCATTTTCAGTAATACTTGAAGCATCACACATAAACATAAATTTATAACCATTTAAATCAGTATAAATAACATTTGAGTTATCATTTTTATCTATATTTAATTCTTTAATGTAAGAATAATACTTAATCTTTTTCTTATCTAATACTTTGATTAATTCTTTTTCTAAATCATTATAAGTTCCACAGTTAAATATAACTTTTTCAACTTTAAAATTATTAACTAAATTAATAGATTCTCCCATATGGTCGTAATCTCCATGTGGTGATTAATGGTTTCTCATCTGATTTTCTCAATATAAAAACACTATAAAATATAGTGCTTTAAAAATTATCTATGATGTGATTCTTTTTCTTCATTTAAATCAATTAGTAATCCATTGCTTTCAAATTCTGCTCTTATTAATTCTACAGTTTTAGAATCAAAGCCAATAGTTTTGCATAGTTCGTTAAAATCATCTAATGTTATACCATTATTATCTGCTATTCTTTTTTTCAAATTCTCATATTTTGAATATTCTTTGATTTTTTCTTGATCTGCGCAAACCATTTCAAATTCTTCACTTTTACTTAAGATATGACCAGTTAATATTTGCTTTAACAGTTCATCAGTTCTTGATGAAATATTATCTCTTTTATTTGTCCAAAATTCATATTCTTGCTTAATTGATGCAATAGCTAATTTCTTCAAATCATCAGCACTCCATCTTTTGTCTTGAGAAAATTTATTAATTCTTTCACTTAGATCTAAAGCTGGATTGTTTTCAATTTCTTCAATTGTTATAATCTTTCTTTCCATATTATCACATCCTATAATTATTATATCACACTAATTCATATTTTCTAACAACTATTCTATCATCCGAACAGTATTCGATAACAAACTTATTTTCTCTCTTGCATATTAATATTCCTATAGTATCATTGTTACTTATTTCTTTTATATTTTTATCTATATAATTCATATACTTTTGAACCTGTGATATATATTCTACTTTAAACTCAGTTACTTTTAATTCAACCACTACATAACAATTATATTTAATATTAAAAAGTGGTAAATCAATATAGTTATTTCTATCACCTATTTTAATTTTATATTCACTACCTATAAAACAAAATGAATTACCAAGTTCTTTCATAAATGATTCGATATCTTCTAATATTAAATGATGCAATGCTTTTTCGGTAACCACTTCTACATTATTCTTATTTTTAATTAATACTGGATTGGGTACTAAATCTTTAACTTCAATTCTATCTTTATATATTAGTTTATTTTTAGTTTCAATTGGCAATCTTTCATATTCATTAGAATTTATTCTTTTTCTTAGCTGCCTAACTGATAAATTTTGCTGCTCACTGATTTTAATATAAAATGCAATTTTATTAATATCATCAAATCTTAAAATTTCGTCATAGTGACTCCATGATAATTTTGCCGACACTGTCGGCAATTTTTCTTCTGATACAAAATTATAGTATTTCAACATCCTATATAATAATCTAACACTATAATTTTTATTTAAATCATATTTTAGTTTTTGTGAATACTCTTTTATTATTCCTTCGCCATAATGCTTACCTGCTTCATTTAATATTTTTCCAACATTATAATATGTATCTAAATCACTTTTGTTAATTGAATAATTCTTAACTTTTCTATTAATTTCATTGTTTATTAATTCATTTTTTATTTCATTATAATAATTCATATTTACTCCTTTCATAATTGTGTCGCCAGTGGTGACACTTTTCTATGGACTACAAGTCTCTATTTTTAATTTATTATTTTTTATCATAAACATGATACTTCCATCTTGATATGTTTTATATATTTTTGAATCTTCTAAATTATCTAACACTTCTTTATTCGGATGCCCATAACGATTGTTTTTTCCAACTGGTATTGAGGATTTAATACATCAATCAAATTAGCAACTTTTACAATCTGTTTTAAATTACGTTTTAATAAAAAGGCAAACACATAGTGTTTGCCATATACAATATTAAAAAGAACCAAAAAATAAATTATAGTATTAATTTCTATCTAGTTTTAGATTTTTTTATAAATGAAAAATTATTTAATCCAACTAATCCATAAGTATTATCAACTGCTCCTAGAAATGTTTTACCAACAACTATACCATTTTCTTTTAATTCTTCTTCAGAAACATCCAAACTAGCTATTGGAAAGTAAAACATTCCTCCTCTTTTAGAAATAAATGATCCATACCAGCAATCTTCCCCACATTTGATTTCTTTTAATATTAAATCTTCATAATGCATATTTCTACCTCCAATTTTATTATATCATATTTTTTTAGCTACAATTCATATTATTTTTTCACGGTCTGCCAGCCTCAACCTGTAATTTATTATTTTTTTATTTTAAACATAGTACTTCCATCTTTGTCTGTTCTATATATTTTTGAGTTTTCTAAATTATCTAATACTTTCTTATTTGGATGACCATATCTATTATTCTTACCAACTGGTATTGAATAGTTAGTACATACAAAAAAGAACTATCATAATTGATAATTCCTATTAAGCCAAACTATCTTCATCAATCAAAGGAACAATATCTATGGCTGGTTCTTCATATGGATGTACTTTTCTTAATTCTGTAATTACATGCTTTGCATTTTTAATGTCACATATAACTTCTAGTTTGTCTTCTTCAACAAATTCTAATTTATTATTTTTACCAATATAAGGTTTTGCGTTCTCGTTTGGAATAAATGTTCCTAATGATTTAACACAAGTAGTACAATAACTATATTCACCAATTATTCCTGCACCAGCTTTGCAAACTACATCTCTTACTTCTTGAGTATTATCTATAGGCACAGTAACAATAATTTTAACTTTATTAATTTCAATATTCATAATGCTCACCTTCTATAATTATTATATCACAGCTGAGCGTTAGTTAATTGATTCTTTTTATCCTTTTCTAAATCTTTTAAACTCTTTTCTGGTGTAGGCAGATTTTCTGGCATAGTTCCTCCTAATCTTTTAATACTATTTCTTACTTCTCTGCCAACTTCGAAGTGAATTGAATTCGCAGTATATTCATTATCCACATTATCTCTTTTTAATTTAGCATCTGTTTGAGCAATTCTGAATATATTATCTGCAAGTTCTTCACTACCCATATTATCCAATATATCTTCTCTATATCTTAATTTCTTTCTTTTAAAAATATCATCTGCTGTTTCACCATTATATAGTCCTTTATATCCTGCATTATGAAATCTTGCTAAATCTTTTACTCCACTATTAACTGCCGTTTTATTTAAATTAAAATTTCCTTTTCTTGCTTGATTTCTTCGATATAATCTTTTCTCATCTTCAGTTAGTTCGTTATACTCTTTTTTAGATAGTTCTTGTTTTCTTGTTTGAATTGCAAAATAAGTTTGTCCAAGAGCCACTACAGGTTTTGACGAATCAGAATTTTGAACTATTAAATAACATGCATATCTAGTTAATCTATAATCTTTTAGCTTTCTTTTTGCATTTGAACCTATATCCACCATTACGTCCATTTGGGCGAAATGGTTCTCAACATTTTGTCCGCTCTTTTCACATGAAATTATTGCTTTTTTAATTGATGGTAAAAACTTTCTGTATTCACCGTATTTTAATATTTTTCCTAATTCTCTTGCTAGCCAATATTCATTACCAATCTCATCAATATGTTTAATATCTTCAAATACCTTTTCAGTATATTCTTTTATTTCATTCATTTTATCATCTTCCTTTCTATGGACCACAAGTCTCAATCTTTAATCTATTATTTTTTATTTTAAACATAATACTACCATCTTGATCTGTTCTATATATCTTTGAATCTCTCAAATTTTCTAACACTTCTTTATTCGGATGACCATAACGATTATTCTTTCCAACACTAATTATGGAATATCTAGGATTTATTTCATCTATAAATTCTTTACTACTGCTTGTTTTACTTCCGTGATGTCCTGCTTTTAAAACATCAATATCTGGTAAGTTATATTTATCTAATATTTCTTTTTCAGTAATACTTGATGCATCTCCCATAAACATAAATTTATAACCATTTAACTCTGTGTAAATAACATTCGAATTATCATTTTCATTATCATATTCTTTAGTTTGAAGAAAATATAATTTATTCTTATCAATATTTAATTCTCTAATACATGAATAATATTTTATTTTCTTTTTATCTAATATTTTAATTAATTCTTTTTCTAAATCATTATAAGGACCACAATTAAATATTACTTTCTCCACTTTAAAATTATTAACTAAATTCATAGACTCTCCCATATGGTCGTAATCTCCATGTGTTAATATTAAATACTCTATTTTATGGATACCTATTGATTTTAAATATGGTACTATTTTATTTTTTGTAATTGAGTAATTAGAATTTATTATTCCACCTGTATCTATCAGTATATTTGACTGATTATGTGGGAGATTTATTAATGTTGAATCACCTTGTCCTACATCTAAAAAAGTTATCCTTGTATTAAAATTTATTACACTTATATTATAGTGAATTATAATTAATATAATTAATATAATTAAATATATAATGTTTCTTTTTTTATTTATTGTTAAAATAATTAATATATAATAAATAACAATTATTATTAGATTTATATGTGATAATTTAATTTCAAATATGGAGATTTTATTTAAAATTAGTGACAATGATTGTAATACATTTATTGATAATTCAAATATTGGATTTAATTGTGGTATTATAAATGTTAAAAGTGATAGCGGAAAGATTATTATTGAAATAAGTGGTACAAATATTAAATTGTATAGTGGTGTTAAAAGGTTTATACTATGAAAATTATTTATTAAAATTGGTATACTTACTAAAAATGATATATAAGAAGTGGTAATTAGTTTTTTTATATATGTTTTTTTATTATTTATTTTTTTACTAAAAATTATTAAAAAAAAAGAT
>OCTW013412243.1_pt1 | contig 12163 bp, 9 predicted proteins | sample 1539671 | NCBI WGS metagenome assembly OCTW01 (sample SAMN02144230, study PRJEB22623) | gut metagenome | biome: sheep rumen | host: Ovis aries | place: New Zealand | reverse complement strand
GACTGCACGACACCGGCTATGTAGGTTTCAAACTCGACATCGTTGATGAGGAGGAGTTTGCCACTTTTGTTGACGGAGACGAGGAGGTTGCCCTCGTAGGTGCGCTGCTTGATGCGGCGGGGGTTGAGGCAGAGGATACAGGCGGTGTCAGTTGCAAGGAATTTGACAGAGGGATGGGAGCCGTAGTCGTAGCCGTTGATGGCGACATGAACTTGGTGTCCCTGGGGGGTGAGCTCGACGGACTTGTCGTTGCCGACCGCAGACTCGATAAGGAGTGAGTCGGCCCCATAGATGTCGTAGGTGCCGAGGTCGAAGGAGATATTGATAAGGTCGACGCTGTTGTTGGAAAAAAGGCGCACCTTGACACGGTCGGCATGGGCGCTGAAGGTGAGGAGAAGCAGACAGAGTATGGCGAGGAATCGTTTCACTTGCGGCGGATGAGTTTGATGATTTGGGCGGCAGTGCGGTCAGAGGCTCCGGCATTGCCGAGGAGGCTGTGGACACGGGCATAGCCGTCGAGAATGGTGCGTCGGCAGCTTTCGTCGTCGACAATGCGGCGGAACTCGCGTTCTAAGCGGTCGGCGGTGAAGTCTTGCTGTATGAGTTCGACTACCACCGGAGCATCGGCAATGAGGTTGGGCAGGGAGATATATTTGATGCGGTTGCCAATGAGGACACGCGCTATGGAGGCCGAGAGGGCGTTGGCCCGGTAGCATACCACCTGCGGCACGTTGAAGAGGGCGGTCTCGAGGGTGGCTGTGCCGGAGCATACCAAAGCGGCATAGGCGGAGGAGAGTAGGCGGTAGGTCTGGTCGTAGACGACTCTGACATTGGAGAGGTCTCCGATGAAGGGGGTGTAGAAACTGTCGCCCAAGAGGGTCATGCCTCCAATGACGAAATCGCATTCGGGATGGCAGCGGGCCACATGGAGCATGGGGGGCAGGGAACACTTGAGTTCCTGTCGACGGCTACCCGGAAGAAGGGCGATAAGGCGGCGCGAGGGCGAGGACTGGAGAGGATTGGAGGATGACTGTTCCCGGTAATGCCCAACGGCATCAAGCAGAGGATGCCCGACATAGACGGCTTGCGGAAAGTGGTTGCGGGCATAGAAGTCCTGTTCGAAAGGGAGAATGTAGCAGAGACAGTCGAGGTTGCGGCGCATAGATTTGAGACGGCCTTTTTTCCAAGCCCAAAGTTGGGGCGAGATGTAATGGATGTTGAGGAAGCCGTGGTCGTGGGCAAAGCGGGCTATGCGGAGGTTGAAGCCGGGATAGTCGATATAGACGATGGCATCAGGATTGAACTGGAGGATGTCCTGTTTGCAAAAGGCGATGTTGCCAGTGACGGTACGGAGGTTCTTGACAACTTCGACAAAGCCCATGATGGCCAGGTCGCGGATGTGGCGCACGGGTTGACCCGCCACTTGGGCCATAGCGTCGCCTCCCCAGAAACGGAACTGGGCCTGGGGGTCCTGCCGGAGAATGGCCCGCATGAGGTTGGCCCCATGAAGGTCGCCCGACGCTTCGCCCGCTATAATGTAGTACCGCATAAAGCCTATTATTGAAATGAGATAAACTTGAATTTGAGCATGGCCCACATGAAAAGCACTACCGTGACAAAGAATGTGGTGATGACGGCCTTGAGGGTGGCGGGATAGTCTTTGACATGGGCATAGCGGCGCAGAAGGAGTGCCGGCGGCACAAAACAGACGGCAAAGAAGCGCATGTTTTCGGCTAGCGGATAATGGATGATGGTCAGCACAAGCCACACCACCCCGGCGCAAAGCAGCTCGGAGAGCAGGGTTGCCGTCACACCCAAGGCGATGCTGTCTTTATTGAGCAGTTTGTTCATTGTTCGTAGTATTGGATTTTTTGCATGGCAGCCGAGTCGGTGAAGTCGGGCCGGATAGGCACAACAGACACATAGCCTTGGCGCAAAGCATGTTCGTCGCTGTCGGCGGGTGGGTTGTCGCATACGAATTTACCTGTCATCCACCAATAGGGGCGACCAATGGGGTCGGTGCGCTTTTCGAGACTGTCGACCCAAGCAGCCTGAGCCTGACGACATACGCGGATGCCACGAATCTGGTCGGCAGGCAAGTGGGGAATATTCACGTTCAACCCCGTCCCGGCTGCGAGGGGATGCTGGAGGGTCTGCCCAAGAATATGACGGATGGAGGATGTGCATGGCGCGAAATCAGCCGCCGGACTATGGGTGAGCAGGGAGAAGCCTATGGCGGGGAGGCCGTCGAGGCAGGCCTCAATTACCGCTCCGATAGTGCCGCTGTAGAGGGCGTTGATGGAGGCGTTGCTGCCATAGTTGATGCCGGAAAGCACAAGGTCTGGCCGCCGGGGGCAAAAATGTTCCAGACCCATCTTCACACAGTCGGCGGGCGTGCCGTCGCAAGAATAGAAGTTTTCCCCTTCCCTGCCCACAGCCCGCACTCGGAGGGGCCGCACGGTAGTAATAGAGGTGCCCAGCCCGGAAGAGTTACGCTCGGGAGCCATGACAACGACATCGCCAAACTCCTCGGCCACACGGACCAAGTGGTGGAGGCCTACGGACTGGTAGCCATCGTCGTTGGTGATGAGGAACAGCGGTTTCATGGCTGAGAGGCATTAGGGTTTTGGCACTTCAGCACCCACATCGCGCTTAGTCACATCCCTGTTGATAAAGAAAGATGCGGGCTGGAGGATATTGTCGAACACGAAATACTGAATCAGCACACTGTCCTTGTTGTCAATGATGGCATACAGACGGTTGATGTCGAACATTTCGTAAAGATTGCTGTCAGGCATGGCGAGCGAATCGTCAGGGTTGTTATACTTGAGGTATGTCTTCACCTCGCGGGTGGTGCCGTCGGTGTTGGTGATGCGCAGAATGGTGCGGGGTGCCGATTTGAAAGATGTGTCGATATAACTGTTGGGGACGCGACTGGCGAACTCGTCGAAATTGAGGCTGGCAAAGCTGGACAGCATCTGAGCCACACGGGCTGTGTCAAAACCATCGACAATGCGATGGCTCTGGGTCAGCTCCATGACAAAGTTGTCGCCCTGACGGCGGATGACGAAGGACTCTTCGGGCGAGGCCGGGATCGTCAGCTCGACACGCTGGAGATGATGCACATCCCAATGGACAATCTCATGGCTGCGCCACGACATGGGGTCGGCCACAAACCGGGGCGTGAGATAGCCCCTGAATCCTGGGATGTGAATGATGTAAGGCACCTTGTCGCCCTTGCGGAACATGTGGCAAGCCATCATGTCCTGCGTCTCGTGTCCCACAAAATAGGTGACGGTGAGTTTCTCATGGGGAAACAGGCGGAACCTGCCTCCGAACCAGTTGATAAACCACCGGCGCTGATAGACCTCGACCTTGACAGCCCTTGCCGAAAGGAGCTTGACCGTCTGCGGCACAGCGTTCTTGTTCACCTGCTGGCGGATACGCATGTCGTGGAGGGTTTCCAGCAGGAGGTCAATCATTGGCTGACTGGCCGGATACTGCCCATCCACCAGCCAAGCAGTGTCGCTTGTACTGTCGGCCACTCTTTCGAGCAGCACATGGTTGTTCTGCTTGTCGGCAATGAAGACTTTCGTCACAGTCTCAATGTCCTGGACATGGAAGTCCTGCTCAAAAGTGGCCGACCGCGACCCACGTTTTGCAATAATCAAGGCCAGCAGTCCAATCACGACCACGGCACCTATAATAATGAGGTTTTTCTTTTTCATCAGCAATAACTTGTTAGTTTTATCAATTGCATTCGAACTTAATAATCAAAGGTTGTAATGGCATGCCGACCATAGGGTGGCTAAGCCTTATAACGGCGGCGACGAAGCAGGATAATCGCCACACCGGCCACCACCACCAGCCCCACAGGGAGCAGGGTATTGAGCATCTGGTATTTGGTGCGTTCCTCCTTCACCTTCATCACATTCAATTTCCTTATTTTAATATTGCGGCTACGGGTGGCAATAGAGCCCTCGTCGCCCACCAGATAATCTACACAGTTGAGCAGCAACTCCTTGTTGGCATACATAGTCTCGGTGTAGAAATCATAGCCCAGCGGGTAGCCCGTGCCGTCCTTAAAGTTGAAACGGTTCTTGATCACGTCGCCGTCGGAGAAGACAATCATCCGGGTGCTGTCGCTCTCCTCGCGGTAGCCCATCGACGGAATCTCCACAAAATCGGGTGTCAGCCGGTTGCGGAACACCGACTTAAAGCGACCCTCCAGCAACACTGCCACCGGGATGTTCTGACGGTTAAAGAGACGGCGGTCGGGCTCTATCTTGGCCTCGTTCAGGTCGTATATGGCCGGAGCGTTTTTCACCCGCGAGAACTCGGATGTGGCCAGCAGCACAGTCTTATCCACTCCGTTGTCGATAAGGTCAATACTGCTGACAAAGTCAGTCTTGATCAGGTCGAGGTTGCGCACCACCGGATGGGGCGAGAGCGGCACAATCTCCGGGAAATACATCCAAGGCTGGAACTGAATCTGAGCCTGCTCGCCAACCATACCCACCTTCATCGGAACCGGGCGGCAACGGATGTCCATCGCCAAATCGGGATTGACGCGAACACCATAAGTGAACAACATCTCGTCAATGTTGAGCGGCAGCCTCGTGGCCACGGCCTGTCCGGCATTCTCCAAGCTGTCCATGTCGGCATCAAGCGCATCCACCAGCCACAGCAACCGCCCGCCATACATCACATACTGGTCCAGAATATACAAATCCTGGTCAGAGAATGGCTTCGTGGGCTTAGCGATAATAATCAAATCATACTTATTGCGGAACCGGTAGACCGAATCGCCCGGATTCTGGGTGCGGGCAGTGAGCGAGTTGATATTGCCGTCAATACGGGCAGTGTCAAGTGTGTAATACTCCCACAGCGACCCTATCATATCCGAAAGGTAGGGCAACTCCAATTCCCCGTGGCCCCGCAAAAAAGCCACCGTAGACCGCTGTCCACGCGACAAAGCCCTGATGCCATTGCTCAACACATACTCCAAACTCTGTATCGAATTGTTGAGCAGCTGCACCTGGTCCACATACTTCTGGCTCTGAAGCAGCTGGATGGAAGTCTCCTGCCCCTTATATATCACATCCGCCGCCGGTATCAGCACCTGCTGCGAATAGCCCGTTGCCGTACTCACCTGTATCTGCGTGGGCTGGATGCCTTTCTGGGCCAACTTCTGGTAGAACACCTGCCGCTCCTTCGGGTCCTCGAAACTATTCGGGTTCACAAACTCATACTGAATATTCTTGTTATAGGCGCGGAACTGGTTCAGCATCTCCTTGGTCTCGTTCTGCAGCCGTTTGAAATCGGAGGGGAGGTCACCCTCCAGATACACACGGTACAGCAGCGGCTCGTCAATCTTCTTCAGCATCGACTTGGTCGATTTCGACAGCGTATAACGGCGCTCAGAAGTCAGATCCAGCCGCCCGAACACATAATAACCAATTACATTCACAAACACCACAATCAACACCCCTGCCGCCAGCTCAATCCAATGTCCGCGGCGCAAATCCTTCTTATTCCGCCAGCCATGCCACTTGCGGCTCTGCAGCACAATGCGCGTGGCCATCATAAACACCGCCGTCACACTGGCAAAATAAATCACATCGCGACTGTCTACCACACCGCGGCTTATCGAGTCATAATGGTAGCTCATGCCCAGCTGGCGCACCACCAACTCGGCACCGCCCAAAAAGCCCATACGGCAGATGGCCTCAAAGCCCAGATGCATGAAAGCACACATCAGCGCGGCCAAGATGAAAGCCACAATCTGGTTATTTGTGAGCGAACTGGCAAAAAGGCCGATAGCCACAAAGGCAGCCCCGAGCAGCAGCAAGCCCAAATACGAACCCACCACACTGCCCGTGTCAATATTACCCACAGGGTCGCCGAGCGCCCACACACTGAAATAACCCACCAGCGTGGGCAGCAGCGAAATGGCCACCAGCACCACTCCAGCAAAAAACTTGGCCCAAATCAGCGTCATCTCGCTCACCGGCTTGGTCAGCAGCAGCTCCATCGTGCCGTTGCGCTTCTCCTCGGCAAACATGCGCATCGTGATGGCCGGAATGAGAAACAAATACAGGAACGGCCCGATGACAAACAAGCCATCCATCCCGGCATAGCCATAGTCAAGAATGTTGAAGTCGGACTTAAACACCCACAGCATTAAACCTGTGAGCACCAGAAACACCACAATGGTCAGATACCCCGTCAACGATGAGAAAAAGCTGGCCAGCTCTTTTTTAAACAGTGCGAACACGTCAAGTAATTTAAATTAGTTTATTAACAGTACCATACATCGTCATCTATCACCTACAGACATTCCGGCCGCCCGGCTACTCGTCAAAGGTGAAACGTCTCGACCGCTGCGAACGGCCCTGATAGTCGCCCAGCGAAAGCTCATACAACACCTCAGCCATCAAACTCGCATTCTTGGTCATGAGCTCCCTGTCCACATTCTCCGAAATATCACTCGGCACATGGTCGTTCAGGTTGCCCATAAACCCGGTGAACACAATCGAGGGGATGCCCACCTGCGCAAACGGGGCGGCACAGCTTTTGGGCAGCGTGCGGTAACCCTTCACCAAACTCTTGGTCGAAATCGAGTCATTGCGGGCTGCGATGTTCCACAACTGCGGAAACCGCTTGTTCCCCAGCACCTGGATGCTGTCGCCCTGCCCGATGGCCTCGGCACCGATAAAGCACTCCACATTGCGCAGTTTCGGGAAGTTCGACACAAAGATGCTCGAACCCAGATTCTGCAACTCGCCACCCGAAAAGAGGACAAACAAGATAGAACGTTTGTTATACTCAATCTCATTCGGGGCATTCACCGTCAGCAGCCGGGCAGCCTCCAGCACGGCGGCCACACCCGTGGCATTGTCATTAGCCCCCGGAAACAGGCAAGTGTTGCCCTGGATTCCGACATGGTCAAGGTGCGCCCCCACCACGATATACTCATTCCTCAGCTTGGGATCATGGCCGGGCAGCACCCCCACCACATTGGCCGTCGTGGCATTGGGGTGATATTTGGCGTTGATGTTGATTTCAAAACTCTTGCGCAGATGGAACGACTGGGGGACCATCTTGTCCTGCAGCACGCTGACCACCGAATCGAGCGTCATCAGCTCGTCGGTCAGCAGGGCTGCGCCCATGTCGCGGGTAGGCTGCACCACCGGGAACGTCATCTGGTGCGAACCCTCGCCGCACCAAGCCTGATGCTGAACCTCATACGGGCGGCAACTCTCCGACATGTTGATGCACACCAGGCCCACGGCCCCGTGCTTGCGGGCCACCTCGGCCTTGCCGCGCATGGTGGCATACGGCTCCGTAATCTTGCCGGGCAAAAAGTCAGGCACCCCCGACAGGCAGAGCACCACCTTGCCGCGCACATCCACCTTGCCATACTCGTCAAACGAATGGTGGTCGATGCCCCATCCGCAGAACACCACCGGGGCATTGGTATAGCCGCGCCCCGTCATACTCGAGCACACATAGTCGCGCCCCAGCACATACTGCACGCGCTCGTCGTAAGTGTTGACATAAGTATAGAAATTGCAATTCTCTATCTCGTTATACTCCACTTGGAAATACTGGCCCCACTCCTCCTGGAACGGCTTTATGCCATAAGAGGAGAGCACCGCCGCGCAATAGTTGGCGGCATCCAGATAGGCCTGCGAGCCGGCCATTCTCCCCTCATATTGCGACGAGGCCAGCACACGCACATGCTTCAGCAGTGTGTCGGTATTGGCACGGAGCAGAGTGTCCTTGGTTTCCTCCCCCTGTGCGCCGGCCACGCTCGGGGCCAATACGGCCAAAACGGCCATCAAGGCAAAGAACTTCTTCATTTTCATGAGCATCTTAATTATTATATAATAATTTATTTCACTGATAATAAAACGATTGATGCACAACAAGCGCATGATACAATCAAGCAAAGATACAAAAAAATCATGACATCGCAACAAAAAAAACTTATCGTCCCCGCATCCCCGCACCGTCTATGCCCCTGCGCCGCCGAGGGGTAGCGTGCCGCTGCCCCTCGCGCCCATGCCCCGCGGCAGCAGCTTCGCCCGCCGCACCACATTCCAACCGCGCCTGCCGGGCATTTATTCGTCCGCCGCCAGTTGAACGACCGTCGAAATGAGGTAGAAATGCCGTCTGCCGAGCGGACCTTGAATGAACCCGCAACGAAGTTTCATCGAAGTCTGGGCGGGGGACTGGCGCAGGCGGCCGCAGCCCCAGAACGGGGCATGGCGGGGCAATTGGGGACTGCCGGCGGGACGGGCGGACGGGAGGGGCGGTCACTCCTCGGAGGCGGCGGAAATAAACCGCCGGTAGGCGGAGAAGGTGTTGGCGCGCGACAGGAAGCCTTGATACTTGCCTTTTTGGTCGACCACAATCAGATTGTATCGGTTGCCCAGCTGGAATTTCTTCACCACCTCGAGGGGCGAGTCGTCGAGATGGATGATGTCCTTGTCGTCGAAGGTCATCATGAGTTCCTTGATGGTGACGGAGTCGTACATTTCGGTCTCGAAAATAAGGTGCCGGAGGTCGTCCATCACGATGAGGCCGAGGAAGTGGCCCTCCTTGTCGAGGACGGGGAAGAGGTTGCGCTTGGAGTTTTTGATGGCGTTGACCACGTCGCGCAGGGTGCCGTCAACCGGCACGGTGGCGAAGTTGGTTTCGATGAGTTTCTTCAAATCCATGAGTTGCCATGCCGAGGCATCCTTGTTGTGGGTGAGGAGGTCGCCTTTGTCGGCCAGTTTGCGGGCGTAGATGGAGTGTTTCTCGAAGGGCTGCACGCAGATGTAGGTAACTGTGGCTGTGATAAGAAGTGGCACCATGAGGGCGTAGCCGCCCGTAATTTCGGCTATGAGGAACACGCCCATGAACGGGGCGTGCATCACGCCGGTCATGACGGCGGCCATGCCCACGAGGGCGAAATTGGCCGTGGACTGGGTGGGCAACCCTATATAGTTGCCCAGTGCGGCAATGAAATAGCCGCTCAATCCGCCCACCACCAGCGAGGGGCCGAAGGTGCCGCCCACACCGCCACTGCCGATGGTGGTGGCGGTGGCCACGGGTTTGAGCAGGATGAGCCCGAAGAGGATGATGAGGGCCACCCAGCCGTTGTCGCGGAAGATGTTGAAGACGCTGCTGGCGAAGAGGGCGTCGTCGTTGCTGCCGTTGAGCAGCTCGGTGAGTGCCCAATAGCCCTCGCCATAGAGGGGCGGGAAGAGGAAAATCATGACTCCCAGGGCCACACCGCCCGCTATCCATTTCAGCACCCAGCTGCGGGAGCGCGAAAACCAAGACTCAACCTTGTCTGTGCAGCGCAGAAAGTAGACCGAGCTGAAGGCGCAGAAAATGCCCAGGACGACAAGGAAGGGAATCTGGCTCAGGGTGAAGTCTTCGGCCACCTTGAATATGAACTGCACCTGCTGCCCCATGAGGAAGTAGGCCACGGTGGAGGCCGAGAGGGCCGAGATGAGCAGGGGGACGGCGGTGGTCATCGTCATGTCGAACATGAGTACCTCGACGGTGAACAGCACCCCTGCCAGCGGGGCTTTGAAGATGCCGGCTATGGCACCGGCGGCGCCGCAGCCGAGCAGCAGTTTCACGCCGCGGGGGCTGACGTGGAACAGGCGGCCCACATTCGACCCGATGGCGCTGCCCGTCGAGGCAATCGGGGCTTCGAGACCGACGCTGCCGCCAAAGGCCACCGTGAGGGTGGAGGCCACCAGCGAGGAGTACATGTTGCGGGGCGGAAGGGTGCCTTTCTTGCGCGATATGGCGAGGAGCACACTGGGTATGCCGTGGCCGATGTCGCCTTTGATTACATAGCGGACGAAAAGGACGGTGAGCAGGATGCCCACCAGCGGGGCGAAAAGGATGAGCATGTTGCCGCCCCCGGTGGCGAAATGGGCGCCGCCGAGGTCCATGACGAACCGGCCTGAGAGGTGGACAACCGTTTTGAGCAACACGGCGGCCAAGCCGCTCAGCACACCCACCACCACGCTGAGCATGAGCAGGTAGCTCTGCTCCGACACGTGGTGCAAACGCCAAATGAACAACTTCTTATATAGTGCAGTGAACTTTGACATAGCCAAAAATGATTTGCAAAAATACAAAAAAATAATTATACCACAAAACAGAAAAATGGCCTTGCGGGGCCAACCGCGCCGTAATGTACACAATAATTGTCGAATCGGCGCGTTAAGATGGTTTGAGAATTAACAATAGAGTAAACCTGCGGAGCCATTCCGCCAACAATGCCAACATGAAACAACATCTGAATTCCTTGCCGCTGGCGTTTTGCCATGCTGCCACCGTGGCGGCGCTTGCCGCCTTGCTGTTCGCCTCGTGCGTGTCGATGAGAGAGTATGAGTCGCTCCAGTCGCAATACATCCAAGCCATGAAAGGATGGAACCTCTCGAAACAGGAGCTGCAGGAACTGCGCGAGGAGAACGCCGAGCTGGTGCGCCAAGGGCAAGCCATGACTGTGGCGATGAGCGACCTGTCCACCGCCCGCCAGGAATGCGAGGCCACGGTGGCCTCCATCAACCGCTCGTATGCAGCGCTGCAGCTGCGCTACGACACGACGGTGGAGAATTATATGCAGCAGCTTACGGGCAAAAGCCGCGACCTGACAAAGGTGAACAACCTGCTGAGCCAGCGCACGCGCGAACTGAACGAAAAGGAGAAGGCCTTCAAGGTGAGGGAGCAGGCACTGCTGACCCAGCAGCGCGAACTGGAGAGCCGCCAGCGCGAGCTGGAACAGAACACCACCGACGCCACCCAGGCCTTGCAGGCCAAGGAGAAAGAGTTGGAGAGCCTGCGGAGTGCGGTGGCACGGGCCTTGGTGGGATTTGCCGACAAGGGGTTGCAGGTGGAAACGAAAAACGGAAAGGTGTATGTGTCGATGGAAGACAAGCTGCTGTTTGCCCCCGGCAGCTGGACGGTGTCGGCCAAGGGCGTGGAGGCTATCAAACGGCTGGCCAAGGAGCTGGAGGTGCACACCGACCTCAATATTATGGTGGAGGGGCATACGGACAACGACGCCTACAGGGGGTCGACAGCCGTGAAGGACAATTGGGACCTGAGCGTGATGCGGGCTACCGCTATCGTGAAATTGCTTTTGAAAGAGGGGCCCGCCATCAACCCCCTGCGGGTGGAGGCTGCCGGCCACGGCGAGTATGCCCCCAAAAAGCCTAACACCTCGGCCGCCAACAAGGCCGCCAACCGCCGCACGGAAATCATCCTCACACCTCATTTGGAGGATATCATGCAGATGATAGCCCATTGAGTGAAACTTTTTCACTCCGACCGAGCAGCTTGATTATCGCATGATTTTCAGCCCACTGCACGACTACCACACCTTGCGCGGACTCTCTTTGATGAAAAAAAATTCCGACAGGCTGTAGTTTTTTGCCCGCTGGCGCGTTTATTAGGCAAATGACACGGAAAGAATACAACGACACGGTGAAGCAATGGGCAGACGATGTGTACCGATTTTCGGTACACTGTTGCAGCGACAGCGAGATGGCCAAAGACGGAGTGCAGGAGGCTTTCGCCGCGTTGTGGGAGCAGCGAGAGCAAGTGAGTGTCGAGAAGGGGAAGTCGTTCCTGCTGGCCGTGGCCCACAACTGGACCATAAGCCAACTGCGCCACCGAAAGGTGCATGAGGACAACGCCGACGCGCTGAAGGGGGACACGGTGGCCGAGCCGGACATGGCTTTTGACTTGCGCGATGCGCTGCAGAAGGCTGCGGCAAGGCTGCCGGAGATTCAACGGTCAGCCTTGATGCTGAAGGATGTGGAAGGATTCAACTGCCGTGAGATTGGCGAGATTCTGCACCTGACAGAAAGCCAAGTGACGGTGTATCTTTTCCGCGCACGGGTATCGATGAGAAAAACATTAATCGCTTTAGGCTATGACAATAACAAGTGATAATTACGAAGAGTGGTTCTACCGCTATGCCGAGGGCGAGCTGGACGCGGAGCAACGGGCAGCGGTGGAGGCCTTTGCGGCGCAACATCCCGACCTGGCCGAGGAGCTTGCGCTCTACAGCCCCAGCCTGAAGATGGAGGCCGAGCCGATGGTCTATGCCGACAAGGAGAGCCTTATGCGGACGCAGCCCCGC
>OCTW011477796.1_pt1 | contig 12165 bp, 10 predicted proteins | sample 1539671 | NCBI WGS metagenome assembly OCTW01 (sample SAMN02144230, study PRJEB22623) | gut metagenome | biome: sheep rumen | host: Ovis aries | place: New Zealand | reverse complement strand
TTGAGGCTTATTTGGTGTTCATTTAGTGCTATTTAGTACCTATTTTGCTATCTCTCTCGTCTGGTACATCATCAAAAGAGCATCATTTTTAATCCAGTACGGTGTATCAAATTATTAATAAAAATATAAGTCCCTTGGTTTTATTTCAAGAATAATTCCAAAGGACTTTTTTCATTGTTTTCTCTGTATCAATTATTAATAAGATTTCATTTCAAACCGAAACATAGTTTTTTACTAATTGATAAAAAGCTAGTTCGTAAAACAATTAATAACTACACAACTCAAATGAATAATTTCTTCAATTTTTAGCTAAATATTTAATGTTTCTTATACTTCCTTAAAAACATTTGAAAAGATAAGCTTTGTAAAAACATCATCAATCTGCTTCGAAATCTGTTTTGATTCAATCAGCACACCCAATTCAATATTTCCTTGCTGACCATGATAAGAAAGATTTGCAGATGTAATAAGCGATTTTCTCTGATCCACAGAAATCACCTTTGCATGCAATGCTGCCATTTTATCTTTTCTTTGGCTGTAATTATACACTTTCAGAAATCCCCCTTGAGCCCTTAAGATTTTACGAAAAGCCGGTTGTCCTTCAATGTTATTTACGAAGAACTTTACAAACACGCCTTTCTGACTTTTCTGAATAATTGTATCTACTAACTCTGAAAAATGAGAAGACAGAGAATACCCTGTTATTAGGATGTTTTTTTCTGCATCATTTATCATGGACTTAACAACATTCATCGTAGTTCGAGCGTTGATTGCAAATGAAGGCGGAGCTGTTACAACCAGACTCACCTTATCAGGAGTTACCGTATTCATACTCTCAAGAATAGTCTCAATAATATCATTACAGTGTACCTCAGATAATTCCGGATAGCTCCGTTTGAGCATCGCTACTGCATTTTTTGTTCCGTTTGCAGAATCACTCTTGATGGTATTGAAGAGTAACTCTCTATTTAGATCTCTACCTGACATAATTCAATCACCAAATCCTTAAAATATGAAGACTCTTCGCGATTTGGAATAGGAACGACTAAACCCCGATCAAGCATTCGATTTCCGTTTTCGCAGGCAGTCTCTGAAATCATACAACATGAATGACATGCTGCACCGTTCGAGTTTTTGCCTGCAGGCAGATTGCTCATGCATTCCGGGTCATTCGTGCAAACAAGAGCCTCTTGGAAAGCATCTCGCATAAGATTAGTCATCTGTTCGATATTGCCAAGTTCAACCAGACCGCCGAGTGATCCTTCCTTGTCGGAACTTCCTGTGTAGAGCAGAATGCCAGCCATTTTATCACCAAAGTAGATTCTTTCTCGAATTGCTGCAGAAGAATAACCTGAAGACATTGACATTTGCTTAATAATTAAGTGTGCGAAAGTATGCATAAGGACATAAACCGCGTTGCGCATAATTTGAATTGTCCATCCCTTTGACTCACAAAACTCTCTGTATGAATCGGAGTATTTTTCCGACAAGCCTTTCACTGCAGGTGAATTGAGCCATGCCGCAAGCGTATCTTTATTAAATTCTATAAAGATGCCCTCGCCATCTACCTCCGCCGCAGGTAGCCAGCGTTCTTGCTTGCCTTTGCTTAATGCTACGACATTCGGCTGCTCATCCGCATCCGGATCAGGAGCATCTACCCTAGTAAAACCAAGTAGAACTCTAACCTCTCTAAGTCTGGTCACTCGAATGATACGGCTGAAGTACTTCTGCAAATATCCAGGCAGAGCGTCCTCTTCAGCCTTGAAGTGCTTCTTGTTTGATTCATATGCAGGGTCATTGTGGTGTGTGATGGCGTTGTATTCCATCTGCTTAATTTCAGTGAACTCTTTGATATTGCTCATGCGACGCTCAAGCGCATCATTAAACTCATCCCTTGAGTAAGCAGAGAAATACATCTCATATATTTTGGTTATTCCATCGTCTCCCATAAGCTGCTTTGCAAGCTCTATATCATGCAGATGCTCATCAATCAGGTTATACAACGGATTAATCCACGGCGGAATAGAAATCGCACTTCTGCTCACGGCAAAGTATACATTAGTCGCACCTCGCTGTGAAGGAATGATGGGCTTGTTACACTTATGGTTCTTCACATTCGGTCTGAAAGGATGATGGCCTGGGCAGGCAACGCCGTCAAAATTATCTCGCTGTGTTGCACCGCTCATACTGCGTTTTGCACCGCAGGAGCATTCTACCCACATATCCGCAAGCGTGGAAGTATTACCTGTCGAATACATCTTTAAGGTGCCGTTGCAATCAGACTCACCTCTGTGTACCCACCACTTCCAAGGGAAGTCTGCCATGTGACCATCCTCGCAGATTGTGATAAAACGGGACGGATATGCAGGGCGATGGCACTCAGGGCAAGTGACACCATACTTGAGATACTTATCCAAGTCAAAATATTTTCTGGCATCAAACAGCTTGCCGCATTTCAAATTAGAGCACACGTGCAAGTACGGGAAGGTCACAACAGGAACGTCCCCCGAAAAACTTGTCCGAGGCATATAGAAGCAATCAACGCACAAGTATGATGCAAGCCTGCCATCGATTATTTTTTTTCCCTTCTGTTTCCAGTAGGAGATGTCAAGAATCGTAACCGAGTCCTTTACCGCATCGACCACCGAGCCAGGTCCAAAGGTGGTTATAATTTGGTTTGGACGTAACTCCCCAAGTTTATTATTATCAAAAGCCATGTCAATCCTCCGTGTAATAGAACATATTCGCAGAACTCTCGACCTCACGCATAGAACGAAGTGTAGCTTTTTCGTTCTCATCGTGCGGCTGGTCATACGGATTCATCAACCTGTTATAGCGTTCAGTTCCAACAACGTAATACCGCAGCGGTTTCGTCTGTGCTGCCTGAAGTTTCCACCAGTCAATGAAGCGGTCAATTTCTTCCTCCGCATCTGCTCGTGCTGACGGCTTAATGATATTCAGCCGGTCAATAATCAGTTTCTTCACAGAATCAAGCTGATCTGTAGTTAACGAATCGATATCCGCCGCATCCGGATTATTTGCCATGTTCGGGAAGTTCAGGCGTATTGCAGATATTATCAGCGCGTGCATAACACGGTCTCTTGCTCTTGCAGAGAACGGTGTTGCCGTTGTTCCTTCGACAAAACGATAAAGCTGCGAATGATAGCCTGTGAAATTCTCATAGTGCGATAAGTCACGCGGACGGTACGCATTGTAGAGCGTAACCACAAGTCCAGGGAATGCACGACCAATACGGCTTGTTGCCTGGATATATTCCGAGTTCTGTTTCGGCTGACCAGTCACAACCATCAGTCCAAGGCGATCAACGTCCATACCAACAGCAATCATATTTGTGGCGATAGCTGTATCCAGACAGTCTTTTGAAGCACAAGTCGTTTCAAGCTGATTCAGCTTCTCCGGAATCTTGTACGATGACATACGGGAAGTAATCTCCACGTTGTGGTTCAGATACCGCTGCTTATCCAAGCCATACTTATTCTTGATGCGATATATTCTCTTCGGAATGTCGTCTTGTAAAAGTCTGACCGCACCGCCAAGTTCTCGGATACTGTTGAAATAACCAACAAGAGAATAGTATGGGTCAATCACATCCCTGTACTCATCCTGCAAGGAGTATGTATAAGCCGCCTGCAGGATAATGGCGTAAACACGCAGCAAAGCTGTCTTAACAGACTGACCAGGTGCGCAGACGCCCACATATTTACGGAACGGATCATCCTCTACGGAGATCTCTCTGATGAAGAAGCTGTCTCCGATTTCAAAGCCGTTCGGTGGGAACTGCGTAGTATTCTTTCTTGCGTAAAGGCATCTGGTCTGCGCCTCCGCATTCTTGATTGTAGCCGTTGAAACGACATACTTCGGCTTAATGCCATCGTGGATACACATATCCTCGATGATTGTCTCATAAGCACCGTAAACCGTGCCAAGCGGTCCCGTAATAAGATGCAGCTCGTCCTGAATAATCAATTCCGGCGGCAGGAACGGTCTAATACTGACCATCGTTGACGCAGGCAAAGAAGCCGTTTTATTGTGGCGGCCATGTTCCGCTCCAATCGCAACATAACCATCACGGCTACATTTTCTGTCCACTCTGCCAAAGAGCGCATTCGTATTCACATCCCAAGGCAGGCGCGCGAATTTATCAACGGTCGACAGAATAATAGTCGGGCACTTGGCGTATATTTCCTCATCGACAAGATAAACCGGAATTGGTATCCTGTCGTTTTTGTATCTGTAAAACTGACAATCCCGATCGGAGCAGAAAATCTCGATGGACTTCTTTTCGGTGTCAATGTTAAAGTTCTCTTCTTTGAATGGCTTTCCGCAAAACGGGCAGGTTAGAAGCTGCTTATAGACATGGTTCCTTGCGCTTCTTGCCGCCTGCGGATTATCAGCCTTTTCAATAAACTCATCAAATTTGTTAGGCGTTACTCCGCCTCCTACCCAGAAGCCAATACTGATAGGTTCTTTTCCAAATAACGGAAACGCTTGACGCCTTATCATTTCGGCAGCAAGTACCATCTTTGTAATACGGTCTCTCTGTTGTGTGGTGAGCAAACGGAGGGTATATCGGAGCATAACGGTTACACCGCCATCTCGATTGTATTCCTCTCCATCAGACGCTCTGAGTCTTCTGTTAGCGATGACGAAAGCCATAAGGCCAAGGTAGGCCTCTGTTTTACCGCCGCCTGTAGGAAAGTAAAGCAGGTCTACAACCTCACGGTCTTTATGTTTCGGATCAACGATTCCGGCAAGATTCATCAGAATAAAGGCAATCTGGAACGGACGCCATCCGAAGTTATTATCAGGATTCTTCGGATTAATAAAATCCTGGAAATTGCATTCTGTCCCTGTGCCGTGCTTCTTTGCGTAGCCCTTAATGCTGTTCTGCAAGAAGATTACACGGTTCATAAAGCAGAACGCCTCGAATGAAATGTCATCATTTTCTATAATGCTTATGCCCTCACGGATACGCTTCAAGGCATCTTGGCAGCGGTCAATTACCTTGTTGCCAATCTTGACCTTAAAATCAGGATTGCTCATCCTCGCGTTTCCGAGAAGTGTAGAGTTGATCCACTTTTCATAAGATTCAGCCAAGGTATTAAGTTTACCGATGGTTTCTTCCTTTTTCGATTTTACAGACATGGTAAATGTGGAGAAGAAGTATCGGTCAAATCCATCTAAAGCAGCGCTGACACCCGGAAATTCGTACTCAGGTATAAACGCTGATTTCACATATGTTGTTCTGCCGTCAACAGGAGTATCCCAAACCGCCGCACATCCACGTCCACGTCCCATGATCGGACGCTGTTCAAAATAGAACTCGTCCGGAGCAAGTATCTGTCGACAAATATGTTCAGCAACAAAAGAGGCAGATCCATCCTCAGCATAAGCTTTGATTTCTGTTTGAAACATGATTGCTTCAGCATCGTTTTCAGGATTCTTACGCTTGTTAACAACATAAGCAGTTACGAGAGAATAACCACCTTTAAGTGAAATGCGAGACACATGAACATGGACGTTTGAATCACATATAAGCTGATAATTCTTTGTACGAGTGAAATCATTGAAATCGACACGAATTGTTTCTCCCATAGGAATACGAGAATAGATTGCTCGGCTATGCTCTTTCTCATCTTTTCCAATGTATTTTTCAGATGATCTTACATAATCACCCCAGCTTATATCCAGATTAATACTTGCAGTATCGTTCTGGATATAAAAACTGATTCCTATAGAAGAGGGAAGCTGAAAATGTGTGGTCGAGATAGGTTCGTTATCATCTTCCTCACCAGCAGTGTAGTCTTCTCCATCTTTATATCCCATATCAGCATCAACTTCTTGCTCGCCAGCACTGGAGTAATCCTCATCTTCGCTTTGAACATCAAGCATACCAACAAGATAGGCATAACGGGGATTTTCTCTTAATACCTCTTTTTCTTCAAGGGGACCAATCAAATCTGTTCTGATTGCATCTATTATTTTTTGTCTGACTTCAGAATATTTGAATCTATCAGCCATTATTCCTCCTCCTTAATTGGATGTGCCGTGCTGAGGGTATATTTGCAAGTGTTTCCTACATGAATATTATCGTCAGAAATAAGCTTATACTCCCATTTTTTCTTATCCGGGTCAGCTGACGAAGCAAAGTAGCACCATTTTAATCCTTCTCTTGCTTTTGACACTACATCTTCTGAAGCAACTTCGTTTGATGCTTTGACTTCAATCATGTATTTTCTAGTTGTCGTTTCAACTAGGAAATCCGGATTGTACTGTTGTCCTGCCTTCCAAAACAGACCGAGCTGATTCAATGGTGGCTTAATCCAACGTATGACATCAGGATCTTCTTCAAGAATAATAGAGAAAAGGCGCTCTGTATCACTATCAAATGCATTTGCAGGATAGTAAGATTTCTTATATCCTGTGAACAAATAATCTTGCTCTAATGCTTTTAAGGCCAACAGATTATCTCCGTGAATAAGCATATTATCACTATTTGTGCTTCCATATGACTTTGATAAATCCTCAATCAGTATTCTTGGCTCGAGGTTATCTTCCTCATATTTTCCTACCCATGTTAATTCTAATCTTCCTATTTTTTGCATGATGATATCTCCTAAAACTTTAGTACGATATTAACCAACAGAATCGGGGTAATCTCAAACTGTTTTTCAAACTCTGCAATTTCCCGTTCGCCATCTTCTTTAATCTTAGTTCCCTTTGTATGGAAACTAGCCTGAAACTTTTCGAGATCATTAGTCTTATATTTGATTTTTTTTCGAATATCTATCTTTTCATGAAAATTATCTGATAGTCGTTCTCTGGATTTCAAAGCATTAATCTCTTCATTCATATCTTGAATAGTAAATGCTAATTGTTCAACTTGAATACGTTCCCAATTCTCTATCTTTCTCCTGTTATATATTTTAATCGGCTCAGCGTAATCATGATAGCGTTTTAGCATTTCATCGGTTAAGTGATCATAAATCCTTTGGAAAAGAGTCAATTCGGATTCAGACGGAGTAAAATATCTCACATCCATATCGTCAATCTCTTCAAGCACAGCAACTAGTTCTGATTCTTCAAAATCAATATAATTCCCATTCTCATCACAAAGCAATAATACCGGGAACAACAACTTAGCCGAATCGCAGAACGCACCGACAAATAATACGCCATGTGAACCTATAACTTTTTCTCCCCAGTTATCAATTCGCCAATAATGAAGATTTCCATCCACTTCCGGCTCGTCAAACCCATTCCAGTATTCTACATCACGTAAGTATTGATCAATATCAGTTTTAGTTTTCTCAAGAGCCTCTTCTTTTGCATCTCGACTTTCTATAAGAAGAATGTCACGGAGTGCTCGAGCTTTCTTATTTCTCTTTGCGTTAAGAGTCCTATCCAACTTATCAAAAGCTTTCTTAAACTCTTTTGTGGTATTACATCTTTGATAGATTTTCAGGATTTCTTTTTCGAAGTTTGTCCCGGATTCCAAGGCGCCAAGAGCAATATCTGATGCACCAAAAACACCCTCAAATAATTCAAACTTTTTTGATAGTATCTCATATACGCGCTGATCAGCAGCATTTTGTGTGTTAAGCAAATTTATCGCAACGACATCATGTTCTTGACCATAACGATGACAACGACCGATTCGTTGCTCAATCTTCATGGGATTCCATGGAAGATCATAGTTGATTACTGTATTACAAAACTGGAGATTCAAACCTTCAGAACCGGCATCAGTACATATAAGAATCTTTGCATTACTTTTGAAGTAATCAACAATAGCGTGTTTGTATTCCACACTACGGCCATAGTTCGTTTTGCCAAAATTCTTAACCTGCCACGCCTTATAAATTTCTTTTGTCATGGCATCATCAAAATCACCGTTAAAAAGTAGAATATCCTGATCCTCAAAACCAGTCTTTCGAAGCTCAGATGCTATGTACTTTTGAGTTCGCTTGGATTCAGTAAAAACAACAACCTTCTGAGGAATCCCCTGTTCTGCTTGATAATCAAATGCAATACGGATAGCGGTTTTGAGAGCCTCTACTTTTGCATTTAATTCAATGCGTTTAGCAACGTCTATTATTATTTCAACTTCATCCAATTCAGCTTGTATGTACTGCTTCTGAATGACAGTATCCTCATCCTCAATTTCGTCAAATCCAGATTCGTCTATTTCATCTTCAACATAATTCCAGAAAAGCTCGAAGCCTTCTTGAGCACTCGCGGATTTACTCCCTTCATATAGCTTTTCAAGTCTTTTCTTTAACACCTCGAAAGTTTCGATTAAAGCAAAGCTGGATGATGCAAGAAGCTTTCTGATTACAAGAATAATCAATCCACGATTGGAGGTAGGAATAGAATACAAGGTTTCTCGCTTCAAAAAGTCATTTACTCGTTGGTACAATTCTATCTCGTCTGGAGAGAGTATAAAATCAACGGTTTTGCATGTTCTTTTCTTAAAGTTCATGTATTTTGCTACATCTTTTCGCAGAGTCCTATACAGAACTGGAGATAATTCATTCTTCAAGTCGGCATAATCTCGACCATCGATGTAACGCTTCGTAAAGAGTTTCTCACTACCAAAAACACGTTGATCAATAAATGAAACCAGCCCATGTAAATCGGTTAGTGAGTTCTGTAACGGAGTAGCAGTCAAAAGGATTTTAGGGATTCCTTTTGATAGATCATACAAGTTTTTTGCTCTCTTTGTACCATGGAAAACATTCCTGAGGTTATGAGCCTCATCGATAATAATAAAATCCCATTTTACATCTGGAAATCTTTTAATAAGCTTAGAAGAGTATGCATAAGATGATATAATTATGTTTTGGGTTTTATTATTTGTCAACTCTTTTTTCCAATACTGATATTCTTTATCAACTGTAAGTCTATCAAGGATATTTGAATTAATACCGAATTTCTCAAGGAGCTCCAACTCCCACTGCTTTCTCAAAGAAGCCGGGAGTGAAATCAATACCTTTTTACCACCTGATTCAAGAACATACTTTAACACAAGTCCCGCTTCAATAGTTTTGCCAAGACCAACTTCATCAGCCAATATGATACCACCGGTTTTTAGCGCACGAATAGCCGCACAAAACGCATTAATTTGGTGCGGATTATACTCTATATTTGTATCCAAAAGAAAATGATATGGCGAGGCTTCAAGTTGCATTTTCTTGTATCTGCTAAATTGCTCAAGTAGCAGGTTACTTTCCATTCATATCTCCTTTATAGAGTTGCTCAAAAATACCCATTGCTATACCTTTAGCCATCAACGGGGGTACAGCGTTTCCTATTTGTACAAACTGAGACGTTCGTGGTCCTTCAAAATAATAACTGTCAGGGAAAGACTGAATCCTTGCAGCTTCCCGAACGGTGATAGAACGATTCTGATCGATGTCCGGGTGAATGAAATAATGGCCATCCTTTGATAGATGTGCGAGAATCGTATGGCAATATGGTTCATCGCCTTCTACTACTTTGAATCTATCTGTAAAAGAATGTCGATTCTTATGTGTCTTTAACTCTTCAGGCAAATCATTATAATTAAGACGCCGGTGACCATCATTCCACAATTCAATCGCTTTGCGATAAATCACGATATCCCGATCAATATTGGGACGACAATTATGATGTGTTAAAACATCATCTTTTGTTCTTATGCCAAAATCAGTGACATAGGAGCTAGCTTCCTTCTTTGTATACTGATTAGAACTTTCACCTGGATGTAATTTCGGCAAATCGGTGAAAAGGTCATTAACGATTGCGTTTACATTTATTTCAAGGAAATCAGGATAATGTAAACCACTTTTCTTCAACCATCCAACAATTATTATTCTTCTTCTATTTTGGAGGACTCCAAAATAGCGAGCATTTTGTTCTCTACACTCAATCTCATATCCGACACGTTTTAAGTATTTTTGAATATTTTTCCAAGTTGTCCCACCGTTAGCTGATTCAATTCCAGTGACATTTTCGAATACAAACATCCGGGGTTGATACCGCTTTAAAAATCGAGCGTACAGTTTATATAAATAATTGCGAGGATCATTTGCCATAGGAGTCTCCATATGACTACTTTGTGCTCTGCCAACAAGAGAATATGCTTGACAAGGAGGTCCCCCTACAACAACATCAATCTTTGAAATACCTCTTATTTTCATAATTCCATCGATTGCTTTAAAAATAGAAGGAAGAGTATGCTCAGACATTGTTTCATGTATTATTGTTTTTGTTATTGATGCGGGGATCTGTTCGATAAAATCATCTCTACGGATTTCACCTAACAAATACTTTCTATATAATCCAAGATTATTAGTGCCTTTCAAATAATGATAGGCACCTCTGGTTTCCAAGGTCCTTGCAGCATATTGATCCATTTCAACATGCGCAATAGGCTTAAAGCCTGCTTGAAGAAAACCTTCTGACAAGCCTCCCGCACCTGCAAACAAATCAATAAAACTGTAACTTTGCTGTGAATATGATACCGACATATATTATCCTCATATGTTAAGAATCTAGTGATACTATAGGCATGTTAAGGATTCTATCGACAAAATATAATCGATTTCACCTTACAATCTGTTTTATTTTACCACAAAACGCGCCATTATTCAATCAAAAAATACAGAACATATGTAGAAGAAAACAATCAAAACTAAATCATTGGATTTTCAAATTGGTAAGAATGAAAATCTTTAATCCAGTTCATCGAGCTTATCTTCCAACTCCGAGATTTGTTCTTCGAGCTCGTCAACTCTTTCTTCCCATTCCATATGGAGATCTTCATCCTCAGGCTCATCGAATTCTAAATCATCCAATTCATCCTCAAGCTCGCTGATTTCTGACTCGATTTCATCACGTAAATCCTCTTTATCATCTGCGCTTAATTCATCAGAATCATCATAAGAGTCAATTACCGAGGCGCTAAATACTACATTATCATTACCGCTTTTGTTTTCTTCTTCCATCATCTTATTCAGGACAGCGAAGCCAGTTGCTTCTTCTAAAAAATCTGTGTGTCCGTCACCGTTAAAATCGAACATTCCACCGAAAATATCGTCAAACATAAGTGCCCTCCTTACCATATCGCTTTCGGAACATCCCATATCTCGTATATACGAGATTCATTTGTGAGGCGATTATTCTTCTCGTCAAATTCACCGCTGAACAAGACTACAACCCCTCCTTCGCCCGCAAGAGCCTGTGAGTAGCTTTTGCCGACTTCATAGCCTTGTTCTTTTGTGTCGTAAGTTCCGAAAAGTCTGGTATCGTTTCCTCTGACAATTTCAATAGCAAATAGTTTCATAATTAAAACCTCCTTGTATTATGTGTTATGCTTTGAAATGAAAATCTCCTTCGCCCTCGTAGTAAAACTCCTCGTAGCTCTTCACGGCTTCTTCCGGAGCTCCTTCCTTGAGCTTATAACAAAAAGCTTCCTCATCGTAATAATACCAATCTTCATTGGTCATAAAGTACGGTTGTAGTCTCATTTGCATCAATCCTCTTTTCTGAAAAATCGAGAAAAATCGAAAAATTTCTCATCCTGTGCCTATATTATACTCGAATAGCTGTCCTATAAACCGTACTACGCTCCGTTATAATTCCGATATAGAATTATAACGTGAATTTATTATATTTTTCTATAAAAACAATCTTGACTTCCCGATAAGTAGCGATCCAAATCAATCCGCACTATCGGTGTCCCGTCCCCCATATGTGATACACCGCTGCCAAAGCAAACATGGTCAACGAATCCGACCGAGATTAACGTTCGTTTATCCCAAAAAATGTATAAGCCATTTTCTCCTAAAATAGTTAATCCCTCCTGTTTGGCTTGTCTTCTGAAACGAGAGTCAATTTCCCTGTCTCTTACGAACAGATATACTCTTACTCCGGGGTTAAATAAACTTGTGATTTTACGCATAAAAAAGCGCCTCCTTATAGAATTTCTCCTATAAAGAGGCATAAGAAAAACACCCATCGTTTCGACAGGTGTTGGTATCAAAGGATTCTCACCCATCTAACAAGCATTACCACCTTACCATTTGGCAGGTTGGTGTGCGGTCAACGAGCTTGTCTCTCGCGCACTCTTTATAGGATATATTTATTATAACATATTTTGAG
>OCTW013373414.1_pt1 | contig 12167 bp, 11 predicted proteins | sample 1539671 | NCBI WGS metagenome assembly OCTW01 (sample SAMN02144230, study PRJEB22623) | gut metagenome | biome: sheep rumen | host: Ovis aries | place: New Zealand | reverse complement strand
TGTGAGCCATTAATCATCACCTGTCGATCATAAAGCTTCGTTAAATGAAGATGCCGCCGCGCTATCGTTGCCTGCTTTTGTTTGAGCGCCGCTTCAATGACCGGCACCAGGTCGAAAGGCTTACTCGCCACCTTTTCTCGCCGATAGAGGCCATTATAATAAAGCAGTCGCGATACTAATTGAGACATATGGTCCACGCCTTCTTTGATCGCCGCAAAGTACTGCGCATTCTTTTGCGGATTAACGCCTTCTTCAATCAGTTCCACGGTCGAAGAAATAATCGTGATCGGGGTCCTTAATTCATGGGCGCTGGCATTCATAAAGAGCAATTCCGCTTCGGATACTTCCTCGCCTTTTTCATAGTAATAGTTAATGATAATAATAATCAGGCCGCCAATACTAAAAAAGAGAAAGGCTTCGAGCATACTGACAATGCGAAACAAACGGGAATCAAGCGTTTTACTCGTCGCATCCTGGGAAAGCATTGCCAGGCAGAGATACGGTTTGCCTTGATATTCATAATCTATGACATAACAAAGACTGCGAGACGCTGATAAGTATCTTTTCCCATTGAGGCCATGGCGATAAAGCTTTTGGGCTTCTTTCTGCATAGCTTTGGAAGATAACATCTTTTTTAAAGAGAGATACTCTTTAAATGATGTTTTTTTCATCATATTGATATTATTACGATAGGACATATCATAAACCTGGGTTTGCCCTAAAGAGGGATGATCCATCACATACGTATGATCACTAGGATGCTTCGATAAAATAATCGTTTTTGTTTTTGGGAAGTTCTTTTTCCCATTATCAATACCGACACTAAAGCGCGTGACAATCCGCTTAGCCCCTTTGGTATAAAATGAGACTTCATTGACATTCAGGTATTGATGACTCACTTTTAAAGCGCCAAATTCTTTTAAATGACGCGCCACCACCGCATCATCAATCGGCAGGGACAGGGTCTGATTTCTTTTCAGACTCACTTCAATACTAAAGGAAGATATAGCTAACAGTTTCCCTTTTCGATCGTAAGCCGCGATCGCTTTAGGCGTTTTATGAGAGCTTGAATCAAGCAAATCAACCAAATCATTGGGAGAGATATAAACATTAGCATAAATATTCATATCGTGATAAAACGAATCACGATGCACGGCATTGTTTTTCACGACGCCGCTGCGAATACTGATAAAACTGACAATGCCGACAATCATATACATGAAGGTCATCGCCACAATGACGAGGATGATCATTCTTCGTTTACTCATGGGCCCCCTCAAAGCGATAACCGCAGCCGGTCACCGTGACAATATGACGGCCGCCCTCTTTGAGCGCTTTGCGAATACGTTTGATATGGGAATCAATCGTCCGATCATCGCCGGCGTAGTCATAGCCCCAGACATGCGATAAAATAGCTTCGCGTGAGAGAATACGAGATTCATTTTCCATCAGCAGTGCTAAGATCTGGACATCTTTTAATGACAAATGAATATCCTCATCCTGATAAGAGACGCTCATTCGCTGTAAATCCAGAGATATCCCGCTCGAGCGCAAAAGATGTGAAGAGGTATCCCCGCGATAACGTTCAATCATCGCGACAACTTTATGATAGAGGACAGCCATTGAAAATGGCTTCACCATATAATCATCGCCGCCGCAGAGATAGCCTTTGACAATCGCATCTTCATAGCCTAAAGCACTTAAAAAGAGAACCGGCAGGTTGTAGGCTTGGCGAATCTCCTGGCACGTTTCCAGACCGCTCATGCCATCCATCATCACATCAAGAATGACTAAATCAAAAGTCGGATCTAAGCTGGCAATAGCCGCTTCCCCGCTTCCCGCCACAAGTGTTTCGATACCTTTAAAGACAAGATAGTCCTTAATATTATCACGAATACTTTTTTCATCGTCGACAACTAGTACTTTCATAAGTCTCCTCCTTGACAAAAAAAGATTCCTAAAAAGGAATCTTTGTTAGATAGAAATCTTGACGATTTTGACGTCATATGGAGAAGCGACCCCTACTGTCACGACTTCTCCGACCTTATGGTCAAGCATTGCTTTCGCTAATGGTGATTCATTAGAAATCTTGCCATGTAATGGATCAGTTTCTGTTGAACCGACAATGCGGTAAGATTCTTCTTCTGGGTTTTCTTCTGATAAGTCAAGAATCGTAACGATATTACCAAGTTTAACGACATCGCTCTGTGATTCACTTTCGTCAATCACTTCTGCGTGCATTAACATCTGGTCAATTTCTTTAATACGCGCTTCGATTCTCGCCTGTTCATCACGGGCTGCATCGTAGTCGGCGTTTTCTGATAAGTCACCCTGGCTACGTGCTAATACTAAGGCATCTCTATTTTCAACACGATCAACGTTGACTAAGTGATCACGTTCTGCTTTTAATTTTTCAATACCTTCTTTGGTTAAAAGAATTTTGTTGTCCATTTATTTCACCTCGTCTCAAAATATACCATACATCATCGTTTTATTCAATGATACTCCGAATTTTTGTGATCAGCAGATCAATCGCTACGACGTTTTCTCCGCCATTAGGAATGATAATGTGGGCGTATTTCTTCGATGGTTCAATGAACTGATCGTGCATTGGTTTGACGGTTGTTAAATACTGCTCACAAACTGACTCTAACGAACGGCCGCGCTCTTCGATATCACGTTTAAGACGACGGATAAAACGAATATCTGCCTCCGTATCGACATACACTAAGATGTCACACTGCTTACGAACCTCTTCCTCCGCTAAGACAAAGATGCCTTCAAGAATAATAACATCGCGATCTTTGATCACTTCCGTAATGTCACTGCGGGTATGACGGGAATAGTCATATGTTGGTTTTTCAATCGTTTCTTTCCGTTTCAGTTTTTTCAGATCTTCAACTAATAAAGGGGTATCAAAAGCTAATGGATGGTCGTAGTTCGTTTTAATACGTTCTTCCATTGGCTTATCGCTCTGATCCTTATAATAGTCGTCCTGTTTGACAATACTTACGCGGTGTTTGCCTTTAAAAGCCTCGTACACCTTCGCCGCAATGGACGTTTTTCCCGAGGCGCTGCCTCCTGCTATACCGATGATGATAGCCCGATCGTTCATGATTTAACCTTCCTTCCCATATCATTTTCCGATACTTCCTGTGCTAATGGAAGATATAAAATCTCCATTGGATGATTCGCAACGGTGACTTCTTCCATGTCTTCATTATAAATCTTCTCTACTTTAAAATAAAGGTTATCACGAACTGGTGAGAAGATTTCCACCTGATCGCCGACCTTAAAATAATTACGCTGTTCCACTTTCGCAAGTTTTTTCTCGTGATCATAATCGAGTACTCTTAGGACAAATTCCTGGGTTGGATGTTCATCCCGTAAATTAAAGAGCTGGAATGTCTCATCCGGCGTTTGATCGAAGAAGCCTTCGCAAAATGCGCGGTTCGCAGATTTCTGTAATTCCGCTTCATACCAGTTATCTTCAAAATGATCCGGATCAGCGCAGTATGTATCAATTAGCTTGCGATACGTTGATACAACCGTCGCAATATAGTGAAGAGATTTCATGCGTCCTTCAATCTTCAAAGAATCAATGCCAATTTCAATGAGCTTAGGAATCTCATGGACCAGGCACATATCTTTTGAGGACATCGAGAAAGGTATCTCGTCTTCACCATTGAGCTTTTGCCCATCCGCCTCGATATCATAATACCAGCGGCAGGACTGCGAACAGCCGCCGCGGTTGGCATCACGACGTGAGAAATAGTTAGAAAGCATGCAGCGGCCGCTGTAGGCAATACACATCGCCCCATGGATGAAATATTCCATGTCGATATTACGATTACGTTCGCGCATGAGTTTGAGATCACGATATGCCACTTCCCGGCCAAAGACGACGCGATCCATCCCCATTTCCTGATAAAAACGAATCGCTTCACTATTAAGTGTGGACATCTGGGTTGACACATGCACTTCTAGCTTTAAGTTTAAAGATTTCGCTAAGGTCATAATATAAGGATCGGCGACGATAATCGCCTTAACGCCAATCTCATCTAAAGCGCATAAATATTCTTTTAAGCCTGTTAAGTTATCATTATGGAGAATGATATTGCAGGTGACATGAATATCAGCGCCATAATGATTGGCGAAAGCGACGGCTTCTTTGATATCTTCTAAACTGAAGTTTGAAGCCGCCGAGCGTAAAGAGAATTCTTTCCCGCCGATAAAGACGGCATCCGCGCCATAAATAATAGCGGTTTTCAGCTTTTCTAAGTTGCCTGCCGGCGCCAACAGTTCCGGCTTTTTGATAAAGGTTCGTTTGCCGTTGACATTTCTACATAGCGCCATGGTTATCCCTCCTCTTCACATCTTCTAAACGATAAAGTGTTTCATCATTCAGGAAGCCGCGATCTAAAGGCTTGCTAATCTCTCTTAACATCGGCAGATAGTCTTTCATCTTATGGACATATTCCTGCACCCCTACTTCGTTGAGAGCTTTCAGACATTCACTATACATATGCGTGACCTCAATAGCTTCAATGGCACTCATATAGTTCGTTTCGATATAGAGATAATCAAAAACTGACATCTCATTTAATAAATCTAAGGTATACAGTTTATTCACACTAAAAATCGTCGTACCGCGTTCATCTTCATAAATATGCGTTGCATAATCCGATTCCCGGGCATGGAGGATGACATTGTCCTGATTGAACTCTTTATGCGCCGCTTTCGCATAGCTCTTTAGTAAATGACGTTTCGAACTCATCATATACTGGACCCCATGGCCCTGGATCATAATAGGCAGATGGGTATGCTTTTTAATGGCAATCTGCTCTTCTAAAGGGATTTCCTTCGCCACCCAGGCGCTATCAACCCCTAAGTCTTCTAAGACATTAAGCGTCATATAATTCGTATTAAGGGTATTAGGCGCATACATCATGCGGAAATCATAACGGTTTTTAACATAGTGTAAAACGCCGAAATCCTGGAATAAAAGACCTTTAATATTCATTTTCGCATAAGCATCAATCAGCCGTCTTAAAGCCGGCAGTTCATGCTCATCATACAAGCCATTCACCATCACATACGTTTCCGCCGCACGCGCGCTGATCGCTTCAATCTCTTCTAAGCTAAACTTATGGCTGCTGTAGGCACTCATCGGCCCGGCGACGATAAAGCGATTAACCCCCATTTCTAAATAATCATGGAGATAAGAAGCATCATTGAGATGCAAAGCCAATTTGAGCTTATGTTTGGCTTTGGTAATCGTACATAGACCATCACCAACCGGGATATAATCAACATGATAATCATCATTTTCAACAATCCACTTACGGAATCGTTCAATCTTGCGTACTAACGCTTTGGTATTGCGATTGCCGATCGTTTCCGGATGTTCTAACATACCATGGAAATCAAGGTTATCGACAATAACGACACCATCATCTTTCACAAGATCAATATATTTTTCAAAAAATTTACGATACTGAGCTTTGGCCGCGTCAATAAAGAGGACATCATATGGTGCCCCCTTTAATAACTGTGGATCAAAGCTTAATGCATCGTCATGATAAAGGGTAATGCGATCTTCTAAGGAAGCTTCCTGAATATGACGTTTCGCTTCCTGATAGAGATCATCATTTCTTTCAATCGTCTCAATGTGCAGATCCTCGCAGTTCGCCGCCATCATCATCGCGCTATAGCCTATAGCAGAACCGATTTCTAATAAGGAATGGGCGTGACGAGCCTTCAGCTCGGCAATAATGAAGGTAATACCTTCTTTGAAAATGACGGGAATATGACGATCTCTGGCACTTTTTTCTAATGCATTAAATTCAATCATTAATACCACTTATTCTCCTTTACTGCTTTCTGGTGTTCTTTGTAGGTTTTTGAATAGATGACCGTGCCATCTTTCTTCGCAAAGAAATAGTAATAATCTGATGGGGTGTAATGCGCTACTGCTTCTAGCGTCTTCTGAGAAACTGTCGCCACTGGCCCAATTGGTAAGCCTTTATGCAAATAAGTATTGTATGGGGATTTTGTCTTTAACATTTTGTGAGAAACTTTCACCCCAGTGCGGCCTAAGGCATAATTCACAGTAACATCAGACTGCAAATACATATTTTTCTTAAGACGGTTCATAAAGACCCCGGCAATCTTAGGACGATCGGCATCAAAGAGTGATTCTCTTTCGACGATCGAACTTAACGTTAAGAACTGATGCGGCGTATAGTTCAGGGCCGTCATACTGCTTTGATAAGGCGTTAACTTCGTATTCATCGCATCTAACAGTTTGGTGGTAATGGTGTCTAAGGTAGCATTCTTTTCATTGATGTAATACGTTTCTGGATAGAAGTAGCCTTCTAATGGATACTTGATGCCCGCCTTTTGCGTATCAGCTTTGATAAACCAGTATTTACTCATCAGCGTATTGAGATAATTTGTATCTGACCACTGTTTTAAAACTTCTTCTGGGGTGACAGTTTTCTTTTGAATCTTTGTCAGACAGGCAGCCACATCAATGGCAATCTGGGATAAAGTTGTCCCTTCTTTCACCGTCAGCTTATTGTTAACGACATACTTCGTATTAGCCGTATGCATGATCGCTAACATCTGCTTAAAGTTCATGTTTTTATTAAGTTTATACGTATTCGCTTTTAACGTTGTCGGATGGAATTTGACATAAACTTTCGCTGCGAGGGTGGATTCAATCAGACCGCTTTGAGAAAGTTTAGTAATCATTTTATGACAGGTATCTCCCGCATCAACGGTCACTACAACCGTTTCATTTGTTCCGGCGGCACTATTAATGGCATGATTATAATAAAAGGCGCTGCCGCCAACGGCAATAATGATGGCGAGAATAATAATTATTAATTTCTTTTTCATTGTTCTTCTCCTCGGTTTCCCATTATATAGGAATTCCTTGTATGATAAAAGCAATTGACCTAAAATTTAAGAATTTCCTTCATAATATAAAAATCGGGGATTTCCCCCGATTATGACCAGTTTGTCACCCGCACCTGCGTTTTGCCTAAGGCTATACAGGTTGGTGAATGAATAGAAACGCGTGACTGCGTTTCAAAGAGCACCCCATTGCGTTCATGAGCGCGTATCTCAAAACTTTCAACGGTGCCCGCTGCTTTCGAGCAGACAACCAGATATTTATTTTCGAATAGCTGCAGACACGATGGTCCTTCGTCTACTTCCAGACAGTCGACGCGTTTGAGCTGATGCTCTTCATCAATGGCGAAGGCAACTAAGGTATCATCACCTTTATTCGTCACAAATAAGTAATCATCATCTTCTGATAAAACCAGGTCCGTTGGTATATTTTGTCCATCATATTCTTCCTTGAGATAAGAAGATAAAGACTGGACTAACGTAAAATGCCCATCTTTATAATGATAAACATGAATCATGCTGGAAATCTCATTAATGAGATAAGCATAATCACCTTGATGATTAAAGATCAGCTTGCGTGGGCCGCTGGCCGCTTCTACTTTAAAAGACGCTTCTTCATTGAAAATCAAATGACCTTCTTCATCAAAGTCATAGATTAACACTTCATCTCCGCCTAAATCCGTGACAACAAGTTTACCATCCGGGGTAAAGCATAATGAAGAAGGATGTGATTCACTTTGTTTGATTGGATCAACACTGGAAGAGGATAACTGCCCTTCTAAATGAATCTTTGTCATTTTTGATTTCACAATCGGTGAAGACACAATTTCACCATTATAGTAATCAATACCATAACACATCTTGCCATCTGGTGAGATGATCGTATCGACGTAAGTTTTACCATGATAAGGCGAACGCTGGGCTAAGCCAAGCTGTAAGTCCATCATCGCATACTGCCAGATCCCGCCATCGACATCTTTGCCCGAACCATTACGATAAGTAATATTCATAAAACGGCCAAAAGGGCGCATGGCAATCGGATTGGCTAAGGATTTCACGAACTTCTTCTTAACGATCTGTCCATTTGTGACATCTAAATAAAAGCCATAGATGCCACGATCTAAATCCGTGCCATCACAGCCGACAAAGAAAAGATCAACGGTTTTTGTCCGAGAAAATAAACCCATAGTGATCCCCTATCCTTCACAGCCGTCGCAGACTTCTGTCTCGGTATCACTCTTCATAGAATAAGAAGCGAGAATCTCTTCTGCTTTATCCCATTCAGCCCCATCTTCGATGGGAAATAAATGACCTTCATCATCATACTTTGACACGAAAACCTGTTCTTCATCTTCAGGATCATAATAGAAAACATAAGATGACGACGTATCTTCATCATCATAAGTAAAGAGAATATCATAATTCTTGGCATTGCCATCATTATCATAAACAGTAATTGTATCTGTATCCATTGTTATTTACTCCTTATACGATCTAAATAGCCCTGGAGGATTTCTACCGCCGCCATCTTATCGACAACTTTCTTACGTTTTTTTCGTGAGACATCCCCAAAGATCAGATTATTCGTCGCAATGACAGTGGTTAATCGTTCATCTTCGAGAATCACCTCAACATCCATCATCTCTTCTAAACGCTTTTTAAAATCAATGGAGATTTGTGCACGTTCGCCTAAATCCCCATTCATATGTTTTGGTAAGCCTAAGACAATGGTATGAATATTGTATTCATCGACTAATGCTTTAATGCGATAGCTGCATTTCTTATAGGCATTTTCACTAAAGTGATAAGTCTCTACGCCATGGGCTAAGAGGCCTAATTCATCGCTAATGGCGATGCCGCAGGTACGTGAGCCTAAGTCTAAGCCTAAAATCCGTTCCATGTTATTTTTTCTCCAGGTATGATTTTACAAGTTCTTCAATAATCTCATCACGATCGACCTGCTGGATAATAGATCTGGCCCCTTTGTGGCTGGAAATATAAGCTGGATCGTTCGAAATCAGGTATCCGGCAATCTGATGAACCGCATTGTAGCCACGTTCATTCAAAGCTGATGCCACCGTATTGAGATTGCTGCGAATAACTTCTCTACGTAATTCTTCTGAGTTAAATACTCTTGTCTGTGTGTAATCTTTTGCCATAATTCAGACCCCCCTTACGCTAAATCACTAAATATATATTATACCACTTTTTAGGAAATTACAATCGACATGATTATGATGTGACCAAAAAAAGAACATTTGCAAAAGCAAATGTTCTCGATCTTTTATAATTTGGCTTTAACGGCTGCTTTAGCATCTTCAATAGCGTCTAAAGTAGGTGTACCACCCTGGGCGATATCTGGTTTCCCGCCGCCGCGGCCATTTAAGATTGGGTTGATCGCTTTGACAAGATCTCCCGCTTTCACACCTTTTTCATTTAAGTCTTTCGTGACCCCGATGAAGTAAGAGTTCTTCCCTTCAAAAGTGCTAGTCACAAAGATCACACCGCTGCCTAACGAATCACGATAATCGAAGACGAGCTGTTTAGCTTCTTTGGTGTTCTTTTCAACATGTTCATAAAGGAATTTCACACCATTGACTTCTTCCACATCATTCATTTTCGCTTTCGCTTCTAAGCTGTTTAATTGCGAGGTCAGCTTTTCAATTTCTTTGCGATCTGCTGCTTCCTGTTCAACCAATTCTGCCACTTTTTCTGTGACATCTTTCTTATTCTTTAACTTTAACGCTGCCGCCACTTCATTTACGACTTCTTCTTCATGTTTGAGCGCTTTGTATGCTTCAAAGGACGTCACGGCTTCAATACGTCTGACCCCTGAACCAACTGATGTTTCGTTGGTAATCTTGAATAAACCAACTCGTGATGAGTTAAGCGCATGTGTCCCGCCGCATAATTCTGCCGAGAAATCGCCGACTTTTACAACACGGACAATATCGCCATATTTTTCATCGAATAAGGCAATAGCCCCTTCTTTAATCGCTTCATCCTTAGGCATTTCTTTCGTTTCTACAGGAATGCCAGCAAAGATCTTTTCATTCACTAAAGCTTCAACCGCTTTTAATTCTTCTTCGCTCATCTTTGCCGGATGAGTAAAGTCGAAACGTAAGCCTTTATCATCACAGTAAGAGCCAGCCTGAGCGACATGATCCCCTAAGATCTGTTTTAAAGCGGCATCTAATAAATGTGTCGCCGTATGGTTATTTTCAGTATACTGACGTTTAACCGTGTCAATATATAAAGTGAAGGTATCACCAACATGAATAGGCGTATTTGTCTTCACGAAGTGTAAATGCTGACCATTTGGGGCACGTAAAACATTTTCTACCTGCGCTTCACCCTGGGCATTTTTAATGACCCCCGTATCGGCAACCTGTCCACCCATTTCTGCGTAGAATGTTGTTTTATCGAAGATGACTTCTCCTTCATCAGTGATTTCATCACACTTCACACCATCTTTGAATAAAGCGATCACTTTCGCTTCAATTGGCGTTTTATCATAAGTGAAGGTCGATGGTTCATCAAAGTCCATTAAGTCTGCTTTCTGAGAACCAAATGATTCCAGATCGCCACGCGCCGCACGGGCTCTTTCCTGCTGGGCTTTCATTTCTTCATCAAAGCCCTCCTGATCAACGGTAAAGCCTTTTTCTGAGGCGATTTCAACGGTTAATTCAAATGGGAAACCATACGTATCATAAAGCATGAAAGCTGTTTTGCCATCAATCGTTTTGTCTTTCGCATTCGCCATGAAGTTTTGAATACGTTTTTCACCCTGATTTAAGGTTTTAGCGAAAGCTTCTTCTTCCTTCTTGACAGCGGCTTTGACCATGTCTGCTTTCGCTGGCAGATAGTCATAGAATTCTTTCATCATATCGACAACGGTATCCACTAATTTATATAAGAATGGACCTTCAATACCAATCTGACGACCATAACGGACAGCGCGGCGTAAGATACGTCTTAAGACGTAGCCACGGCCTGCTTTATCGAACATCGCCCCATCGCTTAAAGCGAAAGTCACGGTACGGATATGATCGGCAATCACGCGGTAAGCCATCTTATTATCTTCATATTTCACATTTGCTAAAGTTTCGGCATGGTGAATAAGTGGTAAGAATAAGTCAGTATCAAAGTTAGTTTCACCACCCTGGATGATGGAAACTAAACGTTCTAAGCCCATCCCGGTATCAATATTCTTATGTGGTAATTCTTTATAATCTTTACGATCAATGGCTGGATTACAGTCAAACTGTGAGAAAACGATATTCCAGACTTCGACATAACGGTCATTTTCCATATCATCATGGAATAATTTAATACCGATATGATCAGGGTCAAAAGCTTCCCCGCGGTCATAGAAAATTTCACTATCAGGGCCGCCTGGACCTTCACCGATTTCCCAGAAGTTATCATCTGTTTTCCACATATGGCTCGGATCAACGCCGCATTCCTTCGTCCAGATGTTATAAGCATCTTCATCATCGGTATAAACTGTGACATAAAGCTTATCTTTATCCATCCCAATCCATTCTTCACTGGTTAAGAATTCCCAGGCAAAATGAATCGCTTCACGTTTAAAATAATCACCAATAGAGAAGTTCCCTAACATTTCAAAGAATGTATGGTGACGAGCCGTTTTCCCAACGTTTTCGATATCGTTTGTACGAATAGATTTCTGCGCATTGGCAATACGGTTACAGGCTGGTTTTTCCGTTCCATCAAAGTATTTCTTTAATGCGGCAACGCCAGCATTGATCCATAATAATGTTGGATCGTTATGGGGAATTAATGATGCCCCTGGTTCAATCATATGTCCCTGTTTTTTAAAATAATCAAGGAACATTTGACGTGTCTGATTACCTGTAAGTTGTTTCATATGTCCTCCTTCAACTAAAAAAAGCCGTTCCTAGTAAGGAACGACTTGAATCGCGGTACCATCCTTGTTCATGAATGACTTCATGCACCTCTTCACTTGTAACGTCAGTGTCACGGTGATGTTTGCATCACTCTCAAAAGGAGCTTTCCTCGCACGTCTTTACAGGCTTACACCAGCCGCCTGCTCTCTTTTAAAGGCCATGTGAGTACTCATCTTTCTCATCGATTTACGTGTACTATTATACATGCCTTTGATAAAAAATCAATGGCCTCTTATTCAAATAAGTAGCAGGTCTGACTCATTGAGCCTAATTCTCTAAAATAGTTAAAAACCTTGACATCATCCTGACCAGCTGCCC
>OCTW011417093.1_pt1 | contig 12170 bp, 10 predicted proteins | sample 1539671 | NCBI WGS metagenome assembly OCTW01 (sample SAMN02144230, study PRJEB22623) | gut metagenome | biome: sheep rumen | host: Ovis aries | place: New Zealand | reverse complement strand
TCTATTAAAGTACATAGTAAATCAAGTGGTCCTTCAAAATTTTCCAGTTTAATAGCATATTTATTTGTTTCTAAGCTTAAAACTTTTTGCATTTTATTACTCCTCAAATTTTATATTTTCTAGTTTGTATCCCTTTTTTAGAAGATATTGTTTTATTTCGTCTTGCTCCATTTCTCTTTGCTTTTTATAGAAAATGTTTTTCGCAGATTTTTGCTCATATTCATTTAATTCTTCTTTATGTTCATAAAAATAGTCTTCTATATCATTTTTATTTATACCTTTAGCTAATAATTTGTATTTTACCTCTTTAAGTGATAGATTTTTAAGTATTTTAAAATTATTAATTGTTTTTTCTATATATTCTTTATCGTTTAAATATTGAGCCTCTTTTAAATACTCTATTATATCCTCAAGCATATTTTCTTCTATTGAGTTTGCAAATTTTGTTCTTACTTCTTGCTCTGTTCTTTTTTTGAAAACAATATATTTCATTACTTTTGTTTTTTGTTCATCAAATTCCTCTAATGAATACATACTTCATCTTCCTTTTTTATTCAAGGACGACTCTTTATTCAAGAATCGTCCTTTTATTTTTATAAAAAGTACTAATAATTTAATTAAATTATTATGGTTCCGATTTATTCTATTCTTCTTTCTCTTCATCTTCTTTTCCAGCTGGAGGTAATTCTTCTCCTAAACTATCTTCAAATGCTTTTTCAAAATTTGCTCTTACTTTCTTTTCTACTTCATCTAATAATTCTGGATTATCTTGTAGATATTTTTTAACATTTTCTCTACCTTGTCCAATTCTGTTTCCGTTATAACTAAACCAAGATCCACTCTTTTCGATTATATCTAAATTAACTGCCATATCAAAAATATTTCCTATTTTTGAAATACCTTCTCCATACATTATATCAAATTCAGCTTCTCTAAATGGTGGAGCAACTTTGTTTTTAACTATTTTAACTCTTGCTCTGTTTCCTATAACATTTCCATCTTGCTTGATATTTTCTATTTTTCTAATATCTAGTCTTACTGATGCATAGAACTTTAGTGCTCTACCACCTGTTGTTGTTTCTGGATTTCCAAACATAACACCTATTTTTTCTCTTAATTGATTTATAAATATAATAATTGTTTTTGTTTTGTTAATTGCTCCTGCAAGTTTTCTAAGAGCTTGAGACATAAGTCTTGCTTGAAGACCCATATGTGAATCTCCCATATCTCCATCTATCTCTGCTTTTGGAACTAATGCTGCAACAGAGTCTACTACAATTACATCTAATGCACCACTTCTAACTAAACTTTCTGTAATTTCAAGTGCTTGCTCTCCTGTATCTGGTTGAGAAACAATTAATTCATCTATATTAACTCCTAATTTTTTAGCATAAACTGGATCTAGTGCATGCTCAGCATCTATAAATGCTGCATCTCCTCCTAATTTTTGAGCTTCTGCAATTACATGTAATGCAAGAGTCGTTTTACCAGATGATTCTGGTCCATATACCTCTATAATTCTACCACGTGGTAAACCACCTATTCCAAGTGCCATATCTAAGCTTAATGCTCCTGTAGATATAGCTTCTACTTCCATAGCTTTATATTCTCCTAATTTCATTACTGAACCTTTTCCAAATTGTTTTTCAATTTGACTTAATGCTGCATCTAATGCTTTTCTTTTTTCTGAATTTTCTGACATTTTATTTCCTCCTTTTAATACAAACTCATGTTTGTTGTATCTATTATATACCAAACATTTATTTTGTCAATACTTTTTTTAAAATTTTTTAGTGTTAAATGAAAGTTAGCTAAGATTATTCGAAAAATACTTATATTTCAGTAAATTAATATTACTGAAAAAAACTATCTAATTCTTATACCAATCTTTAAATTTAAAAAACAAATTATACCATCTTGCATCAAATTCTCCATTTAAATATGAATTAGTAATCATATATATTTTATTTCTTGCAATTCCAATATATGGAACCTCTTCATTATATATTTCGTATAATTTTTTGTATCTAGATTTTAGTTCTTCTTGGTCTGTTATACTATTAATTTCATTTATAATTTTTTTAGCTTCGTCACTATCAAAATTAGCTAGATTTCCATTTCCATAATATGTTTTTAAATCTGGTGAAATAGGATTTGTCATCTCAGCTAAAATCATATCATAATTTTTCTTCTCAATATATTCGCTATAATCAGAATCTGATACTTCTAAAACATCTATAACAATTCCTTGATCTTCTAAGTTTTCTCTAATATATTCAGCAACTTGTGTTCTATTAGAATTTTTTCTAACAACCAATGAAAGTTCTAATTTTTTTGTTTTATAATTTTCCGTTTTTTGCCATTGTTTGCGTCTAAAATTCCAATCAGCTTCTCCTAAATAATCTTCCATTTTACCAATATCAAAATAGTTTTCGTTCTTATCTTCTACTAAATAATTGCTTAAAAGTAATGGAAAATTTGCTTTGGAATATGTGCTATTATATACTTGAGTTACAATCTCTTCTTTGTTTATTGCACACCTTATTGCTTTTCTTACATTTTCATCTGATAAAATATCACTTTCTGTATTTAAGGCTAAAAATACAAAATCTCTACCTTCAACTTCATGAGTATTATATCCTATTTTACCAATATAGTTTTTAAAATCTTTATTTCTTGTTGATATTAAATCTATACTTCCTAATTTAAATGCATTATATAGTTCTGCTACACTCGAATAAAAATTTATAGTAACTCTATCTATTACTGAATTATCTTCTTGTTTGTTCCACCAGTTCTCATTTTTAGTAAGTATTATTTTGTTTCCTGAATGTTCTGAAATTTTAAATCTTCCTGTAGAAATAGGAGCGTCATTCTTTTTCGTGTTCCAGAAATCATCTTCTCCATAATAGTTACTGCTTAATATTGGAAATGTTAAATAATATTCATAAAAAGGTATTTTTTCTGATAAAATAATTCTAAGTGTAGTATTATCAATAATATCGACTTCTTTTAATTTTCTAACATTTTCTGCATAAACTGCATTTTCTGCTTCTTTAGATTTTAATTTATCTATTGTATATTTAACATCATTACTTGAAAAATAATTTCCGTCACTCCATTTAATTCCTGTTTTAAGCTTTACAATATATGTTAGATTGTCTGTTGTTTCCCATTCTTTTGCTAAATATGGCTCAGCTTTTCCATCTGAAGTAATATTTACTAATGATTCAAATACAAGTTTAGTTACATCTTGAACTTGCTTATTTCTTGTAATAATTGGGTTTATAGTATCAAATTGTGAAACTGCTAATGTAATTTGAGTTCCTTTTTCTGTAGTAGCAACACTTCCAGCACCATCAGATGTTTTTCCTTGTTCTTGATTATTATTTGATGTTACTTTATATATAGCAAATGCCATTATAATAATTATTACTATTGAAAATAAATATCCAAAAATATTGTTTTTCATATATACCTCATTTCATACATATATACTACATTATTTTTCAATTTTTATCAAGTGTTTTTTAGTATTTTTTGTTCATATTAAACAAAAAAGAGCACAAAAAACTGTGCCCCAATATAATTTAAATTATTTACGAGATTCTACAATAAGCTTTATTCCTGTTCTATCTTCCCCTTCAACTTCCACTTCTGCAAATGCAGGAATACAAACTAAATCTACTCCAGCTGGTGCTACAAAACCTCTTGCTATAGCTACTGCTTTAACTGCTTGATTTAGGGCTCCTGCTCCAATTGCTTGCATTTCTGCCCTTTGTGATTCTTTTACCAAACCTGCAATAGCTCCTGCTACTGAGTTTGGGTTTGATTTAGATGAAATCTTTAAAATTTCCATTCTCTTTTGCCTCCTATAATTTTATTTTTTGTTGCAACTTTTATGATGTTATTGTACAACATTTAAAATTATAGGTCAATAGTTTTTTGGAAATTTTTTCCATTTTTCATCGCGCAATTTGACTTATTTCGACAAAGTTATTTTGTAACTCTTTCAATCTTTGTAACTTTATTAGTATTATCATCCACATAGAAAACACATCCATTAAGCATAGCCTCTCCACTTGCTATTTTGTATTTTTCTGGAAGAGCAGTTAAAAATCTTTTAAGAGCCACTTCTTTATCCATACCTAGAACTGCCACTTTTGGTCCTGTCATACCAATATCAGTAATATATCCTGTTCCTTTTTCTAATATTTTTTCGTCTGCAGTTTGAACATGAGTATGTGTTCCAAACATTGCAGTAATTTCACCATCTAAGAAATAACCCATTGCTTGTTTTTCTGCAGTTGCTTCAGCATGAAAGTCCAAAAATATCATATCTACATTATTTTTTAATTCATCTACGACTTTTTTTACTTGTATAAATGGATTTTCAGTTTGTACATTTATTTCGGCTCTTCCCATCGCATTTATAACAGCTATCTTTTTATTTTTGCACTTAAATATGTTATATCCTTTGCCACATACTCCTTCTGGATAGTTTATAGGTCTTAATAATTGTGGTTCATCTATAAATTGAAATATTTCTTTTTTTCCCCATGTGTGATTACCCATAGTAATACAATTTGCACCTGCTGAAATTATATCTTTAAAATTCTTTAAAGTAAGTCCCATTCCTTCAGCAGCATTTTCTCCATTTACTATTGTAAAATCTATATTATATTTATTTTTTATATCTTGAAGTTCTGCTTTTAACTTATTTACTCCACAGCTTCCTACAATATCTCCTACAGCTAAAATATTCATTTTCTAATTCCTTTCTATTTTAATAATAATATTTTACTATATAAAACAAAAAAATGCAAGAAAACCTTGCACTTTAATTGTTTTTGCTATCATCATATTTGTTAATTTTCCCTTTGAATTTCTTTGTTAAGTTTTCTTTTCCAAGACTAATATGCATTTTTGCATTTTTTGTACTAGTTTGAAATGAATTTTTTATTGCTTCAGTTCTTTCTGTCATTACATCTTTGGCTCCACTTACCTTTTCTACCACAACATCTTTAGCTCCATTTACTTTTTCTACTACTATATCTCTTGCGTCATTTACTTTCTCTGTAACTACATCTTTTGCATCACTTGTAACATCTTCAATTTTAGTTTTAATTTCTTGCATTTTTAATTTTATAGCTTCTAAGCTAGGATATGCATTAATAAACCTTCTATGAAAAATAGATTTTTCTGTTAAAAGTTCACGAACCATTTTTGTAATTTGTTCAGTATTGTCTGTTTTTTCCTCTTTATTTATTTTTTCTGTAGCAGTTCTAAATCCATAGACTACAATTGTAGATAAAACAAAATCCATAATAAAAATTGTCCATAATGTTATACCTAACGTACGTATATGTTTTTCATCTAAAAAGCCTACCCATAATTCAAAATATGGGTTTATTAAGTATGTTACAGCAAGTCCCATTACACCAAAAGCTATTAAATTTCTTAAACAAATTCTACCATTTATATTAAATTTTCTATCACTATAATCCCACCATCTTGCTTTAAAAACCTTTTCCATAAACCAGCTCGTAAAATATTCTAATACTCCACATATTAACATTGTCATAATAAATAATAAAATAGGATTAAATGAAAATTTATTTAAAAACAATATAATAAGTAATGCACCACATCCATAAATTGGACAATATGGTCCTATTAAAAATCCTCTATCGACTAATCTTTTGTTACACCATGATACCCAAAGTGTTTCCATTAACCATCCTGCAAATGAATACATCATAAAAAGGATGAAATATTTAGAAATAATAATATCTATATCCATTTTTATTATCGTATAATAAACTTTATATACGAATTTCTCCTTGTAAATTTATTTAGGTTTTTATAAAAGGATTTACCTATAAACCTATTACATTTTTGGCTCACATGTTAGATTTATACCAAGATTTTTTAAAGCATTTAATTCGCTTTTGTCTATAATATAACTGCTATGAGCATCACATCCTCTAAGTTTTTCTAACTCATTAATTGCTCTTTCAATAATTGGATTTGTTACAGAGCAAATACTTAATGCAATTAAAACCTCTGGTAAATCTAAAAAGTATTTTGTATTATATGATGTTTTTTGTTTCATTTTATAAATTCCGTCTAAAACAGATGGTGATAAAAGATACTCTTGGTCAGGTATTCCTGTAATTTCCTTAATAGCATTTAGGAAAGCAGCACTTGTGCAACTTAAAATTTTTGATTCTTTTCCTGTAATTATTTTTCCATTATTTAATTTAATTGCTAAAACATTTAGTCCCTTTTCTTTTGCTTGTTCATTTGCTACCCTTGCAACTTCTCTATCTGATAAAGAAAGCTCTAATTTATCCATTAACGATTTAGATAACTCTACTACATCTTTACCACAAAGTTTTTGCTTATAATCACATAGCGTATTATAGTATCTTCTAATAATTTCATCTGTTGCTGCTTTTTTTACAATTTCAGGATTTATAATACATTGTTTAATCATATTAACTCCCATATCTGTTGGAGATTTATAGATTTCTTTTCCTGAAATTTTCATTAATATATTTTTTAAAATTGGAAATGAAGATATGTCTCTGTTATAATTTACTGAATATTCTCCATAAGCTTCTAAATGAAAAGGATCTATCATATTTACATCTTTTAAATCTACAGTAGCAGCTTCATAAGCAATATTTACTGGATCTAAAAGACTTAAATTCCATACAGGAAATGTTTCGAATTTGGCATATCCTGCTTTAACACCTTTTTTGTATTCATGATAAAGCTGAGAAAGACATGTTCCAAGTTTTCCGCTATTAGGTCCTGGAGCAGTTACTACGACTAGTTTCTTTGTTGTTTCAATGTATGGATTTTTTCCATATCCTTCTTCACTCGCAATTAAATCAACATTATCTGGATACCCTTGAGTCGGTCTATGAATATACATTTTAATATTTCTTTCTTTTAATAAGTTTTCTAAATGAGAAATATTATTTCCTTCACGATACATTGTAACAACTACACTATTAATTAAAATTCCTTGCTCTTGCAATTTTTCAATTAATCTTAATAATTCTAATTCATAACTAATTCCATAGTCTGCCCTTATTTTACTCTTTTCGATATCTGTAGCATTTATACAAAAAATTACTTCTAAATCATCTTTAAATTGTTTTAAAAGTCTAATTTTATTATCTGGTCTAAAACCTGGTAAAACTCTTGCTGCATGATAATCGTCAAATATTTTTCCACCAAATTCCAAATATAATTTGTTGTCAAATAATTTTATTCTTTCTTTAATTTTTTCACTTTGTATTTTTAGATATTTATCACTATCAAATCCAATTTCATTCATTTTGACACCTCTTTTATATTATAATTACTATATTTTTTATTAATTTATTTTTGCAATAATTAAAACGTAAAAAAAGATTAAAATATAAACCGAAAAATTTGGTTTTTTTTTAATCTACATTACATATTATACTTTATTTTTTTTACTTTGACAATAGTTTTTTTAAATTTTTTAAAATAGGAAAACCCCCACCATGTCATAATATATGCCATGGCGGGGAAAGATAATGCTACCAGCGCTTCCTTCTCACCTCTATAGAGGTGAGTGCAGCGTTCAAAGCACGTTTTTTTTCAGGTGATGATTCCTTACAGGTATTCTGCCTGTAAGGAGGTTTATACTCCGGAAGTGCTCTTTTAACGGTAGCTGTTGTTTTTTCTTTCATTGTTTTCCTTTCTGCCCCACTTTCATAATTTAGTGGGGACTTTGTGCTATTATTGGTTGCTATAATTTATTATACCATATTTTACACAAAAAGTCAAAATAGAGCGATTTTAAATCGCTCTATCTCTTTCTATAGCTTTTCTAGCATTTCTTTATATTTTTCAAGTTTTGCTTTTTCTTCATCAATTTTAGCTTGTGGAGCTTTGTTTACAAATCCTGGATTAGAAAGCATTTTCTCTGCTCTTTCAATTTCAAATTTTATTTTTTTACGTTCTTCTTCTTTTCTCTTTGCCTCTTCTTCTAAATCTACTAACCCTTCAAGTGGCATATATAGTTCTATTCCTTCTTTTATTATAGAAACTGCATTTTCAGCTATTCCTGCTTTATCAGCTTGAACTTTAACATTACTTCCAAATCCTAATTTTTGTATAAATTCCTTCGAAGCCTCTATTTCATTAGCAAATCTTGAAGTTACAAATACAAGCTCTACTTTTCTTGATGGATGAACATTCATCTTTGCTCTAATATTTCTTATTTCAACTATTGTTTCTTTAATTATCTCCATGAATCTTTCTTGTTCTTCAAAAATAAATTCATTGTGTAATTCTGGCCATTTTGAAACCATTAATTCTTTATCATCATACTGAATTAAATTACTATATACAACAGTTGTAATAAATGGCATAAATGGATGTAACAATTTCATTGCAGTTTCAAAAGTATGATTAAGAATATCAACTGCTGCAACTTTTGATTCATAATTATCCCCATATAATCTTGGTTTTACAATTTCTATATACCAATCACAAAATTCATTCCAAATAAAGCTATATATATTGTCTATTGCAATTCCTAAATCATAATTATCAATATTTGCTGTTACATCAACTGTCAATTTATCTAGTTTATTTAAAATCCATTTATCTTCTATAGCTAAAATACTTTGTTCATATTTTCCATTTTGATATACTTTATTACAATACTCATGAACATCTTCTTCTTTTACATTATTGTTTGCATTTATAATAAATTTAGCAGCGTTCCAAATTTTATTTGCAAAGTTTGAAGCTTGCTCAAGTTTTTCCGGCATATATTTAATGTCATTTCCCATTGTTGAACCTGATAAAACTGAAAATCTTAAGGCATCTGCTCCATATTGCTCAATTACATCTAGTGGATCAACACCATTTCCTAGTGTTTTTGACATTTTTCTGCCTTGGCTATCTCTTATTATACCGTGTATTAAAACATCTTTAAATGGCTCTACATTTGTAAATTCTAATCCTTGTGTCATCATTCTTGAAACCCAGAATGTTATAATATCAAATCCTGTAACTAATACATTTGTAGGATAAAATCTCTTATAATCTTCTGATTCAGTATTAGGCCAACCAAGTGTTGAGAATGGCCATAAAGCTGAAGAAAACCATGTATCTAATGTATCTTCATCTTGAGTTAAATGTGTACATCCACATTTCTCGCATTTTTCAGGTGATGTTTTAGATACATTAATATGTCCACATTCGTCACAATAATATGCAGGAATTCTGTGTCCCCACCATAATTGTCTTGAAATACACCAGTCTTGAATATTATCTAACCAATTAAAATACTGTTTTTCATATCTTTTTGGTACAAATCTTGTTTTATCAGCTCTAACACTATCTGCAGCTCTTTTAGCCAAGTCTTTCATAGATACAAACCATTGCATTGAAACCTTAGGCTCTAATGTAGATTTACATCTTTCACATTTAGCAACATTATGAGTATAGTCTTCAGTTTTAACTAAGTTTCCTGATTTTCCAAGCATTTCTACAATAACTTTACGAGCTTCAAGTTGTGACATACCTTTTACTTCTGGTAATAAGTCTCCCATATTGTTGTCTTCGTCAAATACTTCTATTATTTCTAAATTGTGTCTTAAGCCTGCTTGATAGTCATTCATATCGTGTGCAGGTGTTATTTTAACACAGCCATTTGCACACTAATATCCTTTTATCAATAATTTGTATTAAAAAATTATATTTTTCTATATGATATATTGATTAATTATTCCATCTAATTATCTATTTTTCCCTTTTTATTTGCTCATCTTTCGCTCTTTTTATAAATTCTTGTTTTATTAATTCTTTACGTTCGGATTCTTCGCAAATATAATCTCTATATATCAACGCAATTATTGATTTAGCCTCATTTGATATATCTTGTTCTAGTATAGCTTTATTCGATTGTATCTTAACAATATGTGAACTATTCATATTTTGGCTTATAAAATTTTTAAATCTACTTGGAATTTTATTAATAATATCTTCTTGAGAATTATTAATTACTGCATTAACTTCCGCTAAAGCATTTTTATAAATATCTCTCATATAAAATTCTCCTATAGCTTTTATTTTTCTACTTCATCTTTTTCTTGTACTTTTTCATCTTTGAGCATATCTTTTATTATATTTCCATCAACAACTTGTCCTTCATAAGCACTTTTGAAATCACTTTCTGCAAATTTCTTTTGTTGTTGTTGTGCTTCTTTCTTTTTTCTTTTTTCTTCATTAATTCTTTCTAAAGCTTCTTTATCAATTTCAATTGAAGATACATTTGTATTTGCTCCTACTTCTAAATTTGCATTTTCTAATGTTCCAGTATTTTTTATATCTTGCATTGCACTTTCAACAAATTCTTTATATTGTGGTTCTACTTCAATATCAGCAGATTTAATTGGTGTCCTTAAAGACATATTATTTTCTGATTTATATTTTCTAATTCCTGATATAATGTCAACAACTCTATTTCCACTCTCAATCAAATCTTTATCTGCTTCATACTCAAAATCATCTATATCCATAATATGTATTGATTCCTTTTTTTCTTTATCTTTAAAGAATCCTTGATATATTTCCTCTGTAACATGTGGTAAATATACTGAACCCATTTTTAATAATTGTAGCATTGAATCATATGTAGCTTTTTGTGCTGATTTTTTTGCATCTTCTCCATATAAATCTGGATTATATAATCTATGTTTAGCAATTTCAACATAATTATCACAATAATCCCAAAAATATTTTTGATAAGCATTTAATGCTAAAGCTGGTTCATATTTACTAAAATTATCATCATATTCTTGTTTCATTTTTGCTAATTTACTTAAAGTCCATTTATCCATAGGTAATAACTCAATATCTTTTGCTTCTTCTGGATTATAATCTTGTAAATTCATAGTAGCAAATTTAGCTGCATTCCATAATTTGTTTATAAATTTATTACCCTCTCTTAATGTTTCTTCTGAAAACATTACATCATTTCCTAATCTTCCACCTGCTGTCCAATAACGAATTGCATCTGCTGAATATCTTTCTAATAATTTTTCTGGTTCCATTGAACCGTTGCTTTTTCTTTTACTTATTTTTTCTCCTTTTTGTGCTAAAACATGTCCAGCAACCATTATGTCTTTCCAAGGTAATTCGCCTGTATGATATAAACTCTTTGCTATAGTATAAAAATCCCAAGTCCTTATAATATCATGTGCATTTGCTCTTAAACTCATAGGGAATATTTTGTTCATTAATTCGCCATTTTCATCTTTAGCCCACTCTGCATTGATTAATGGTGTTAATGAAGATGTTGCCCATGTGTCCATAACATCCTTCTCTGGTTCAAAATCAGTTCCTCCACAACAAGGACATGGTTCTGATGGTTTTGTTGACAATGGATTTACTGGTAAATCTTCTTCTTTAGCTAAAATAGTATCTCCACAACCTTTACAATACCAAACAGGAAATGGTATTCCAAAATATCTCTGTCTTGATATTCCCCAGTTCCATTGAATATTTTTAACCCAGTCATCATATCTCGCTTTCATAGATTTTGGATTCCAATTTACTTCTGATCCTGCTTTTAATAATCTTTCTTTATCTTCTACCAAATCTATTTCCCATTGCTTTTCTTTAACAAATTCTGCTGGTGTTCCACATCTTTCGTGAACTCCAATTTGATGCATTAAATCTTCTTGTTTTAATAAATACCCTTCTTTACTTAAATCTCTTATAATAGCTTCTCTTGCATCGCTAATAGTCATTCCACCATAATTTTCTACTTCACTTGAAATTCTACCATCTTTTTGAATAATTTGTTTAGTTGGTAAATTATATTTTCTGCACCATTCTACATCAGTAGCATCTCCAAAAGTACAGCACATAACTGCACCTGTTCCTTTATCTAACTCTACTTTGTCATCTCCTAAAATTTTAACTTTATAGCCTAATAATGGCACTTCAATTTCTTTACCTATATATTTAGCTTTTTTCTCATCTTTTGGGTTTACAAAAACAGCTACACATCCAGGTAAAAGTTCTGGTCTTGTTGTTGCAATTTCTAAATTTTCATTTAATTCAGGGATTCTAAAATTTAAATAGTTAAATTTCGTTTCAACCTCTTT
>OCTW013392077.1_pt1 | contig 12173 bp, 6 predicted proteins | sample 1539671 | NCBI WGS metagenome assembly OCTW01 (sample SAMN02144230, study PRJEB22623) | gut metagenome | biome: sheep rumen | host: Ovis aries | place: New Zealand | reverse complement strand
TGCTTCTTTCGATTCTTTCCACGACTTCAAGATCCGCAGGGAGCCATTTGACGTTTCTGAGTTCTTCCTTGGAAAGCCATTTTGCATCTTCGTGTTCCTTCAGTTCAAGAGTCCCGGATTCAACGGATGCAATGAAACAGTCCATCCGCAGATGAAAGGCGGGGTAGTCGTAATCTACGGTACCAAGAGAGCCTTCCACGCGTATTGCGGATTCAAGCTCCTCTTTTATTTCCCTCACCACGGCCTGTTCCGCGCTCTCTCCGGCTTCGATTTTTCCGCCGGGAAATTCCCACCAGTCCTTCCAATCCCCGCAGCCTCTCTGCGTTGCCAGGATTTTCGTCTCTCCGCCTTTGAAAGATTTGATTACTGCCGCCGCCACATGGATGGTTTTCCGCTTCGTCTCCTCGAATATGATTTTCAAACCGCCCGGCACTCCTTCGATTCTTCCCGAAAAATCCGTGGTCTCAAGCCATGCAAGGGAAGGGCTGTCGGTTGTGAATTTGGGAATTGTGCAGATGCTCCCGTCACTCTGGATGATGCCGTTGTTTTCGATGAAGACAGAGCATCTGTCTCCGTTGCTGTCTGTGCCCTGCATGATGTAGCGGGCCGAAAGAAAACAGGCCTGTCCGTCTTCGCATTTCTGCGTGTCAACTCCGCCTGGAAGGATTTTTCCCTTGAAGAAGTCTGAGTCGCAGGAGCCGTGGAATAAAATCATCCTTGCTTCGGAATGACTTCCTCTTACCGTGATGGTTTCATCGAGAATCACATCGATTGAAAATGAACGTGCCATTTTTTCTTCCTAGAATTGCCAGCCTATGGAAACGCTTGGAATCAGCGCACCGAATGTCATGTCATTGGGAACCAGGGAGAAGATGAAGTCAGCGCCAATTTCGATATAAAGTCTTTTGAACACATACCATTGGACTGCTCCTCCTGCCATCGCTGAAAAGTCAAGGCTTGTCTCGGGCTTGGATTTTATGTCGTGTTCGAATGTGAAGTAGTAGTTGAAGTAACCCGCGATTCCGGCTCCTGCGTGGGCTTCCAGCGTGAGACGGGCTTTTGGGATGTGCTTCTGGTATGCAAAATAAAGATGTGCGGATCCCAGGTTGTTGTGGATTGTGTACGCCGGAATGGAGTGGGTCATGCTTGTGTAGAATGCGTGGAATCCTATGCCGAGGTATCCCCAGCGGTGCTTGAACGGCAGAAAGGTGACTCTTGCGGTGAAGCTGAACGGATAGAGCATTGCCTCGAAGTATTTTTTGAAAGTGTCGTCGAATAAAACGAGGGGGCACTGGTATCCTGCGGAAACGTCCAGATCCATCCATTTTTTGAATTTCACCGTGAGGAGGTTTCCCTTGTGTTCAGGATTCTTCAGTCCGCTTGCATCGGTCGTGATTATGCGGTATGTTCCCACGTCCAGCTTTTTTTCGTCGAACTGGAGCTTGAATCTCTTGTTGTTGCTGCTGTGGTCGATGAATGCAATCGGGGCAAGGGTGATGGGGGAGTTGTTGCGCTTCAGCTGGTATGTCGTGAATGAGATCGATTCCGAATCTTCCGGCGGCATAAAAAGATTTTGCCCTGAAAGCGTGAGGATTCCGTCGTTCACTTCTTCGAGGTACATTGTGGAGCCCAGGTTCACATCGACTTTTATGTCGGTGACGAGCGGAGAGTATGCACGGTAGACCACGAAAGTTTCCCAGTCGGACTGTACGGAGGGCATGTTCAGCATATTGTAGGAAACAACGCTGTAGCGGTACACACCAGGAGAAAGAGAGGGCTTTATCTGCAGGGTTGTGCTATTGTCTTCCGTTTCAATTCTTCTTGTCTCGCTGAATTTTCCGCTGTCTTCATCTTTTACTTCTATGATGACATCGTAGTGCAGAACATTTTCGGGTGAGTCCTCTTCCCAGCTTAGAATCTGCCAGGTTTCTTCCGGTGAGATTTCCACCTCCGCCTCTTCTTCAGGGGCAGCGGTTTCTTTCGGCTCGGGAGCTTTTTTCTTTGCAAATACAGGCACCACGCACAGAGATATCAGGAATGTGAGAAAAATTCGTTTAGCGAGCATACGGATTCTCCAGACCTCCTTTTTTTCCTCTTGTCTTAGTGGGGTTTGCCACATTCATTTTGAATGACACGTTTTCTGTGGGACTTCTCTGCAGCACACGGTCAAGAATTCCGTCCTTGTTGTAGTCGACGCGTCTTAATGCCGTTATGTACACCGTGAACGTGCCGTTGAGGAATTTCTCTTTCATCGAGGCATCCATTGCGTCAATGTCAAGGATGTAGGAAGTTTCAGACGAGTTGATTCTTTCTTCGTAAAGCGTGTTGTTGCGGGAGTCTGCGATTCTGACGTTGTAGTCCGTTGCGTTGGGTACGGCATTCCAGCGTGTTGTGAAGGTCCTCGGATTCTTTGTGTTGGAAAGATATGCAATATCCATAAGTTCCGGTGATATCGAGAGGTTTTCGATTTCTTGGAGCGGAGGTACCGGTGAGACGCTGAATCTTCCGCGGTATTTCGGCTCTGTGTTGGAGATGTCAAGGTCATCGAGTGTGCGTGCATTCACTACGATTTCATAAGTTCCTGATGAAAGTCCTTCGTTGGATTCAACGGAAACTGTTTTCGGGGCTATCTTCCTGCCGTTTTCCATCTGGGAGTCCGTCGGAATCTTTGCAACGGGAATACTGCGGTTTCCTTCTATCTTATAGAGCACAACCTGGGCAAGGCTCACTTCGTCAACGGCATCCCACGTTATCTTCACGGGATAAAGAACGGCATCCACTCCGTCTATGGTGGCGTTCAGGGCCGGGACTTTTATGGTCACAGGATGAAGTTTGTACAGGTTGAATGAACCTTCTGCGAGTTTACCGCTCAGACGGCTTGCCTTTCCCGGGATGGAGTTTGCCTGTGCCTGAATTTCCCAGTGGTAGGCTATGCGGTCCACAAAGGACGGGGTACTGAACATGTCGAGTTCTGTGGTGGCTTCGTAAACATTGTCCTCATATACAATGGCGTTGTCGGTGCTGCGGTAAATGATCACCTTGTAGAAATCAGCTCCTTCCACTTCCTGCCATTTCATCTGATATGGGATTCCTTCGCGGCTCACGGCTCGTGATGTGGGGTCTATGATTCTGGTTGCATCGAGCTGTTCCATGACGACAAAGGATTTGGGGTCGGTGCTGTATGATACATCTTCCCCGTTCTGTGCATTGAGTCTCCAGTAATATGTTCCGGGAGAGAGTGATACTCCTTTCATGCTTGAACCATTGACTTTGTTTGAATATGAGAGTTTTGAGAAATCCGGGGCCGTTGAAATCTGTACCGTGCTTTTGAACTGCGACGGAAGATTCTGCTTCCACGTGAACTGCATGTCGGGCATAAGTGTTTCCGCCACGCGGTATCCGTCGGCAGGCTCGATTGTGTGCTGTTCCAGTTTGCCTTTCATGGTGTAGAAGGTGCGCGCATCTGATGCCGGGGATTCGTTTCCTTCGTCGTCAAGCTGTGTGACCGACCATTGCCAGGTGCCTTCGTTTAGCGGAGAATCGTCCATGTTCAGCAGGTAGTAGTTTTTCGATGTGACGTAATTCACCAGAGGACTTGATGCCCTTCCGTTGGGGTAAATGCGGATTCTGTATGCCGAGGCTTCCCGCTCGTCTTTCCATGAGAAGCGGATTCCGTCGCTTGCGTTCGCTATGTCTATGTTTCCGTTGTGCCGGGGGAGAAGAAGTTCCGGTGCCGTCAGATCCCCCCGCTTTGTGACTGTGAATGATCCTACCTGTGACGGGGCTTCGAGGCCTGTGTTGTTTATTGAATAGAACGGTGTGACCTGCCAGTAGTAGGTGCCTTCAGTGAGTGTCGAGATTATTCTTGAAGTGAGCGGTTCCCTCTGGTTGATTACGGGATTGCTCATCGACGGACTCTTGGAAATCAGCAGCTGGTATGAGGATGCACAGGCTGAATCAGTCCATATGAGGCGGACTGCGGGAGTTCGTGCCCTGTATGCGTATGTGTAGCCGTTTACGGGAGTGATGAGTTCCGGCGGCGGGGAATTGAAAATCTGCATCCTTCCGGAAAGAACCTTTTCCTCGTGCTTTGCCCGGGATGTGCCCTTCACAACGGAGCGTATCCTCCAGTACCATACGCCTTCGCCCACATCCATCGAGAGAGAATTCAGTCCCGATGCTGCAACCGACCTGCTTATTTCGTTGAAGTCTTTTCTTGGGGAAAGCTCAATCAGCAGCTCCTCGTCTTCGTCAAGCGGAGTGTTTCTCCATTCAAATGGTATCGGTGCGGAATTTCCGGCGTGGAACATCCGCTTTTCGTTAGGTTTCGGGGATGTGACCGTGAGGACTGCGGCTTCAAGTCCGTTATCAGTGAGAATCATTCCGTCGGAAGCGTTCAGGTCCATGCCCTCTCCCTGGATTGATCCCTCGAACACCTGCACTGAAAGTCTGCTTCCTTCCGAAGATGAGCCTGATGCAACTGTGCCCGGTCTGAGGAGTATGGTGGTTCCGGATGATGTGAGGGTCATTCCGTTGGCGGCTCCGGTTGAATCGAATGTTGCCGAGCCTTCCATGAGCTCCGCGCCGAAAGTGTTGTCTTCGTTCAGGAACACCTGTGCCATCGTGTTTTCAAGCAGATCCATGGTGTTGCCGTCGATGAAGTGTATGGTCGCTTCGGAAATGTCGGCGGTGTGGATTGTGTCTCCGTTGTACACGGGGGAGTTCTGGCGCAGCCTGTCCCACAATGAGCGGGCAATGAGCTTTCGCTGGGCGGTCTTGTATTTGAACGTGATTGTCGCAATCTGCATCTTGTCGCTGCTCACCGACTTGAAGTAATTGCCGAAAAAGAGCCACAGACTGATTACGGTACCCGCAAGGCAGACGGTGATTGCCAGGATGAAAGGGACGAGAAGAGTCTTCTGTATCGAGCGGAGGGCGGCCTTCGCGTCAGGATGGCTTGATGACGGTCTTGTTTTCTTCTTCATTCAAGTTCACCTTTTCAAAATCAGGCACCGGTATGCCAAGAAGTTCCCGGACCTCTTTCATGTTCTTGGGGCCTGTCGGACCTACCGCACGTGCACAGTCAGCGTCAACTTTGAAATCGGGATCCGACGTCCGGAAGAATTTCTCTATGTCGAAACGGGGCATATTCACCACACCGTAGAAATGCTGGTCGCCTTTTCCTTTGACCGCAATCGTCACGGGAATCATTTCGACCACTATCTCGTCGTCCTGGAATTCCTTCGGTACCGTGAATCCGTTTTCCTTGCAGCGTATGTAGTCTGTCTTTATAAGATTGTATGTGTCTTCCGTAATGAGGATGTCGGTTCCACACGGTTTGTTGGTGCTTTCGGTACGGCTTGCGAAGTTTACGGCATCTCCGATTGCGGTGTATTCCATCTTTTCACCGCCGCCCATGACTCCTGCCGTGACGCGTCCGGTGTTGATTCCGCATCCAATCTGGATATGGGGCTTGTAGCGCGCCTTCGGTTCGTTCTGGTGTGCGAGAGTGAATGCTTCGGCGGCCTTGTTGTATTCCATGAGGGAATATCTCATTGCGATGATGCCGCGGATGCAGTTGATTGCGTCTTCCTTCACGTGTCTTTCGTGCTCGTTTCGGAGCCGTGTCTTTTCGGGATCGGAGTCCGGGAGCTTTTCGTAGGAGAGATCGTCCTCGCGCAGGATTCCCCACACTCCCATGATTGCGTCTCCTTCGAATTTGTCTATGTTTCCGTGGCTCAGAGTGACACAGTTGACCATGCGGCTCATGTAGTCGTTCAGGAAGGTGATGATTTCGGCGGCTGACTCGTTTCCGAATCGTGTCTTGAATCCGTCGCTTATCTTTGTGAATCCGCGGATGTCGCTGAAGAAGATTGTGCAGTCCTTCAGGTGCGGCTCGAAGTCTATGCTCTTGGTGGCGATTGCCTTTGCGACTCCCTGGTTGGTGAATTTCGCGAATGTGTTCAGGAACTCCTGCTCATCCCGGGTACCTCTGTTCAAAACGCCGATTTCGTCCTTGCGCTTTGTGTTGAGTTTTGCGATGAGCGGGGTGTTGAAGTTTCCGTGCTGGATTTCCTCCGTGGCAAGCGTGAGTTTCCTCAAATGGAGGGATATGCTGAATCTTGAGAACACGAGGATGAAAATGATGGAGACAAAAAGAACCGCAGCCGTAAGATAGAAGTTGTTCCGTGTTGTGTCGCGGACCCCTTCGAGAACGGTATCCAGCGGCACGATGGTGAGAACCGCAATCTCGCCTATGCTGAGTCTCTGGTATGCTCCGAAATACGGAATCTTTTCTCCGGTGGCTTCATCGGTCTCATTGAAGGGAATCTGCCTTGCCGAATCGTTGTTCTGGTTGCTGTCGCGGATGGCCCTCACCAGCGGATGATTCTTCATGTTTTCGCCGTAGAGGATCCTGTCGGTGTCGGGATGCACAAGAAGGTCGTCGCTGCTGTTGATGAGGAACGTGGTGTTGAGGGAACCTGTTCCGAGGATGTCGGTGAGGCTTTCGGTGGAAAATGTTATCACGCAGCACTGATCACGTCCGTTTTCCTTGTACGGGAAGAGAAGTGCCATGGCCGGTCTTGTGAAGAAGGGCGACGCGTTCAGAGCGAGGGTTTCTCCCCTGCATGCGCGTTCAAGAGAGTCTGCGTTTTCCTGAAGGAACTGGTTCTGCACGGATTCGTCTATCTCGTTTGCGACGAAGAAACGTGAGTTGATCATCTTCTGGTCGCTGGGATTTTCGACGCTCATGCTGTCTTCGGAAAGTATGCAGATGGCGGCAATGTCGGGGTTGCGTTCGAAGAAGAATGCCTGCGCCTGGCGGGAAAGAGCTGAATTGCGGCCTCCGCTCACGACGTTCAGAAGATCCAGAAGCTGGAACACATTGGATCTTATTGTGGTGAATTTGTCTTCCGTGCTGTTTGCCGAGCGGGTGTTCATTGTCAGGTTGTTTTCCTCGGCCGTGAGCCGCACATCTTTTGTCTGTAAATAGCTGTTGAGGAATGTGACTGTTCCCAAGGACAACACGACTATGAAGCCGATGATTAGAGCCAGCTTGACTCCGATGGGAAACTTGACCCGGGCTGCGTTCTGAGATGACTTTATAGACACTTTTTTTACTCCCCTAAAAATATTTCAGACAGCATTACCCATTAAGGCGAAATCTACTTGAATTATATAAGAATAACAGGTTGTTGTCAAGGAGAGAATTGTCACGCCGGACTTCAGGAAATATGACTTTGGGGGATTTTTTTTGACATTATGTGAATCTTGTGCAATAATAAAACAAAGGAGCCTTGAAGGTCTCTGAGACGCGGGTTCCCTTTTGTTTTTTTAAGGATGAATATATGGACAGTCTGAAAAATTGGGATCCGACCCTGTATCTTGAAGAATTCAGGGGCAAGGATTTTACCGGCAAATGGCCCACGATTCCGGAGAGTTTTCTTATCAGCGCCAAGCGGTACCCCGACAGTCCCTGTTTTACGGATTTCGACGGACCTGACGGATCAAAAAATACAATCAGCTACACTCAGGCCAAGGAAAAAATCCTGGGGCTTGCACACTGGCTTTCTGAAAACGGCGTGGGACCTGGAGACAGAGTCGCCGTGACAGGAAAGAACTCCCCGCAGTGGGCTGTGGTCTACATTGCGACCTTGTTCACGGGAGCCATAATCTGTCCGCTTGACTATGCCCTGCGCATCGATGAGCAGGAAAATCTTCTTGCCACCGCCGAACCGAAATTCCTTTTTGTCGACGAGGAGAAATATCCCCAGTACATACAGAAAGAGCATCCGTTCAAAGTGTACTCGCTCAGCCCGAAATTTCCGGAGGCCTACGTATATCCGCTTGCCGAAAACAGGCCCTGCACCATCGAAGGACTGACCCTCCCCTCTGAAAACGACACCGCCGCGATCCTCTTCACCAGCGGAACCACCGGAAGACCCAAGGGAGTCATGCTCAGCCACAGCAATTTCATAAGCGACGCACTGATCGTCCAGTTCAACATGAAGGCCTACCACGAGGACGTCTTCTACGCGCTTCTTCCGCTGCACCACGCCTACACAATGCTCGCCGAATTCATAGAGTCCATCTGTCTGGGCGGAGAACTCGTCTTCGGAAAGAGTCTCGTCGTAAGCAAGATAATGAAGGAGCTCCGCGAAGGAAAAATCACAATGCTCATGGGAGTCCCGCTCCTTTTCAACAAATTCGCACAGGGCATACTGCGCGGCATAAAGGCGAAAGGTCCCGTCGTGAACGCACTCATACACTTCCTTCTGGATTTCTCATACGGATTCAAGAAACTCACCCGCATAAACCTGGGACGCGTGCTTTTCAAGGGAATCCTGAAACAGGCGAATCTTTCCTCGGTCAGAATCGCAATCTGCGGCGGAGGCCCCCTTGCAAAGGAAGTCTTCAGATTCTTCAACGAGCTCGGCATAAATTTCGTGCAGGGCTACGGACTCACCGAAACATCCCCGATTCTCACGCTGAACCCCATACAGCACTTCAAAATTGAAAGCGTCGGACAGTATTTCCCTGACTACATGGACATGAAGATTCTGAATCCGAACGAAGAAGGCATAGGCGAAATCATCGTGAAAGGCCCGATGGTCATGCAGGGGTACTACAAAATGCCCGAGGAAACCGCGAAGATGTTCACCGAAGACGGCTACTTCAAGACCGGAGACCTGGGATGGCTCGACGACGAGAACTACCTCATGCTTTCAGGCCGCGTCAAGAACATGATAGTCACCGAAGGCGGAAAAAACGTCTACCCCGAGGAAATCGAGGACATGTTCCAGCTCCAGACCGACATACAGCAGATAACCGTGCAGGGATACATTGCGGATGAAGAGCACCGCAGCGAGGAACTTGAGGCGCTTGTCTATCCTTCCGATGAGCTTTACACGAAACTCGGCGTTGAAAGGGGAAAGGAAAAGGAGAAGGTGTATTCCGAAATCAAAAAGGACATCGATGCCGTGAACCGCCAGCTGCTGCCATACCAGAGAATAACGAAAATCACGCTGCTTGAATCGCCGCTGGAAATGACCACGACGCTGAAAGTGAAGAGGAATTACGCTAAATAGGGAAATGAGCGATGGGAGGATCGAACTCCCGACCCACAGATTAAGAGTCTGTTGCTCTACCAGCTGAGCTAATCGCCCGAATGACAAATTACATTACCGCAAAACCTCATTTCTGTCAAGCCCTGTCCCGGAGAGTTTATTAAAAAAAGTTTTCAGGACGGCAGGCCCAGGCAGGCGGCTTGCGCGCTCTCCCGTGCATCCCGCTTTCCGGGGTTCCGGCTCCCGCCTCCATTCCCGCCTGCGGCGTGAACCGCTGAAGCGTCCCCTTCAATCGGGCGTAGCAGGGCAGGTTTTTGCTTTACTTCTATAGTAAATATGGACTTTTTCGAGATTTTGGAGTAGTATTTGACCGTGGTTCTGCGCCCCCGGGAGACAGGGCCGCGAAGGAGGATTGATGAAGGCACCTGAATGGTCCATGGCTTTTTACGATACAAGAAAATATGACCAGGAGTCTTTTACCGAGAAAAACAAGGAATTCCTGTACAATATCGAGTTTTTCGATTTTCATCTGAATGAAAGGACTGCCCTCACCGCGAAAGGATTCGAGGTGGTCTGCGTGTTCGTGAATGACAATCTCAACGAAAAGACAATAGCCATACTCAAGGAATGCGGAGTGAAACTGATAGCACTCAGATGCGCCGGCTACAACAATGTGGATTTGAAGGCGGCTGCCCAGGCCGGCATCACTGTGGTCAGGGTTCCGGCCTATTCGCCTCATTCGGTCGCAGAGCATGCCGTCGCTCTTCTTATGGCACTCACCAGAAGGATTCCCCAGGCTTACATGAGGACACGCACCGGAAACTTCACTCTGAACGGACTCACGGGACGCGACTTGAACGGTCTCACGGCCGGCATTCTCGGAACCGGACGGATAGGGCGCATAATGGCGGAAATTCTTTCGGGCTTCGGCATGAACATAGAGGCCTACGACGTGTATCCAGACAACGACTGGGCCGCCAAACACGGCTTCAAATACGTGCAGCTCACCCGGATTTTTGCCGATTCGGATGTTCTGAGCCTGCATTGTCCCCTCACCGAGGAGACCAAGCACATTGTGAACACCCAGTCGCTCCAGCTTATGAAAAGGGATGCCGTCATCATCAACACCGGACGCGGCGCCCTGATTGATTCTGCGGCTTTGGTTCATGCGCTGAAGAAACAGACCATCGGGGGTGCAGCCCTTGACGTTTACGAGGAGGAAAGCAAGTATTTCTTCGATGACTGGTCAGTCAATGTGATCCGCGACGACACTCTTGCCCGCCTTCTCACATTCCCCAATGTGATTGTCACGGGGCATCAGGCCTTCCTGACCACGAACGCACTCAAGGCAATCGCAGAGACGACGCTGGGAAACATCCGCTCGTTCTATGCCGGAGAGGAACTTGCAAACCAGGTGAAATGATAGTAAACACAGGCGGCAGGACCGACACGGTGCAGTATTTTTCAGAATGGCTTCTCAGACGGTTCAGGGAGGGTTTCGTCTATTCCCGCAATCCGCTTTTTCCTGAAAAGGTGATCCGGTACGAGCTTGACCCTTCCGTTGTGGACTGCGTCCTCTTCTGTTCGAAAAACTACGCTCCGATTCTGCCCCGCCTGCATGAAATCACCGGCCGGTTCAACACATTCTTCCATTACACGATCACTGCATACGGAAAGGACATTGAGCCGGGGGTTCCCGACATCGACACAAGCATAGACACTCTCTTCAAACTGGAAAAACTTGTCGGCAGGGAACGCATAATCTGGAGGTACGATCCTGTCCTCCTCACGAAAAAATACACTGGCCAGCAGCACATGATTACTTTCGGCCATATGGCGGCGCGTCTTTCGGGGCACGTGTCAAGGTGTGTCTTCAGTTTCGTGGAGATGTATTCGAAACTCCAGTTCAATATGCCGGAACTTATTGTGCTTACGGAAGAGGATATGGAGGATCTTGCCCGGGGATTGGGGGAGATCGCCGCAAAGTACCGCATTCCCATCCAGACATGCGCAACCAGGACCGACTACAGCCGTTACGGAATCGGGAAATCAGGGTGCGTCACACTGGCTATGATTGGAAAGGCGAACGGAGTGAAATTCAGAAATCTCAAGCACAGCGGGATGAGAAGGGGCTGCGGATGCATGGTGAGCCACGACATCGGCGCGTACAACACCTGTCCCAATGGATGCAGATACTGCTACGCAAATCAGAATCCCTCCCTTGCGGAGGAAAACTACAGGAAGCACAATCCGCTGTCTCCCATCCTGCTTGGAGAGGTCACTCCCGCCGACGAGATTGTCTTCGGATCGAGGAAATCCTTTCTGGAAGTCCCCGATGCTCAGATGGAGCTTTTCGACGGGCTCTGACGGATGGTTTTATTTCTTGGATTTTGCCACTTCCGCAATTGCCGAAACGACACCCGCCATGTTCTGGAAATCAGCGGGAACAATAATCTTTGTTGCCTGTCCGTCTGCCGCTTTTTCCATTGTCTCAAGGCTTCTGAGCTTGATCACGCTTTCGTCTACACCGGCTTCCTTGATCATTTTGAGACCTTCCGCCGTGGCCTGCTGCACTTCCCGGATGGCTGTGGCTTCTCCTTCTGCCCTTCTCACTGCGGCTTCCTTTTCCGCCTCCGCCCTCAGAATCATGGACTGTTTTTCCGCCTCTGCCTCAAGGATTGCGGACTGCTTTTTGCCTTCGGCCACAAGAATCTCCGACTGCTTCTGACCTTCCGCGATAAGAATCTTTTCACGTCTCTCGCGTTCGGCGCGCATCTGCTTTTCCATGGCCTCACGGATTGCCTCGGGCGGCATGATGTTCTTCACTTCCACGCGGTTCACTTTGATTCCCCACGGATCCGTCGCCTCGTCAAGGATGGAACGCATCTTTGTATTGATTACATCGCGGCTTGTGAGTGTGGCGTCAAGCTCAAGCTCACCGATGATGTTTCTAAGAGTTGTTGCACTCAGATTTTCGATTGCGGTCATCGGATTTTCCACGCCGTATGTGTAGAGCTTCGGATCGGTTATCTGCATGTAGACCACGGTGTCAATCTTCATGGTTACGTTGTCTTTCGTAATCACAGGCTGCGGCGGGAAGTCAAG
>OCTW011594416.1_pt1 | contig 12174 bp, 7 predicted proteins | sample 1539671 | NCBI WGS metagenome assembly OCTW01 (sample SAMN02144230, study PRJEB22623) | gut metagenome | biome: sheep rumen | host: Ovis aries | place: New Zealand | reverse complement strand
CGATAAGCTCAATGCCGTCTTGGAAAAGCCCTTCCGCCGCATGGAATACACCGAAGGCATCCAAATCCTCCAAGACGCCGTCAAAGCCGGCCATAAGTTCGAGAACCCCAAGATCGAGTGGGGGATGGACTTGCAGTCCGAGCACGAACGCTATTTGACCGAAGAAGTGGTCAAAGGCCCGGTGTTCCTCATCAACTATCCCAAGGAGATCAAGGCCTTCTATATGCGCGAGAACGATGACGGCAAAACCGTCGCCGCCTGCGATTGCCTTGTCCCCGGGGAAGGGGAGATCATCGGGGGATCCCAACGCGAAGAACGCTATGAGATCCTCGAGAAGAAGATGGAGGCCATCGGCAACAAAGAAGGCCTTGAATGGTACCTCAACCTCCGCAAATGGGGCGGATGCATCCATTCCGGTTTCGGCATCGGCTTCGACCGCCTTTTGATGTATCTCACCGGTATCTCCAACATCCGCGATACCGAACCTTATCCACGGACGAGTTCCCAGTTAAAATATTGACGTTGAGGAAAGCGAATGCCCTACGATCCGAATTACCCTAACGGCTATAACCCTTACGGGCAACCCGCCCCACAGGGGAATCCGGGCGTGGGGATGAACCCCCCACCGGGTCCTTCGCCATACCCGCAGCAGACCCCGCCGCCCCCGCCTCAGCCAGGCGGCTACCCCTATGCGCAGCCTGCGCCGCAGCCCGCCCCCATCGAGGGGAATAGCTACGTGACAACCGATGTCCCTGATGTGGAAAGGATCCGCATCGAGACGAAACGAAGGAGGTTCTTCTTCGTCGCCATCGGCCTCATCCTCATCATCCTAGGATTCATCGTCTGGGAGATCGTCGACCTCTGCATCTAATAAGAATCATGGAAAAAGCATTACCCAATCGAAAACCCGTGCCGAAGAAAGTGATGGCCGGACGCGTGCTGCTCATCGTCAGCGGCATCACCTTTCTCATCGCCGCGGTGGGGTTGATCGGCTTCTTTGTCTTTGCGATGGTGTTCTTCGCCGATACCCAGACGCGTTTGGATCAATATATCGGTTCCTACATCTCTTTGTTTTCCTTGCCCTTCTTGGCGCTTTTCTACATTTTGTCCTTCCTTGGCGCGGTCGACTTCGTCCGCGAGAAAGGCAAGTTCATCAGCGCCTGCGGCTTCTGCGCGGTCATCATGCTGATCGTCATGCTGGTGGAGCTTTACCTAGATACCCGTTCCCTCATCAAAGGGGTATATACATGGTTCACATGGACCACGAGCTTGATATTCTTAATCGGCTCCGAAGGCTTATATTTCCTCGGCTGGAACCTGGCCAAAGACGACTTCGAATAACGCGAAAGGGCGGACATGGGTCGGCTCTTTTTCTTTTATGCGCGTTCCATATATAAAAAGGAAGCGCTTTCACAAACCCATTGACCCCAAAAGGTAAGGCGTTCATAATATTAAGGAAACCGATTTCCTAAATATGGAAAGGAACACTATGAAAACCAAACTTCTCCTGACTCTGGCCGCCTCTGCTTTGTTTCTCGCCGCCTGCGGTGGGACTCCGAAGCCGACCCCGATCCCCTCTTCCGAAGAGACCACTTCCGAGACCACCTCGGTCGAAAGCGAAGATTCCTCTAAAGAAGAAGTGACCTCCGAAGGAACCTCTGAGGAAGCCACTTCCGAAGGCACCTCCGAAGGAACCTCTGAGGAAACCACCTCTGAGGAAGCCACTTCCGAAGGTACCTCCGAAGAAGCGACCTCGGAAGAGACCACCTCCGAAGAGTCTTCCGAAGAATCCTCCGAATCCTCCTCTGAAGAAGAACACGAACCCTCCGCGAAAGCCGTCCTCCGCAACATCGGCACCGGAGAGGAAGTCACCTCCATCACCGAAGGCACGGGCGCCTATAAGCTCGTCGTCGAATTCGAGAACCTCCCCGATGGTGCTGATCCGGCCACCGCGTCCTACACCTTCCCGAAATCCACCGGGATCGCTCGCGTCCAAGAGCAAGCGGGATTTGCCGCCAATGAGCGTCTATTTGTCGTCGAATTCGCCGGCAAGATCAACGAGACCATCAAAGTCGACTTCAACCTTGGTGGCGACCATCTCGTCTTCAACACCCCGTTGAAACTCGACATCGCGAAGAACGATGCCCTTTATACCAAGATCGGCACCCCCGAAGATTTCGTTAGCAAAGTCCTCACCGCGACCACCGGCCGCTTTGAGTTGACCGCCAACCTCGACCTCGGCGGCATGGATGCCCCGGGCGCCAAATCCAACGTCACCTTCAATGGTCTTTTAGACGGCAACGGCTATACGATTTCCAACTTCGTCGCCGCCCCGCTAGATGATGGGACCACCGGCGGATTATGGACCCACGTCGGCAGCGGTTTGATCCGCAACACCCATTTTGTCGGCACGATCAACCAGACCGCTGGCTGGGGCTCCTTGCTTGGCAAAGAAGTCCAAGAACTCGCCATCATCGAAAACTGCCTCTTCGAAGCCACCTCCACCGTCGATACCTCCGCTTTGGATTGGACCTGGCAGCGTTCCGGCATCGTCGCCGGCTTCCTTAAGGGCACCGTCCGCGACTGCGTCACCTTCAACGTGACCGGCAACGCCCAGATGTTCGATATCGCCCCCTATGCTGGCTCGACCTCGCACATCCAGAACGTCTACACCTCTTCCGCGGAGAACCTTTCCATCCCCTTCGATCCGAATGGCGGCACGCAGGATTGGTCCGTCCCCGGCGATGTTGTGGGCTGCACCTATAGCGTCGACTGGGCGACCATCGACCTAGAGACCGTCGAACTCGATTCCTCCATCTGGGCCCTCGCTGCCGGCGTCGCCCCGAAGCTCGCCCATGATGGCGAATCCGCGGTCACCTTCTCCCCGGCCTTGGAAATCGCCGGCATCCCCAACTCCCTTAAAGTTGGCGAACACGCCGCGCTTACCTTCTCCCCGAAGAACTTCCCCGCGGGCGAAGTCGCCTATTCCATCGAAAACGCCAGCAAATTGAGCGCCGCCATCACCGATGCCTCGATTGACGTCGAAGCGCTCGAAGAGGGCAATGGTTCCTTTGACCTCGTCGCGAAGATCGCGGACGTCGAAGTCGCCCGTAAAACCGTCTCCATCGTCGTTTTGGACGCCGGCGCGACCGTTGAGGTCCTCCCCGTCATCGCCCAAGGCAACAGCCCGACCAAAATCGAAGGCGCCGGCATCTGGGTCTACCTTGACAACACCGACCTTGGCATCACCGGGGCCAACGCCGAATCCATCCTCGCCGACATCACGATCAGGGCTACCTCGGAGAACCCGGCGGCCGCTCCGTATGTCGATGGTGGAAGCAACGCTCTCACCTATGACCACCATACGTTCGATGACTATGGCACCAACACGGTCCGCCTCTTCATCTTCATGAACGCCGGTGTCCCCACCGATTGGGATATGACCATCGAAGTCGCGATCAAGCTCACGATCAGCGGCCAAGAATACGCGAAGACGATTTCCTTCTTCAACGGGGTCTACCAACAAGCCTAATCCAATCATAAACATCTCGGCCCTCGGTAACCCGGGGGCCATTTGCTCGAAAGGGGAAAACCATGAACAAATCCAAATGCCTGATCATCTTAGCCGCCTTGATCCTTTCCTCGTGTGGCAAGGGAGGGAATAAACCCTCTTCTTCCTCCTTGGACTCCTCTTCCGATTCCTCCATTTCCAGCGAAATTCATAGCGAAACCTCCAGCGAATCCTCTTCGGAGGCCACTTCGGAATCCGTTTCCTCTTCCTCAGAAGAAACCACTTCGGAATCGACCTCAGAAGCATCTAGCGAAGAGGCTTCTTCCAGTTCCGAAGCATCTAGCGAGTCTTCCTCTGAATCCTCTTCCGAATCTAGCGAGGAATCTTCTACCTCTGAAGAAGTGGTGGGGGATTTGACCTTCCTTGGGACGGAGAACCTCACGATCGTCAAAGGGCATTATTTCGATCCCCTAGAAGGCGTGTCCGTCCAAGAAGACGAAACCGCCCATATCGAAGTGAAAGGCTATGTCGATTATGGGAAAGTCGGCAGCTACACCTTGCGTTATTTTGCCTCTTCTTCCTTAGGAAACGGGGAGAAGACCCGCACGATCAAAGTCGCGGAAGGCAGCTATACCCATCCAGCGTTTAATCGTAGCCGCGGGGCGGATCGTTCCGTTTCCTTAGGCAGCGGATCCTACCGCACCGGGCAGGTCCCCGAAGGCCCGGCGGGGGATGGCAATCAATTTCATCTCGCTCCTTTGCCGACGAATGTCGACACCGAAGTCCTTAATCGCGGCATGCTCCCATCCAATCAGTGGTGGTCGGGTTTTGCTTACGCCAATCTTGGGGGAATTACCCTTGGCCAACTCAACCCCTTGAGCTTTGGCTATATGTCTTCCGGCTTGCACCTAAGCTACCGCGGGGAAGGGTTCACCCAGTATTTCGAAGTCGCGGATACCTTTGGGAAGACCCAGACCACGATGTCGAACTTCACCCCGACCTTCCAAGACCTCTTCGTCAAACCTTCTTCTTTGGGAAGCGACTATTTCACCTCGATCATCGATTATGATGATGTCTCGGTCAAAATCGCCGCGCGGAATAGCCAAAACGGCGAGGACGAGATGGTGTCCACCTTCGTCCAAGGCTCCCCCTTCGTCGTTTCCGAATTCAAGAACCCAAGCAGCGTGAACATCAACCTCCGCATCCCCGCGGTCACCCAGCCCTATCGCTTCTACGATAAGCAGGGGAACGCGATCACCTCATCTTATGATGGGGATGGTTTGATCATCTGCTTGCCCCAAGCCCATTACGGGTATGAGACCACCTATCCCTCCACCGCGGTCGGCGCGGCCTTATACCAAGACGTTTATTACTACCTGTCCCTACCCAGCGGGAGTCATATTGACTTCGAGCAGGGTGATCATCCCTCCGCGGATTTCAAAGCCCATTTAGCGATCCGCCTTGGCAATGGCAACGCGCTCGGCGTCGCCTCCTCGAATACCCTAGACGGCGCGAAAGCCTACGCCTCCGCGGGGCAGTCCTTCTTGATGGAGGGCGGCTACGCCTATGAAGGGGCCGTCAATAGCGGACTTAAGGCCACGGCTTTCTCCTACAAGGTCCGTCATTTCGGCGAGCAAAATGATCCCTTGATGAGTTTATTGCCCCATCAATGGAAGAAACTTAACGAGACCCTTCCCGTCGCGGGTTCCCTCCCGACCAAACGCGGTTTGACCAAAATCTATCGCGGCAGCTCTTTCTCCATGGCCACTCCCTTCCATGGATTGACCCCCTCTTTCCCCGGATTATCTTCTGGTCTCCCCGAGATGGAGGGCTACCTCAATAAAATCATCGAGGACACCGTCCCCGGCGACGTCTCCATGACGTGGCAAGATAGCGAGAAGAACTATTACAACGCCCCCGGCCCGTATTGGTGCTCCAAGGCCCTTTATCCCTTGGGCCAAGGGCTCATCATCGCCGACCAAATGGGCCTGACCTCCATCGAAAACACCATGAAATCCCGCCTGAAAGCCCTTTTGGTGGATTGGTTTACCTATAGCGGGAAGGATGACGCGCGTTGGCTCTATTACGATGAAGCGGTGGGAAGCCTCTATTATTCCGTCGACAATTTCTCGACGAACTCTAGGCTCAGCGACCATCACTTCACCGCGGGGTATCTGGTCTCCGCCGCGGCGATCTTAGCGATGTATGATTCCGACTTCCTCCGCGATTACGGGGCGATGGCGAAGCTGTTGCTTTTGGATTACATGAATTACGAAGGTAATCCTTCTTATCCCGTCTTCCGCGGCTTCGATGCCTATGACGGCCATAGCTGGGCGGATGGCAAAGGCGACTTCGGCGACGGGAACGACCAAGAATCCTGCGGCGAGGCCCTCCATTCCTGGGCCGCCGGGTATTTCCTCGGCGCCGCGCTAGGCGAAAAAGAGATGATGGAGGCCGCAAGCTGGGGCTTCTCCCTCGAATTAGAGGGCATCAAGCAATACTGGTTCAATTATGATGAGGATAACTGGATCCCCTCGTTGGCGGACCACACCCACGCTTTAGGCATCGTCTGGGGCGCGAAGAACGACTACGCGACCTGGTTCGGTTCGAACCCCGAATTCATCTATGGCATCCATTTCCTCCCGACCGGCGAATATCTGTCCTCCTACGCTTTCGGAAACGAAGAGAAATCGATGGTGGGCAAGATCTACCAGGAATTCCTCTCCAAAGTCGACGGGGCGCCGCGCTGCTGGCAGTCCAACATGTGGGCGATGCAGGCGATCTATGATCCCGCGACCGCGAAGTCGGTGTTCGATGGATCCAAGATCTTCGCGGACCAGTACGCGGATGAGGCCGCGGGATCCTATTACATGGTGAACGCGCTTAACGAACTTGGGCAGAAAGCCATCGACATTGAACTCGAAGGCGAGCTCGCGCTTACTTCGTATATCAAAGGAAGCACGCGGACGATCCTCGCCTGGAACCCCACGGGGGAAGCGAAGACCTATTCCTATACCGTCTCCGGCATCAAGAAAGAAGCGGTGGCCGCCGCGCACAGCTTTACTTTGTTGGCGATATAACGAGGAAACTTTACGAAACAAAAAGCCCGATAAAATCTATTTGGAAACCGCTTTCATAAGGTTTATAATCAAAAACACCTAATCATCAATTGAAAAGCAAAAAAGGAGCTTGGAAATGAAGAAAAGATTAATGGTCGTCATGGGCCTAGCCGTCGCTGCCCTTGGCATCGGCGCCACCGCCGCGGTTTTGGGAACCACCCCCGCCGTGTTCACCCGCGCTACTGGCGAAACCAGGTCGATCGTCTTAACTGCCACGGATTTCAGCGTTGGAACGGGCAACTTCAGCAAATCTGGCATGGAGTTCCATTACGAAGGGGTCAAAATTGATGGTAACACCGTCACCCTTGATGGTGGCCGTGTTTATATGACGATGGCTCACTATTCTGGCGATTCCATTAGTGAAGGCGGCCTTCGTGGCAATGGTTTCACCGCTTTGGCGATCACCGACCTTGACGTGGATGGAGATGGCTATATCGTTTATGCCAAGCCGGGCACCAGCGATGATCCCACCGGGACTTACAGCGTAGCCGCTAATATTGATTTAACCCATCAAAACGGTGGTGGAGAAGTTCTTAGCGCCAACCGCCGTAGAATCCACGTTGAAGCTGGTCCTGGCAAGATTTCCTTCACCAAATTGACCTTCAGCTATGAATGCGTTGAAGCGACCCCGACCGTTGTGATCTCTGGCGATGCCTCTGTGAACAAGGGTTCCACCCTCAATTTGACCGCAGAGACTACGGACATCGCGAATACCGCGACCTATACCTGGACCTCTTTGAACACCGATGTCGCCACCATTGTTGGCGACGGCAAGTCCGCTACTGTCACCGGTGTTGCCGGCGGCAATGCGACGATCAAAGTCCAGGCCATTGTTGATGAAGACGTTGTCGCTTCTGACACCTATGCCATCACCGTCATTGAGGAAGCCGCGACCTATCAAAAAGTAGAAGTGCTTGCGTCGTCAAAATGGGTTGGAGCAGGTCTCAATTATCACATCAACCCGAGTTCTGCTGGCAAGACCTCCGCTGAATTGGGGAGCCTTTCATTCAGCATGGAGCTGACAAGCCTTACCGGCAGCGCTCTCTCCTTTAAGATGGATGATTTCCATAATTATGGAGAAGGTAGCATCCTGAACGACGACGATACGAATATTTATCTGAGAGCAGATAGGGTTCCTGGTAACAGTGAAAAGTATGCGTTGCGTCTCGAGTTTAGGGACGCCCCCAACAACACCATTTATTATGCTGTTGCAAAATTTGAGGGCACTTCCTTCCTTCCGGATGTTCAAATCACTGCTCCCGAATCATCTGTTGATGAAAAAGATACTTTGGTCTTAACCGCCGTTATCAACGACGAAGACTTCACCCCTGCCTCCTATGTTTGGGCCTCTTCCGACGACACCGTCGCCACCGTTGTTGGCAATAACCTCAGCGCTACTGTCACTGGTGTCAAAGCCGGCACCGCCGATATTACCTTGACTGTTACTGGTGCCAACTCGGACATCAGGGTTGGTACCTTTGCTCTCACTGTCACCGATCCCTCCAATATTACTTACCTCGGCTGGGATAAGTACAACACCAATGTGAATCATGGTCCGCTGTACTTCCAAGGCGCTGGCATGTGGATTGCCGTTGACCTCTCCTCCATTGGCCGCACTTCCGGCGAAGTCAATGGCGAGCTGAACAAGATCTCCCTTGTGACCAGCAAAGCGTCTCCGAGCATCGTCAACTTCCAGAACGGTGGCGCGAACACCGATAACCGCGAAGGTCTCTATGTCACCTTCCCGGATGCTGACTTCAGCACGTTGACCTCTATCACTCTCAGGGTTCCTGATAACCATGGAGTTCTCGCCGTTGCCGAGATGACTCTCTCTTGGAATGCCGGCGTCCGCACCATCCTGACCCTCAATGGTCAGCCCTTCGCCGACTACATGGCCCCCAAGCAAGGGGAATAATCAAAACCCTAAGAAAGAGCCGGCCAACCCCGGCTCTTTCATTCTTTAAATCACGAATTCCCTATGAAATCCCGCCTCTTTATGACCAACGCCTCCGCCACTTTTGTTCCGGCGCGTTTTCTTGACGAGACGGAAAAAACCGATGGGGAAGTGGTGGTCCGCCCTATCTACAAACAAACGATCCTCGGCTACGGGGGAGCCTTCACGGATTCCTCGGCATCGTTATACGCGAAACTAGACGAGAAAACGAAGAAGGAATTCATCCGCCTCTATTTCTCCAAAGAGGGACTTGGCTATAACCTTGGCCGCGTGGCGATTGGTTCCTGCGACTTCTCCACGGGGATGTATGACTACGCGGAGAACGACGATTTGTCCGATTTCTCGCTTAGCCATGATGAGAAGGCCATCATCCCGATGATTAAGGACGCGTTAAAGGAAACCTCTTTGTCTTTATTGGCCTCCTGCTGGTCGCCTTTGGCGAAGTGGAAGGACAGCAAGGACAAAGACCACGGGGGACATCTATTAAAAGAACATTACCCCGACCACGCGGAATACATGGCGAAGTTCGTCAAAGGATATCGCGCCTTAGGCTTACCCGTCGTCGCGATGACCATCCAAAACGAACCCGCGGCCACCCAGACCTGGGAATCCTGCCTCTATTCCCCCGAGGAAGAGGCGGAGATGGCCTTATTGCTTAAGAAAAGGCTCCCCGACACCAATATCTATATCTGGGACCATAACCGCGACATCATGCTCGACCGTGTTAACGGGAGCCTGTCCGTCCCCAACGCCAAAGAAGCGATCTACGGGGTCGCCTACCATTGGTATGACGGGGATAAGAACGCGGAGATCGCCAAGGTCAAAGAAGCCTATCCGGATCTGCATATCCTCTTCACCGAAGGGTGCGTCGAATTGCTTAATCTCAATAAGGATGACCCCTCCTCAGCGATCGGGACCTTTGAAAACGGCAGGCGTTACGCGGAGAACTATATCCGCGACCTGAACTACGGCAGCGAAGGCTTCCTCGATTGGAATCTCCTCCTCGACATGAACGGGGGGCCTAACCGCGTCGGGAATTATTGCGAAGCCCCGATCCTCACCGACGGGGAATCGCTCCACCCGACCTATTCCTATTACTTCATCAAACACCTATCCTCCTTCCTCCGTCCCGGGGCGAAGGTGATGGAGGTTGAGGCCCCGAAAGGCGTTCTCGCCGTGGCGGGGAAAAACCAAGACGGCAGCCTCGCTTTGGTCCTATTGAACCTAAAAGAAACGAAAACCCTGCGTTTGTCCCTTGGAAAATGGGAGGAACGCATCCGCCTAGAACAAAACGAAATCATCTCAATTGAAGTGGGAGGAGAACACCTATGGTAACCATCTACGACATCGCGAAGAAGTGTGGGGTATCCCCCGCGACCGTCTCCAAGGTCATCAATAACTACTCGGCGATTCCCGAGGTGACGAAAGAGAAGGTCCGTCAGGCGATGGCGGAGCTCAATTACATCCCTAACGCCAACGCGAAATCCTTGTCCAAGGGCAAATCCCGCAACATCGGGGTCATCGCCTATTTCGGGATGGACATCACCCCGTTTAAGCACGCGTTGTTCACCGAGATCCTCGACGCGCTTCAGCAAGAGATGGATTCCTCACGTTACGATTTGCTTTTCGTTTCGCATAACGTCGCCGGGCAGCATGGCTCTTTCTTGAAGAACTGCCTCTCCCGCGATATCGCCGGGGTCGTCCTCTTCGGCAATTTCGCCCACCCGGAGATGAAGGAAGTCCTCGCCTCCCCGATCCCCAAGGTCGCCTTCGACTATGTCGGCGATGGGGTCTCCAGCGTCTCCTCCAACTCCAAGCATGACATGCATGATCTCACCGAATACCTTCTTTCGCTAGGGCATCGCGACATCGTCTTCCTCCACGGCGAGGATGGCGAGGTCACCCGCCTCCGCATCGAAGGGTTCCGCTCCGCCATCGAAGAAGCGGGGATCCCCTTCCGCGAGGATATGCTCGTCGAAGGCCGTTATTTCGATATCGAAGGGGCGAAAGACCTCACCAAGAAGATCCTCGCCAGGGAACATCGCCCGACCGCGATCATGTATCCCGACGATTTCTCCGCGATCGCCTCGATCGGGGTGATTTCCTCGCTTGGGCTCCGCTGCCCTGAGGACATTTCGATCACTGGGTACGACGGATTGGATGTTTCCCAGATGGTCACCCCGCATCTGACCACCGTCAAACAGGACCTCTCCGGCATCGGAAAAGAACTCGCGAAGAAGCTCATCGAAGCCATCGAAAACCCCGATGCGGAACCTTCGAATATCCGTTTGGCTTCCACGCTTTTGAAGGGCGGATCGGCCGGAAAAGCCCCCGCGAGATAAATTTGAAAAAGTCAGGTATGCTTTTCGCTTGCCTGTAAGCGCTTACGCGTATAAAATACATTTCAGGAAACCGATTTCCTAAAAGGAGATATCCCATATGAAAAACATCAAAGCCAAATCCACGTTGATGGTCACCCTGCTCTCCGCGATGGCCCTTTGCTCTTGCGGCGGCGGCGGATCGAAGATCGACCCCTCCGTCGAGCAAGTCTCGATCATGGCCTATAACGGCGGCTACGGCACCGATTGGCTGCAGGATATCTGTGAGGAATTCACCCGTCAGACCGGCATCATCGCCACCTATTCCCCCGACTCCACGATCCTCAACAAGATCGAATCCCAGCTCACTGGCACCTGCGAATACGACATCTTCATGTCCCACGGCCTCGCTTGGCAGAACTTCGCCAGCCGCGGCCTCCTCGCTCCGCTAGATGACCTTTACGCCTCCGAAGTCGAAGGCGGCGTCACCTTCGAATCCCGCGTCTTGCCGGAAGCCTTGAGCCATGTCCGCTATACCGACAAAGACGAAACCGAGCATTATTTCAAAGTCCCGTTCACCCAGGGTTTGGGCGGCTTCATTTATAACGTCGACATGTTCGAAGAGAAAGGCTGGGCGATCCCCAAGACCTATGACGAATTGACCGCGCTTTGCGCCCAGATCGTCTCCGACACCGGCGGAGCCGTCAAACCGTTCGCTTGGGCCGCCGCCCGCGACTATTACTGGGATTACCCGATCTATGAATGGTGGGCGGAGCTCGAAGGCAAGGAGAACTATGAGAAATGGTTCGACCTCAAAGGGGCCGACGGCACCTATGCGAGCGGTTATGAGTCCTATGACCCGAACGGCAAATTCTCCAACTTCAAGAAAGCCTTCAAGATGTGGTTCGACCTCGTCGGCACCCATCCCGAATACTGCAATGACAAAGCCTATAGCGCCTCGCTTTTGACCGCGCAGAACCAATTCTTCAACCAGAAGGCCGCGATGATCCCCTACGCCCAGTGGTGCAAGAAGGAGATCGAGAAGGCGATGAAGAAGAGCTTCACCTTCAACATCGCGATGATGCCGACCCCCAAAGCCAAATCCACCACGGCGAAGAACGTCAACTTCATGGTCGGCTTCGGCGATTCGATGATCGTCCCGAAGAAGGCGCGCCACCTCGAGAACGCGAAGAAGTTCCTCGCCTTCCTCTCTAGCGAATACGCCTGCAAAACCTTCGTCGAGAAGGCCGATGGCCCCTTCCTCGGCTTTGA
>OCTW011430355.1_pt1 | contig 12180 bp, 23 predicted proteins | sample 1539671 | NCBI WGS metagenome assembly OCTW01 (sample SAMN02144230, study PRJEB22623) | gut metagenome | biome: sheep rumen | host: Ovis aries | place: New Zealand | reverse complement strand
GAAGCTGATTTCAACATACCATAGTCAGAGCTGAAGTTACCACCATTACCAAGCTGTGCAGCATATTTGATTTCTTTACCTGCACCCCAATTCTCTTTCTTGATTTTATGAATAACAGGTGAATTCTGGTACTTGTTGTTAGCAACACCAGAAAGATAAACTGTCTTCAAGAGATTCTTTATCTCGCCATTCGAAACGATTCCCATTTTATAGTTCCTTCGTAGTTTATAGACTTATTGCGGTCTCTCATTATAATCTATTTGTTATCTGGGAATTTACTTATAAGTAACGAGGCTGTCGTTCTGATTCTTCTATTGCTTTTACTGTAAGTGGTTTATATCCTAAAGGTGTTTCAAGTGAGGCTCTAACATCTAATTGAAAAGTTCCATGTTCATCTATATAAAACCTGTAATACAATTTCTTTTTTGGATGCTTACAAGAGTCCGATATTTTCTTTTTATGTTCTTCTGTCATCTTAGCCATTTCTATGCATAAACTCCTGGATATGTTCTATCTGCCTATGACAGTAATTTATCCAATCTCTATTACGAGCTTGAAAATTATCCATTTGAGCATCCTTCCAATACTCAATTGCTTGAAGACATTCCTTAGTCTTTTCTTCATCTAAGCCAAAACCTATTTTATGTTTTCCATCTTTTGTTTCGATTGTATATTCTATAAGCATAACTAGAATGTCCTCACTATATGGTCATAGTGTTCAACAGGGTCACCTGAATCATCTTCTGTAAATAAATCCTCAAATGAGTATTTTGCTAAACAATATTTTTCTTCATCAACAGTAGACTTTTTTCTACAAACAGATAAAGCTGCCCAATAACATAATGTTGCTAAACTTTGGAACTTATAATTTTTATTTTTCAAATATCTTGTTACTAAAATCAAAGTGGCATCATCCACTTTTTCATCAAAGTTTTGAACGAAATGAAACTTATTCATTTTCAAAATGGCTGGGCCTAATGCATCTTTGAACATTGGCATCAGCTTATCCCAAACTATTTCTTTATCACCAGTTTTATTATATTCTGCTTGCCAATATTCAAAATCGGCCTGCGCTTTTTTCTGTTCTTCCTTTGTAAGTTGTTTTTCACAGGCCATTTATTTACTCCTTTACCAATGTTATAATTCTTGCATCAACTGGTTTTCCATATTGATAGCACAAAGACTTTTCCAATGAATTGTATAAAAATAATCTATCTTTGAAAAGCACCCAGTGGTTGACGTGCTTGCCATCTTCACTTGTTCTTTCAAAGTTTACAACAGCATATCCTTTTTCAGGCAACTCTTTGATAGAATCAATTCTTTTCTTTTCAACTCGATATTTATAACCAGTTGCTTTATTCATCAAACCTTCTGCATCTTTTACAAAGCCATCCTTATCCAAAACGGTTCTGTCATCAATAAGTCCAGCAACTAAAACTGAAGCAATTGTCGTTTCCAAAAATACTTCATTCTGTTCTTCTACTTCAGCAATCATATGCAAAGCTGCATATAAATAACTTACAGCTAAGCAACAATTATCTGCAATGTTTTTGAATTTTGTTTGCAATGCCATTTTTTATTCTCCTATTTACGCAGCATCAGGGCCGTCGTTGTTATCAAAACCACATTCACAGTAATTGAAACTGTCAATGTTCCTATCATCAACTTTTTGGTTTTTTCTGATTTCTGCAATTGTTTGCTTTGCTGCTGAATAATCTGATTTTGATTGTTCAGTGCGGTTTCCCAAGTCTTCGATTTCACTTCCCACTCGTTCAGTAAGTTCTGCTGATTGTCTATCGTTGTCTCCAATTGTGTTAGCTGGCTTTCTGAAATAAAAAACTGTTCCGAGTGCAGTGGCAATAGCAGTGAAAAAACCAATAATAAAATTACGAATCTTTTCATTCACTTTTACACCTCTTTTATATATTCAACAAAATCTTTTACAGCAACTTCAGGTTCAATGTAATCAATCTTTGCTCCAGAAGGTCCTAGTAGACTAAAGTAAAGAATGTCATTTCTTCTACATTTTTGAACTACATTTTTATTGCAACAATATCCAAAATGTTCAGGTAATGAATGTCCCCATACTGTCATAACTTTTGTATTACCTGTAATCAAATGTGCTAATGAACTGTCGATTGTAAATGCACCTAAACATCTATCTGATTTTGACAAAGTATAATAAACAAGATAAGGAACAACGAAATGCTCACATTTTGAAATCTGAGGTTCATTTGGCAAAGCATACTGAATAACTGCTACGTCAGGGTTTGCTTTCTTGAATTCATCAACAAACTTCTGGGCTTTGTCAATTGGATAATGTCTTTTCAATGGCTCATGTTCATAATCATAAGGTTTTTTTGTCCAATCACCATCCTGAGGTGCATCCAAAGGACTCTGTCCACCTGCAAACTGTACAAGAATAAATTTGTCTTTTATTTTAGATAAAATATCCTGAACTTGATTTGTAAGCTGAGGAAATACTTTTTCTGGGTTCAAAGTAAGTTTATTATAATCCTCTTCTGGAACTTCGGGTACGTTCAACAATTTACACCAAGCATCTCTATAATTCAACTTTTTGTAAATAAAGTCAGACATATCGTAAAGACGATGTTCAATAATTTCAGCACCTTCTTCAAAAGCATCAAAAATAAAATCTTTTGCTTCCTCAGGTTTATAATACTCAATACCTGCAGCTGCAAAAATATCCCAATAAGGACTCATTACTTTTACCTGATAATCTGATTTTGGTAATGACTGAATAACACGAACTAAAGCAATGTTGTAACCAAGTCCGCCCTTTACATCAATAAAAAACTTTTTCATTCCATTTTCTCCTATTTATGCCAAGTATCTAATTCTTCTTTTATTCTAATTAGTATTTCTGGGTCTTTCTCATAATACCTATAAATCCAATGCAGGCACTCGTGTGTCTGATGATTCAACATCACAAAGTCATTACTATTCTCGAGGTTTTCGTACTCCTCTGCGCTTAGGTTTCTGTGATGTAGATTCGCTCCCTTGCACAGCTTCTTTTTTGTTATCGGGTCTATCCCCTTCTGTTCCACATTCTTTTGATGGCGAAAGTCCTTCCACTTTTTGCTCTGTCTGAAGTTTCTTTTCTTTTTCTGTGCTTCGTTCACTTTTTCCTCCAAGATATTTTTCTGTAATAGCGATTGCTTCATTCATAGAAGCAGTAGCCTTTTTTAGTTTTTCATGACCAACTTTCCAAAAGTCAATAAGTTCTTTTATTGTAACAAGTTCATCACCTATTTGAATTATATAGTCATCAATGATGGCCGGCATTCCAGGCTTACTTACTGTGTTATGCAAAACATTTTCCAAATAGCTTATCGGCAAACTCATATTGTTTTTCCTCCATTACTTTTTCCAAACCAACCTTGGCCTGAGCCAGTAGCAACTCCAGTCCATTCAATTTTTCTGGTCATATGACTTTTACACCAAGGACAAAATTGTTTGTTTTTCTGTTCATCATATTTACTTATTGGGATTTCAATATCCCAATCTTTATTGCAAACATTACAAGTAAAAATGTAATTCATTCCTTTCTCCTATCTATAGTCAGGATATTTTGGCTGAGGTGGATTTATTTCTAAACCTACACCAGTTCTTCTCCAACCTTTTGGGTCTCCACCCATTTCTAAAATGATTTCTTCTGAACCTGCAACTCCCTGCCAGTCAATCCATTTTTTACCAACTCTTTTTTGAAGAAGAAATCCCCATTTATGATAAACTTTTCTTTCAAGTGGTTTTGTCATTTATTTCTCCTCTACTATAAAATAGTTCATTCCATCGAAAGTATAAATTGACATACATTTATCTAATTCTTTTCTAGACATTTCATAAACTTGTGAATTAGATAATGGCTCAATTCCTACACTTTTCAATGTTTCAACTTTACCAACTGCAACAGTATTGAAATGAATAAGAGCTGTGGCAAACCATAAAACTATAGCAACTACAAAAGTAAAGGCCGAGGCAGTCAAATAATCTTTCATTGCAAAATAAACAAAGCAGCCAGCACATACCATAGATAAAATCAAAAACATAATAAACATAATTTCAATCTCCTATATAATTAGTATTTAGTCCAAAGGGAACTCTAACATACAATAACTAGTTAGTGCATCTGAAAAAAGTTCATTCCAATCATTTATAAAATCCTCAGCAATTTCCTCTTTGGCACCAGTAACTGGAATTCCTTTTTGTCTTTTGTCATAAACTATTTTTATTGTTTCAATCAAATCTTCCATTTTATTCTCCTTTTTTGTAAATTAGTTAGTGCATTTTGTTTTTTTATTTTCCCAATAAAGTTTTGCTCTTTTAGACATATTTTTCTTGCATTCTTCTGAAAATTTCAATCTTCCTTTTTTCCAACCTTCTGGGCATTCTTTACAAAATTTTTCTTTGGTTCCATTATTCCACCAATGGCAGCCTCTACTTTTCTCTGAGTGTATTTTTGACCATTTTTCTTTTTGCTCTTTTGTATGACGTTTTCCATAAAATCCATTCTTTGAACCAGTTCTTTGACTCATTCTTTTACGAGCGGAGTCAATTTTTGTATGCTCCTCTTCAGTAAGAAATATAAGTTCTTCAGGTTCACAATCATAATACCAACCGATTGCTATCAAAGTTTTTTGTGGAAAATACTTCTCCATTCTATGATGGCAATCCCAAACTTGAGTTTTATCAGCAATTGCTTTATCATAGTTTTCTATAAGTTCAGGTCTTGCACAAAAACATTGACATCCAGGTTCACCATTCTTTTTTATATGAAATCTTTCTTCGCAAATCATTTCTTTCGCTCCTTATAATACTTTCTATAATATTTAGTATCGAGTACAAATTTCATTGTTGTTTTATATAAGTCTCTTTTCATATAAAAACAACCTTCTTTTGGCGGAATATTATTTTCCACTGTTCTAAAAGGTAATACAATAAAATAGTCTTTATTCATAAATAGAAAATAATCATTTATTTTTACATCTGTTGCTTTATAATATATATTATCTGAGTGTTTCCAGCCATCACATAAAACTTCAAAATTTTCAAAATGCTGACAAATCTTTATATCCCATATTTTTATTTTTCCATCTACTGTAACTTCAAGTATATCACCACCAAGATAATTCAGGAAGTTATCATCATTTACAATAAACTTTGAATTAGGTTTATATTCTTGTAAAAATGCCAAAGCTTCAGGAATAAACAAAGCCTCTGTATTGTTTGTTTTATTCGTATCCTTATATTTCAAGTAAGCTTCATGAGCTTTATTATATTTATCTTTCAATTCATTTATATTCATATATAATAATTAGTAATATAAGTATGATATGTAAATAAATAATAATAACAATAGTATAAAACTTCAAAATCAGTTTACTACGATACATCTGTATATATCTAATAACAAAAGATTATAAAAAATTATGCATTTTTCATATATTTTTTACTAATTGTTTTATATATTGTAATTATAAATAATTCATTTTATTTATAATTGCTCTTTGACATTCCTAATACTATACCTTGCCAATAAAATAGTTTTGTGCAAATTATATAGTATGGGCTTTACAGCTTTGTACCTAATAACAAAACTAAATCATATTATAAGGAGTTTTATATGATGACAACAAAAGAAATCAATTTACTTATCGTTTTAGGTAAAAATTCAAAAAATGAATTGGCAGCTAAGGAAGCCATTTATCTTGATAAAATTATGAAAGGTAAAATTGTTCCTGATGATACTTACTGTCCATTTTTTGAATATGTAAAAGAAGAATATCGTAATTTAGGTGAGGAACTTACAAAAGACGAACTTGAACTTTTTATATCAGTAATCAAATTGTATAATGAAAAGCATTTGACCTATGCTGCTGCAAAAAGAATGCTATCAAAATAAATTTTCATTATAATTGCTACTTTTTGTTATTCTATGATAATATAATTATAACAGCAAAAAGTAGCTTTTACTTTTTTCCAAACTATACTAATTATATATAAGCAAAAGTAACCTGGCAGAGTAGCGGCCGCCTTTGTTACTTTGCCAGGAGAAATTGCATATGACATTATTAGAAAAAACTTATCAAATCTTACATCAAGAAAACAAATCAAAAATTGAAAATGAATGGACTTATGAACCAAAAAGACCTGAACATTCTTTTCAAATCAATCCTTTCAATATTCCAGAAAATAGACAACAAGTAAAAGTAAAAGAATATCTTGCCAAAACATTAGCTTTTATGGATATGGTAAAATATAAACGTTTTTCAGATGGCTTTACTGTATTGCCAATTTCCTGCAAGAACAAACGTTTATTATCAATGTTCAATAAAAGTCAGCCAAGAGTTTCAATGTGGATTGATTATCTTATTGCTATTGGTTTATTAGCAGAATATGATGAAACATATCAATTCAATGGATTTTATGATAAATTGAATCATAGTAAATGTTATGTATATTCATATGATACTGAAACTAAAATAAAAGAATATTGTATATCTAATAATATAAATAAATATCAAATAAGAAATATAAATAATAACAATAGTATAAAACTTCAAAGTATTGAAAACTTTGATAAAAGGGCAGTTCGTTTTAGTTCTAAACTAAACTTATTGAGACCTGAAAATTGGTCTTGTGTCAAGTTTGAAGAATATCTTATACAATGTTTATATGAAAATTATCCTCAATTGAAACATTATCAGGAATTAGCTGACTTGATAAATGATACATTTTATGCTGATGACATTGATAGACAAATTCAATTTGTACCAACTTTTACCTGGCGTAAGGGAAATAAATGCATTATAAAAATTGGTATTCGTGCTACTAATCCTTTAGTTTCAGCTAAAAAAGAATATGACGAAAAAGATGAGGAATGGACTATTCATAAAGATGAAATATTCAATAAATATGGTTTGAAATATCATTACGATGTAAAGTCTTCAGTTCCAAGATTGACATATTTTTTGAATACAGGTGATTGGCTTGACAATTCGATAGACCTTTATGAAATTATGTATAAAAGATTTATTAGTTATTGTCCATCTGAGGCTAGTGAATGGAATAGTAAAACAAGAAAAGTATTCAAAGATTTTCATATGCGTGGTTATTTTGATAATTATTCAACTATTGCAGGACATATCAAAAGACAATTGTCAATGAAAACAGATTATGTAAAAAATGAATGGTCAGATTTAGATTATGTTATGCAGTCATATAAAAGAACTATTGAAGAAACAATCGGCGGCCTTTATGATTCAGAAATCTTTTTTCACGAAAGTTGTATTTATATGGATGTTTTATTTGAACTTTTGAAGAAAGGAAATGATGTATGGCAAGTATATGATGAATGGAATACTAATAAAGAAGTAAATGATATTTATAATATTATAAATAATAAAGCAATATTATATTATAATAATTATATAAATGATAATAAAGAATATAATAACAATAGTATAAAACTTCAAGATGAAGTTGTAGATGAACCAATTGATATTGAAAACCTAGCTGAAATTGCATTGGATATATCAAATAATAACTTTTTTGAAAAGCCACTAATTTATAACATAAGGAGATAAAAATGCCAAGAAAATGCACAGAATTTGGAAAAAGTTTTAGAGAGAAGTTCAACTACACTGGTAAGCTAACAAAAGAACGTATGGGACCAGAGCTTTGGAATGAATACAATAAAATTCTTTCTAAGAATAGAATGTCTTCTTTTGAACATAAACAAGATGTTATAAATAAACGTATTATTAGAAATAATATTACAAAAGAAAAGGTAAAACTTAGAAGATTAGATGGCAATCAATACAAAAAATATTGTAAAACACCAGAATTGATTGAAGGCTTTTATGAGGCTCAAAAAGATAATTTTGAAAATTGGATTTTACATCATAAACTTGAACAAATGTTTACAGCTGATGAACTAAAAGCAATGAATATTTATTATGATTGTAAACCTGGTGAGTTGATGTTTATAAAAGCAAGTGAACATAATGGTAATACTAAATTGCATTATGGTCTTCGTATAAGAGATAAATCAAAATCAGGTCGACCTAAGAAAATTTAGAAAAAAAAAATGCATTTTTTTTTCTTTGACACTTTACGATGTCCTAAATGCTTTTATATTATTATTGTAAAAACAAAACAATAAGGAGTTATTGAAATGACAAATGCACAGAGAACAAAATTTTGGTTTTCAAGTTTAGATGGTAGAAAAAACTTGGTTTTAGTAGAGACAAACACTGGAAAAGCTTGTTTCTTCCAGGCTGGTTTCCCAGAAGTATTTGAAGCAGAAGCTTGCACAGGACTTTGGGACTTATCTTTTGAAGAAGCCTTTGAAATGGTTATAAACCTTCCTTGGGGTGCAGCTTATAATACAAAAGCTCCAACAAGAAAACAGCTTGACCAGCTTATCAAGTATTACAATAAGTAAAAATAATGAAAAATTATCAAAATTTTTCTATCAAAAATAACTATATTATAAATATAAATAATTAGATAAGGAGTTATCAAATGAAATTCACAGTAGTAAGCAAAAATCAGACAAGTTGTACATTGGATGAATCACAGGATGTTATCACATCAAAGTATTCAAGATTCTATGGTAGTGATGCTAAAAATTACAAATACAGCATTGCAGTTGAAACACTTCCAGGCGGATTTGGTTGTTACTTCCTTGGATTTGATTCAAAAATCAAAATGATTGAAGCAATGTACTTTATTATGAAATGTGCAAGAGGTGCAGCTTATATGAACTATAACAAAAAACATTGTTTTATTGAAAAGTTGGTTGCTTCTCATAATGAAGATGCACCAGGTGTTTCAGTATTACTTTTGGATGATTTTGAAGATTGGCCAAGAATATATTTTGGAACTTCTGAACAGTTTGAAGAAGCAAGACAGAGCCGATTATTCTAAATAATTTTGAAAAAAGTTAGTAATTTTTGAAAAATTACTAACTATATTGATAATATAAATAATAGATAAGGAGTTATCGAAAGATGAAAAAATTCACAATCACAATTTTATTATTACTTTTTGGTTTTACATTACTTCCTGCTGAAGCTAAAGTAAAGCTTCAATACTCAAATGTTCACGTTCCAGTTGTAGCTGAGGATTATTGTTCAAAAACAGCCAGAAAGATAGGTGCAAATTACATTGAGTTTTGTAACTACAATTTCAAGTCATTAGATAATGAAACACCTTTCTACTACATACTTTTGCTGGATAATACATACTTTGTTGTAACAGACAGTAAAGCATATACATTGGTAGTAGCTGCAATCGAAAAAAAGATATACAATAATACTTTTCAGAAATCAATGAAAGACCTCATTACAACAGGTTTCTTTGGTAGTTGGAATGTATTGGGCTATCTTGAAAATAATCCAATCTTTGGATGGACTTTTGTTCCAAATAGAGATATGCTTGAATGTTGCCGGAAGAATAAGAAAAATAGATATTACTTTTCAAAATAGGAGATAAAAGAATGATAATACTTGTACTTGGATTTATTACAGCATCAATATTGCTTGGAATTATTGAATCAACTTTATTCTTTGCAATAATAGGGAGGCAATAAAATGATAGTAGTTATACTTGGATATATTTTTATTATGGCAGCGATTGCGCTTGCATTATGGGGAGAATAAATGACAATACCATTAGCTAGTAAGCAAATTGAAGATAAAACAGCAAGAATCAGAAAAAACATTGAAGCTGAACTTGCCGATAAAACAGAAAAGAAAGTAAGAAACATTTTTTACTTATGTCGTTCAGCTGGTGATTTCAGAAGCATTTACGCAGTAGCAGGAAATAATAATCAAATCTTTGCAATTGCTTTTGCGGATGAATATGACCAAGTAGAAATTGTTATTTAGGAAGAATAACATCTAAAACAAGGTATGCTTTCTGCGGATATTGAGTAAAAGTACCATATCCGTAGATTGTATTACCTAGAATATGTATATAAACCATTTCCTGTTTTTCTGTAGTAGCCCACCCCCAAACATCATAAGGAACATTTACAGACAATGATTTCAATGCAGTAAATTTTTCCAATCTTTTAGGAATAGTAAGGCTTTCCCTGATACAAAGTAAGTTGCCTGACCTGAAGGTATTGTTATTTCCTTCTACAAGCTGAATATCTTCCTTGTATTCTAAATCCTCATTCTGGTAGTTTTCAATCTTTTCATTTATAGCTTCAAAGGACTTATTCAACTCATCTGCTACAGACTTGTCAAAAAGTCCTGAATCTCTTTTTATTGTTATAACCATACTTAGTAATACCTCTCATGAATTGATACACATTCTATTGGTCTTAGTTTAGTAGAAACACATAACGTACAGTACTTACGGCTGTTAGCACAAACAATCAAAGCCTTATTTACCTTACATGTTGAACATGCACCAGTATTTGAAAGATAAGTGTAATAGCACATTTTGTGTTCAGTTGAGCATATGAAACATAAGAATGAGCTATAACACATATTACTTGTAGGGCTGATGGACATACTGAAAGTTGAGGGATTCAGATTCCATTTCATTTTACCGGTAGTGCCATCAAAACCGCACAAGAAAGGTCCTACACTACCTGTATAACAACCTGCATTATCTCTTTCTGTAGTGTCTTGTGAATGAAAAGGACCATAACTTCCATTTTCAGAACATATCATTTCTTCCCTGGAGTTGAATGTGTAAGTCAAATCGTAGCAAAGATTCTCTCCATCAAAACGATAACCAGTAGAACCTCCATTAGGATAATAGCCACCTCTTACAGCATGAGACCCAACGCCTATACCTACATACCAAGGCAAATCACAGACGCAGGTTGCAAGGCTGTTGAGAGGATGACACATGCGAATATCGAAACAGCAAACATTTGTTTTGCACAACATCTTATTTCTAATACCAAATCTATCACTACTTTCAAATAAAGGAACATTTCTGAAAGCACAGGAGAATACGCATTTTTCATGTACTGGAGTTACCCAAGTACAACAGGATACTACACAAACATAGGTTCCTTGTTCATCCTCTCCTGGAGTACAAGTAATACAACTTCCCTCAAGGTATGTAGCATCACACCAGTAACGGGAAGAACCTGGGCTTGTACAATCTTGAATTGCATTATAGGTGATACAGCAGTATCCTTCTGTTACACTTATTGTAGATGTTGAACTGCAAGTATTAGTTATTGTCAGTCTTCCATTTCTATCTATGTTACCAAGCCATGCACCGCCAGCTATAACAGGTGTACCTGCTTTTTTAGGCTTTCTGTTTCCGCATAATACCTGTCCTTTTTTGATAGTTCCTGTATATGATAATACACCATATTCCTGTTCAGTTTTATCAGGAGTAGTACAGGAAACAAAACAATTCAATGACTGTATAACATTATTCAGCTGAGACTTTTTTACTCTATCCTGTTCTGATGATACATAAGTTACTTGGTTCATGTTGCCTCTCCACTAAAGTATACAGAGTAATTGAGCATATTATCATTTGCATCTTTTGGCCAATCCTCTACATGGTCAGGTACAAAAGAAATAATGTTATTGCTACCACTTGATGAAACAACAATATGTCCAAGCTGACCCAAACTTTTAGTAGGCACAGTATCAGAATGGCTTCCCTCCGCGGTAAATCTTATCAAATTTCTTTTAGTTTCAAATAAGCCATATTGCTGGCCGTTTATAAAGTTGGCTGGATTTAGAATAAAGGATAAGGAAAAATAACCAAGATAATAATAGTCCTTGAGGTCTAATACTCTACCATATTTAGAAACTGCAAGATGAGATATTTTAGGGGCATCTTTTTGTTTCTGTTTTGCTTTAGACTCAAAAGACCTTCTCAATGTACGGACTATAACATTGATATAGTCTATCTGGCTTTTCTTGTAACCAGATGTAGATGACAGAAACAATGGAACATTATTGTAGAAAGCCATATAATTTAGGCTCCTTGTGGCATTGGTGTTGCAGTAAGTCCTTGAACGATATTCTGTTGTAATTGAGTAGTCTTTTTCTTATTTACACCCATCTTTTTAGAAAGTTGAGCAGGCTGAGGTACAGCTGACTGATTTACCTGTTTATTCTGGTCCTGAGCAAGAGTATTTGAAAATGTATCAATAAAAGATTTTCCAAA
>OCTW011549576.1_pt1 | contig 12181 bp, 9 predicted proteins | sample 1539671 | NCBI WGS metagenome assembly OCTW01 (sample SAMN02144230, study PRJEB22623) | gut metagenome | biome: sheep rumen | host: Ovis aries | place: New Zealand | reverse complement strand
TTTTTTCCCGCCGCAAAAGTGTGCAGAAAAGAGAAAACCATCGGTCAGAATTTGTGTACCCTGTAGAAAATTGCGAACAAGTTGTGAATTGTTTCAAGTTTTCTTGAAAACCCCGGAAAAACATGTTATCTTTTGGAAAGACAAAGGTTGAATAATCACATGGGAGGAGAACCGGTCGTGGGCTTGCTTGTCAAAATGAATGCCTTGGTCATTTCAGTTATATCAGCGCTTTACATCTATCAGATGTTTTATGTCGCGGTTGTATTTATCGGTGAATGGCTGCAAAAACACCGCAGCAAAAAGCATGCCGAGCCGCCGGTCACCCTGCACCGCTATGCGGCCATCATTTCAGCCCGCAACGAATCCAATGTAATCGGTCAGCTGCTCGACACCATTCGATCACAAAACTATCCGTCCGAGCTGCTCGACGCCATTGTCATTGCGGACAACTGTACCGACAACACCGCGCAGGTCGCCCGTGACCACGGCGCGATTGTATATGAACGCTTCAACACCCAAAAGGTCGGCAAGGGCTTTGCGCTCAACGATGCGTTCCAGCACATCAAAACGGATTTTGGCGACAGCTATTATGACGCCTATGTCATCATTGATGCCGACAATCTGCTCGATGAAAACTATTTTGCCGAGATGAACAAGACCTTCTGCAAGGGCTACCGCATTCTCACGAGCTATCGCAATTCCAAAAATTTCGGTTCCAACTGGATTTCTGCCGGTTATTCGCTGTGGTTCCTGCGGGAAGCCAAATTTTTGAACAATGCGCGCATGATGCTCGGCACCAGCTGCGCGGTTTCGGGCACCGGCTTTCTTGTCTCCAGTGAAATTATCCGCGAGCGCGGCGGATGGAATTACCATCTGCTGACGGAGGATATCGAATTTACCGTTGACACCGTCATTCGCGGCGAAAATATCGGATATTGCGCCAAAGCAATGCTGTACGATGAACAGCCCACCCGCTTTGAGCAGTCGTGGAATCAGCGCATGCGCTGGAGCAAGGGCTTTTATCAGATTGTCGCCAATTACGGCGGCCGGCTGAGCGGCGGCATTGTCAAAAACCGCCGGAAAAACCCTTTTGCGTGCTATGACCTGATGATGACCGTCATGCCCTGCATGCTGCTCACAGTCTGTATTCTCATTTCGGATTTCTTCCTGCTGCTCATGTCGCTGTTCGGCGACGTCTATATGCCCCATCTGATGCAGACCATGCTCAGCTCGCTCGGCTTCTGGCTGACCGGCTATTACGGCTCGCTTTTCATGATGGGCGCGCTCACCATGATTACCGAGCGGAAGAAAATCCAGTGCCCGATTCCCAAGCGCATCCTCTATACGTTTACATTCCCGATTTTCCAGCTGACGTACTTCCCGATTTCGGTTGCCGCGCTGTTCCGCCGCGTCGAATGGAAGCCAATTCGTCATGAAATTTCCAAAACCATCGACGATGTCCGCTGATCATCTGAACCATCCAAGCTCCCCTTCCGGGGAGCTTTTTTCATGCGGCAAAACCGAATTGATTGCAAATCTGTCACACTGTGTTCACATAATTGTCGTAAAATAAAGACAATCGAACAAAAAACTGAGAGGAGTGGCTCTTGTGTTCACAATATTACTCGCTGACGATGAAGAGCGGATCCGCCGTCTGGTTTCGGATTTTCTCCGGCGTGACGGCTATGTCGTGCTGCAGGCTGCGGACGGCGGACAGGCAATGGAGCTGATCGATCAGCGGCTCAACAGCATCGACCTGATTATTCTCGACGTCATGATGCCGGTCTATGACGGCTGGAGTGTGCTGCGTCACATCCGCTCGAAAAATAAGGACGTACCGGTCATGATGCTCACCGCACGCACGGAGGATACCGACGAGGTGTTCGGCTTTGATCTCGGCGCGGACGATTACATTACCAAGCCGTTTTCCCCCATCGTACTGTCCGCGCGCGTGCGCGCGATTGAAAAACGCCGCCATCAGCACGATGAGGGCATTTATCAGTCGGGCGCACTGTCCATCAACGAGGTGCGCCGCGAGGTATGTGTCGAGGGCAAAACCGTCGAACTGACGCCGAAGGAATATGAACTGCTGATCTATTTCAAAAACAACCAGAGCATCGCCGCATCGCGGGAAAATATTCTCAATGCCGTGTGGGGATATGATTATTTCGGCGACCTGCGCACGGTTGATACCCATGTCAAAAAGCTGCGCGCGAAGCTCGGCCCCTGCGGCACAATGATCGAAACCGTGCGCGGCTTCGGCTATCGGTTTGAAGGGGCAAAAACATGATCGCGCGCGCAAAGCGCCGCTGCTTTCATTCCCTGCGTTTTCGCTTTTTTGCTTCCGTCGCGCTCGCTGCGGCCGTATTTGTCATCGTCATGATTGTGCTGAATCTGCTCTTTTTTCACAGCTACTATCTCCTGCAGAAAAAAAATCGTCTGACTTATGTGTACAATAGAATCAACGAACAGTATAATGGAGATATTTCTATACTAGATGAAAAGATAAAACAGCTGGAAAATCGAGATAACATCCGAATCAGCATCGTGAATGATTACGGAGAGTATATTTACGATACAATATTTGCGCGCGATCGTTCCTTCGGCTGGTACAATGCACTGACGCAAAATCCGTTCGGCAAGACGCTCTATGTCTATGACAGCAACGAACTGGAGCAAAAAGGGTACACCTTTTCGACGCTGAACGACCCTGACGGAAGCACCGCCTATCTCGCCCTGCTGGGCAGGCTGGACACAGGAGATATGCTGCTGCTTCGCATTCCCACTGCGGCGCTGCGGGAAAATCAGTCGCTGAATTTTGTCTTTCTGATGATTTCCGGTCTGATCTCCCTGTCGGCCTGTCTGCTCGCGGGATATTTTATCGGAAAGCGTTACACGCGTCCGGTCATAGAGATGACGGAGGTCGCAAATTCCGTCGCCAAGCTGGATTTTTCCAAAAAATACACCGGCTCGCACAACGATGAGCTGGGTGAACTGGGGCGAAGCATCAACCAGATGTCCGATTATCTGGAAACCGCCATCTCCGATATGCAGGAGATGAACCGGCAGCTCCAGATAGAAATTGACGAAAAACAGCGCATCGATGACATGCGCCGCGAATTTATTATCAATGTCTCACACGATCTCAAGACGCCGATTGCTCTGATTCAGGGCTATGCCGAGGGACTGCGCGTCGGCATCAACGAATCGGAGGAGGATAAAAACTATTATTGTGACATCATCATTGATGAGGCGCACCGCATGAATCATCTGGTGCGGCAGCTGCTCGACCTTTCCAAAATTGAACTGGGAAATATTGTGCCGGAGAAAACCGACATCGAGGCCTATGAGCTGGCGGAAGCTGTCGTCAGCAAGACACAGGTCATGTGGCAGGAAAAGCAGCTGAACATTGATATGTCGGGCATCGGTCCGCAGCTGCTGCACGGAGATTATGATCTGCTCGAGCGCGCACTGCTCAATTACATGACCAATGCCATCGACCACACGCCCGAGTACGGACATATTTCCATTTTCACAACAGAGGATTCCTGTCACCTGCTGCTGTGTGTGCGCAATCAGGGCAGCCGGCTCAATCCGGAGGAAATGGACAAAATCTGGGATAAATTTTACAAGCTGGACAAATCCCGCACGCGGGTCAGCGGCGGCGGCTCCGGCATCGGTCTGTCCATCGTGCGCGCGATTATGACAGCACATCATGGCGGCTGCGGCGTGCGCAACGTCGAAGACGGCGTGGAATTTTATCTTTCCCTGCCTAAAAATACGGAAACCGTGTAACAGTGTTGTGCATTTCGGCGCGGAAGACGGACTTCCCCGCACATGACACACAGAAAAAAGACGCTCTTCCAAAGCACAGAATGCCGCGGAAAGCGTCTTTTCTTTGTACATTTTTTTAGAAAAATGGTGTTTTCAGCACAATTCGTGTTTCGAAAAGCGCCGCACGGTATTGCCTCAGGAAACCTGCTCCTGCTCTGTCTGCGCATAGGTTTCGACGAGTGCGCGCGCAATGTCCAGAACCGCTTCCTTTGGCTTGAGGCGCAGGGAAACATACGCAGGCGAACCCGCATTGAGCAGCAGACGGCCGCGGAAATCGGGCGCGCCGCACAGCGCGGCGAGCCGGCGCAAATCGGCAAATTCCTTCGCCCATGTGACGAGCAGCCGGCCTTCCTTCTGCCGGATTTCCTGAATGCCCTGTTCCGCGGCGCGCGAACGCAGCAGCGCAATATCACACAATGCCACCGCCGCGGCAGGCGGTTCGCCAAACCGGTCGATCATCTCATCAATCATATCTGCGCGCGCATCCTCCGTGCGGATTGACGCAATGCGGCGATACAAATCCACGCGCTGTCCGGCGTCCTCCACATAGTGCTCGGGCAAATTGGCGGAAACCGAAAGCGCCGCCGCACATTCCGTGCGCTGCTTGGGCACTTCGCCCTTTTCCTCCAAAACAGCTTCTTCCAGCAGCTTGAGGTACAGGTCATAGCCGACGCTCATCATGTGACCCGACTGCTCCGCGCCGAGCACATTGCCCGCGCCGCGGATTTCCAAATCGCGCATCGCGATCTTAAAGCCGGAGCCAAACTCCGCAAATTCACGCACGGCATTCAGCCGCTTCTGGGAAATATCCGTAAGCGTTTTTCCGCGCCGGAACGTGAAATACGCAAACGCATGGCGTGCCGAACGCCCTACGCGCCCGCGCAGCTGATGCAGCTGAGACAGTCCCATGCGGTCGGCATCTTCAATAATCAGGGTATTGACATTCGGAATATCAATGCCCGTCTCAATAATCGTCGTGCACACGAGCACATCAATGTCGCCATCGCTCATGCGCGTCATAATGCGGGACAGCTCGCGCTGGTTCATTTTTCCGTGTGCGACAGCAATTTCCGCATCCGGCAGCATGCGCTTGAGCCGCGCCGCACACGTATCAATGGACTCCACCGCGTTGTGCAGATAATAGGTCTGTCCGCCGCGGTAAAATTCCCGCCGCAATGCCTCGGCAATCACACCGTCATCATATTCCATCACATACGTCTGTACCGGATGCCGGTCCTGCGGCGGCTCCTCCAGAACAGACATATCCCGAATGCCGGACAGCGCCATGTTGAGCGTGCGCGGAATCGGCGTTGCGGACAGCGTGAGCACATCCACCTGCCGCGACAGCTCCTTGAGCTTTTCCTTGTGGGAGACACCGAAGCGCTGCTCCTCATCGACAATCAGCAGACCGAGATCGCGGAATTTCATCCCCTTGTTAAACAGCTTGTGCGTGCCGATGAGCAGGTCAATCTGTCCCTGTTTGACCTTTTCCAGAATCACCTTCTGCTCTTTGGCGGTCCGGAAGCGGCTGAGCATTTCAATATGCACCGGCCAGCCGGAAAAACGCGACAGGCAGGTCATATAATGCTGACGAGCCAGCACGGTAGTCGGCACGAGAATCGCCGCCTGCTTGCCTGCGAGCACACATTTCATCACCGCGCGCAGCGCGACCTCTGTCTTGCCAAAGCCGACATCGCCGCACAGCAGCCGGTCCATCGGGCGGGGAGATTCCATATCCGCCTTGATTTCCCCGACACAGCGCATCTGGTCTTCTGTCTCCTCATATTCAAACGCAGCTTCAAATTCCGTCTGCCAGCTGTCGTCTTTCGGGAACGCAAAGCCTGTTTTGCGCTCGCGCTCGGCATACAGCTGCAGCAGCTCACCTGCCAGCTCTTTGGCAGCCGCTTTGGCTTTATAGCGTGTTTTCTGCCATTCCGTTCCGCCCAGCTTGTTCAGCCGCACCGTCCCGCCGGAGGCCTCACTGCCCGCGCCGATGTATTTGGAAATCAAATCCAGACTGGTCGCGGGAACATAGAGAAAATCCGTGCCCGCAAATGCAATCTTGACGAAATCCTGAAAGGTGCCCTCGACGCGCATGCGCTCCATGCCCACAAAGCGGCCGATGCCGTGATGCTCATGGACAACGATATCGCCCGGCGTCAGGTCGGTATAGCTGCGCACATGGTCGCGATTGGACTTTTTCTTTTTGCCGGCAATTTTCCGGCGCGCCGCGAGCATTTGTCCCTCGGTAAGCACCGCCGTGCGCAGCACCGGATATTCGATGCCGGCAGACAGGCTGCCGTCGAGAATGTGAACGCGGCCGGCTGCCGGAAGGCGGTCGGAAACCTTAGCCGTCACGCCCTGTTCCTCCAGCATTTCCTGCATGGTCGTGCGGCGCATTTCGCCCGAACACAGCACAATGACGCGGTAATTCATGTCCTGATACGCGCGGATATCGGATGCCGCCGCCGGAATATTGCCGGAATACGGCGGAAGCTGCTTTGCCGTGATATCGGCGAGCGTTTTCGGCGGACATTCGGGTACCGAGCTGAGGAAGGTTTCCAGATAGAGCATCGCGTGGCCGGACAGTGTTTCGAGCACCTGTTCCAGAGATGCCTGATACACCGCATTTTTTCCATACAGCAGACCGCGCGCGAGCAGCGCTTCCACGTCCTCCTTCATGCGCACCTGAAAGACGCGCGCCGCCTCGCGCACCGCGCGGAAATCATCGAAAAAGATCAGTGCATCGCGCGGGATATAATCCGCCGCTGTCGCCATCTCCGGATAGAGAAACGGGAGGTATTTGTCCGCCGCGGGAAAAAGGCCGTCGTTGTTCAGACGTTCGACATCGCGGCGCAGATTTTTGTTCAGGTCAGGGTGCTTTTTGGCTTTTGAAGCGATGATTTTTTCAAGCTGGCTGACCAGTCCCTGCGTGCCGTCCGGCGCAAGTGTCGGCAGCGACTCGCGATTGGGCAGACAGACCACTTTTTCCAGCGAACGCGTGCGCCGCTGGGAACCGATGTCAAAATAGGACATCGTATCCACCTCATCGCCGAAAAATTCAATGCGCACCGGTTCCGGCTCGCCCGGCACAAAAATATCTAAAATGCCGCCGCGCAGAGAAAACTGTCCCTCACCCTCCACCTGCATACACCGGCTGTATCCGGCCTGGATCAGCTTGTGCATCAGATCATTGGTGTCATATTCGCCGCTGAATTCAATGGTAAATGTCGCCTGCTCCATCAGCTCCGGCGGCATTGTTGCCATCAGCAGTGCCGGAACGGAGGTGACCACGGTGGTTTTTCCCGCAATCAGGCTGCGCAGCACGGCAATGCGCCGATGCTCGTATTCCCGCGAGGACGACTCTATGCTGTGAAACACAAATTCACGCGTCGGCAGAACAGATATATTCCGCTCGGAAAAGGATGCCAGGTCGCGCGCCATGCGGTCGCAGGCGGCATCATCCGGACAAATCACAACCGCCTGACGGTGCAGCTGTTCCGCCAGCGCCGCCGTCAGATTTGCCTTGTGTATGGGCGCGAGTCCCGTCACCTCCACCGGTGTTTTTCCGGTGCGGATGCCTTCGCTTATCGTGTCATATTCGGTTAAATCGGTGATGAGCTGCGTAATGCGTTCCATGTAAGCGTGCTCCTCCTGCATGTCGTTCTCATTTACACGCCGAAAGGCCGCATGCTTCTCACATGCGGCTTTTTTCGGCAGAATTGACTAAAAAATGTTCGGTTTTTCGGCGAATCAGTGCTTGCCGCAGCTGTCGCAGTTCATGTCACAGGTGCCCATGAACTCCTCCGGATTGAGGCCCTTGCGCTTATAATAATCTGCAATCGCGGCATGAATGGCTTCCTCCGCCAGAACAGAGCAGTGCATCTTGACCGGGGGCAGTCCGTCGAGTGCCTCGGCAACTGCCTTATTGGTCAGCTGAAGTGCTTCACTGATTGTCTTGCCCTTGACCATCTCGGTTGCCATCGAGCTGGTTGCAACAGCAGCGCCGCAGCCAAACGTCTTAAACCGGATGTCCGTAATGACGCCCTCATCGCTGATCTTGAGGTACATCTTCATGATATCGCCGCACTTGGCGTTTCCAACCTCGCCCACCGCATTGGCATCCTCAAGGACACCGACATTGCGCGGGTTGGCGAAATGATCCATTACTTTCTCGCTGTAATCCATATTGATCCTGCTCCTTTTATTCTATCACATAACTGACGGATTTACTTGTCGAACAATTTGAGCATCGGCTCACCGCTCATCTTTTCATCCCAAACCGGAGACATATCACGCAGGGTCTTGACGACATAGGTGATCTTCTCGATGAGATAATCGACATCTTCTTCGGTATTCTGTTCACCGAGCGTGACGCGCAGCGAACCGTGTGCAATTTCATGCGGCAGGCCGATCGCCATCAGAACGTGCGACGGATCGAGCGAGCCTGTCGAGCAGGCCGAACCGGTGGACGAAGCGATGCCTGCCAGATCCAGACGCAGAACCAGCGATTCGCCCTCAATGCATTCGATGACAAAGCTTGCCGTTCCCGGCAGGCGGTTGACCGGATCGCCGGTCAGCTGCGTATACGGAATCTTGCACACGCCCTCAATCAGGCGGTCGCGCAGACGGGCGACATACGGCAGATACTCGTCCATGTGCTCATGTGCATACCGCATCGCTTCGCCGAGGCCGACAATACCTGCGACATTTTCCGTGCCGCTGCGCTTGCCGTTTTCCTGTCCGCCGCCGTGAATCAGCGGCTCGAGATGAATTCCCTTGCGGCAGTACAGCGCACCGACGCCCTTCGGACCGCGGATTTTATGTGCAGAGAGCGACAGCATGTCGATGCCCATTTCTTTGACATCGATGTGCATATGACCGACTGCCTGTACCGCGTCCGTGTGGAACAGCGTTCCCTTTTTGTGGCACAGGTCGGCGATTGCCTTCAGATCCTGAATCGTACCGATTTCGTTGTTTGCCGCCATGATGGAAACGAGTGCTGTTTTGTCGGAAATCGCCTGCTCCAGCTCGTCCATCTTGATATGGCCCTCGCCGTCTACACCGATATAGGTGACCTCATACCCGATGCGCTCGAGAAATTCGCAGGTGTGCAGAATGGCATGGTGCTCGATGGTGCTGGTAATAATCTGTTTTTTCTCCTTGGAAAAGCCTCTTGCAAACAGCAGACCCTTGAGCGCCAGATTGTCCGCCTCCGAGCCGCCGGAGGTGAAGATAATCTCATCCGGGCTGCAGTTGAGACACTCTGCGGTATAAGCGCGCGCCTGATCGAGCGCTTTCTTTTCCTCGCGCGCCAGCGAATACAGACTGGACGGGTTGCCATAGCCGGTCGTCAGATACGGCAGCATGGCGTTATAGACATTTTTGGAAATCGGCGTCGTTGCCGCGTTGTCCGAATAAACGACACGTTCCATATGGTATTCCTCCTCACACATGTTGTGCTATCATGAACGGTGCAGCCGCGCAGGCTGTCCCCGTTTGTTTCCACACCTAATATACACTAATTTAGTAGTCTTTTCAACTACCCACAAAAAAATTTTTCCTCTTTTTTCCCTTTTCGGCACTCATACCCTACTATTTTACTATTTTTACCCGCATGTTGCAATAGAAATACGTTTCCACTGACAAAAAAACAGCGGGATTTCCCGCACCGATTGACAGTGATTTGCAATTTGTGCTACACTTTTTCCAGTTACATGAAAGAATAGGCAGATACGCCGCGGTGACACGTCCCGGCGCGGGCCCGATTGATGCCGGGGCATTTCCGCACTGTTCCGCCGCTGCCGGACACATTTTTCGGAATCCGCCGCAGCCACAGCCGAGCGAACCTGCCTTCCATACTTTTCCGCAAGCAAAAAGGATGAACGCTATGACACAATCCAGGGAATACCACGAACAGCGCCTGCGCGCCGCCATTTTCCGCCGCGCTCATGCCGAGCCCGGCTCGGTCAACGACCGCATTCCCCCGCAGTTTCAGTCATGCAGTGATGACGGACTGATCTGTACGGTCAGCTACAAGCTGAAACCGGAAATGCGCAACCCGATGGGATGGCTGCACGGCGGTGTGACCAGCGCCATGCTCGATATGGGAATGGGACTTCTGGTCTATTATCACGCCGGCTTTTCGCTGTGCCCCACCTCCTCCATGACGGTCAATTTTCTGCGCCCCGGCCGCATCGGCGGAACACTCCTTGTCCAGTCGGAAATCACCTTCCACGGACGCAAAATTTTCCACGCGTCTTCCCGCGCCTGGATGCGCGATGACCCGGAAAATCTTGTCGCGACGGCAACCGCCAGCTATATGATTACACGTCCGCCGCTTTCCGACCCCGCAGCGGAAGAAAGCAAAACGAAATAAGTACCGATTTCCTCATTTTCTGCCCAACACTTTTCCACTGTGCAGTGAAAAAATTCTCCATTTGTTCACACAAAATACACGAAGGTGCGCTATACTATGTCCATAGTCAGAAATGGCTATATAAAAGATTTTTTCTTTTATCTCTCTTTTTTACCCCCCTTTAAGTTTTGTATAGGGAAACCCGGATGCCCCCAACATCCGGGTTTTCTCTTTTTTTACATATTTTTCTTCAAAATCCGGTCGACTGCGCCGCTGTAATCAAAAGAATATTTATTATAAATAGTATAATAATTTTGAAAAATTCCAAATAGTAATGATTCATTTATCGTATCCCCTTTCGCCGCCGGATTCAGCTTGTTCCCAAGTGTCTTCTTTCATACCTCAACGGCGGAGGGAGTTTTTTTCTGTTTTTCACAATCCTTTCCCATTTGACAGCAGAACTATGGTATAATAAGAAAAAGCTGTCGAACGACGGCGGAAACAGAAAGGAGCATACTGATGAAGTACACATGCCCATGTTCTTATGAATACGATCCCGCCAAGGGCGATCCGGACAACGGCATCGCACCGGGCACCCCATTTGAGCAGCTGCCGGAGGACTGGGTTTGCCCCGTCTGCGGTCTCGGCAAGGATATGTTCACTGCTGAGTAATCATGCTCGATCTGCGGCAGAACGGTATTTCCGTTGTGCCCCATCGATATTCACAGTCCGTTTCCCGACACAACCGCGAGAACAGGAGGAAAAAATGGAACAGCGTTATTTTATCTGTAAGCACTGCGGCAACATTGTCGCTATGGTAAAGGACAAGGGGGTTCCGGTCGTCTGCTGCGGCGAAAAAATGACGGAACTTGTCCCCGGTTCGGTCGATGCGGCGCAGGAAAAGCACGTGCCGGTTATTGCTGTTGACGGCAATACGGTTACTGTTTCCGTCGGTTCTGCTGAACATCCGATGGCAGATGTCCATTACATCGAATGGATTTCCATTCACACCGCGCAGGGAAATCAGCGCAAGAAGCTCGCTCCGGGCGATGCGCCGAAGGCTGTCTTTGCTCTGACGGAAGGCGACAGCATGCTGTCTGCTTATGCGTACTGCAACCTGCATGGACTGTGGAAGGCTGATGTCTGAGCCCGCCGCTCTGTCCTGACATGATTCAGGCAAAAACAAACACGAGGCAACCGGTACATTCCGGCGGTCTCGTGTTTTTCTTATATATTTTTATTCGTTTTCGCGCGACAGCATGGTCTGATACAGCTGATTTTTTCGCGCACCGGTCTGTTTCGCAGCCTGTTTGACGGCATCCCGCAGAGTCAAACCCGCTGCTGTCAGCTCCTCTGTCAGTGCGATCGCCCGCTGCATACGGTCGGCATCCGACTGCGCTGCATCCTCCTGTGCGCCCTCGAGTACCAAAACAAATTCTCCGCGCGGTTCGTGTTCTTCATAATATGCAGCCGCCTCCGGCAGCGTCATGCGCAGGCATTCTTCATGCAGCTTTGTCAGCTCGCGCGACAGACTGACGCGGCGTTCGCCCAAACAATCCGCCAGATCGCGCAGCGTCGTGCGCAGGCGGTGCGGCGCTTCATACACAATACAGGTGCGTGTTTCCTGTTTGAGAAATTGCAGGCGTTCCCGGCGCGGCTTGTTTGCCGTCGGCAAAAAGCCCTCAAAGCACCATTTTCCGGACGGAAATCCGCTCTGCGCGAGCGCACACACAGCGGCACACGCGCCCGGTACGGGAATGACCGAAATTCCCGCCTCATGACACAGATTCGCCAGCTCCTCGCCCGGATCGCTGATCGCCGGCATACCCGCGTCTGTCACCAGTGCACAGATCTCCCCGTTCAGGATGCGTTCGACCAGCTCGGGTCCGCGCTGCCGCCGGTTGTGCTCATGATAGCTGACCATCGGCTTGCTGATTTCAAGATAGTGCAGCAGCTTTCCGCTGACCCGGGTGTCCTCCGCCGCGATAA
>OCTW013377503.1_pt1 | contig 12183 bp, 8 predicted proteins | sample 1539671 | NCBI WGS metagenome assembly OCTW01 (sample SAMN02144230, study PRJEB22623) | gut metagenome | biome: sheep rumen | host: Ovis aries | place: New Zealand | reverse complement strand
TCTGTTCTCGCCCCGATGGATTGTGCCGATCACTTCGACCAGCGCTTCGCCTTCATGGAAGGTTTTTTCTGTTCCATCTTGGCAAACGATAGTCAAGTCACCCTGCTGAACGATGCCGTAATTGACTACTGAATGATGATGCCACCCTGTTTTGGCGCCTATTGGGAAATCCAATCGTACCACCCGCAGTTCGGGTTGTCCTTGTGGAAAATCCGGTAGCTGCGCACCATCCCAACTCTGGGAAGTACGAATCAATTCCGTTGTCTTAATATCCTTTGTCATGGTCATTTTTATTTGCGAGTGCAAAGATACTGAAAAATTTGGACATGAGCAAATTTTTGTGCAAGTTTTAGTGCAAAATTTATACAAGTCAAGTAATATTAGCGTTAGAATTTATACAAGCTACTGCTCTATAGGGCTTGTATAAAAAATACGGGATGCGGACTATAAAGGGAAGAAAATTTATACAAGCTAAGACAAGAGAGGTTGTTATTTATACAAGCCAAGATAAGAGCGATTGGAATTTATACAAGCCTGCTAGTTGTTGGTAAGAATTTATACAAGCCGGATAATAACTGGACGGAAATTTATACAAGCTACAAATAAAAGATACAAGCTATGTTAACTATTATGTGGACAGGGGATGGGATTGTTCCTTTATTTCTTGACGCCTTCGAAATTATTGACGATTTTGATTTTGATATCCTCGAAGTTATCGACTATTTTGACCTTCACGTCCTCGAAGTTCTCGACCAGCTTGACTCTGCCGCACGTGTTCTCGAAGTTCTCGACAATCTTGATATCCGCGTCTTCGAAGCAGTCCACTATTTTGACTTTGATGTCCTCAAAGTTCTCGACGATTTTCACTTTCCCGTAGAGATGGTATGTCTTGCCGTTCTTGGTGATGGTGCAGTTGTCCTTATCGATGGTCACCTCCTCTTTCGCCATTGCACTTGCTGTCATTACGACTGCAGCCAAAAGGATGAATAGTTTTTTCTCTGCCGCAAGGGCGCGATTAATGAGATTTTTCATATGAGGTTGTATTTATTTTTATGAATTTCGAGTAAAAAAGATACAAGCTATGTTATTATTATGCGGACAGAGGATATAATTAAAATTTATACAAGCTAAGCAATATTTGTATTAGAATTTATACAAGCTATAAAAAAGATACAAGCTATGTTATTATGCGGACAGAGGATAAGTTATTTAGCAGTCACTAATGGTTGGCATTGCGTTTTGTTCACCACACGGGCACGCATGAGTTTCATGTCATTAAAATTACGACTGATGTGTTGCACTAGTTCTATATAGTTATCTGTGCCCTTCTCCTTGTCTGTGATGTAATAATAGGGCTTAATGGACACACAATTGGGATGTTCGAAGATTGTGTTCAGTAATGTCCTGTCAGAATTGCCGCACGAATGTCCCATAATGAGCACTTGGAAAGGCTCAGACTCTATAAAGGACAACATCTGTCTATAATTAGGCGCTTCTAAGTATAGTATAGATTTTATATGGGATAAACACGCATTATTCTTATGTGACTTTAACTCCTTGAACTTGTCATCTAATTCATCTCCATAGCCAAAGATAATGCTTTCCGGATTAGATATTACTCCATGTATATGATTTTCTTGGTTATGATAACGTGGCGTAATATAATGCTGAACAGTATTGGTATAATTGAAATTCAAGAACATTATATCATTTGGCAAATAGAACGCATCAGGATAAGTATTACATTTGGGAGCCTCTTTCCATTGCTGAATTCTACGCATTGTTCTAGAATAATCCCAGCCAAATTTATCTATCTTTTCCTCTATCGGCCCATCGTCTTTTTGTTTTTCCCAGAACGTCTTGTGCTCCTTCAGACACTCAACTCCATGAAGAGACATATCTTCCTCCCGTATTGGAGCATATATAGCTTTCATGATACTTGGAATGACTTGCACCTCATTTTTTTCAACTTCCGTCAAGTACTCTACAAGCATCTTCTGGAGACAACGCAACTGTTGATTTAAGGCCTTAATAGGAGGCTTCTGGGGGTTTATCTTCGGATCTTGGAAAGCATATTCTATCAGCAAATCATAATAATCCTGCTCGATACCTCCCCATGTCTTTGATGTAACCCCTTGTCTGACTCTTTCAAAGAGCGGAGATATTTTGTGCTCAAACTCCACCGTATTTTGAATCATATACTCGAAAAGTTCTTTCCCATAACCACTTTCTTGATTTGGGATAGGATTTCCATAGAAATATGTGAACAAAAAACCTTCTCCTAAATATCTAAAAGAACACAGGTCATCATTTGATACTTTTTCGTAGGTACTAGACATCTCTTTTACCCTTTTATCGTAGTACCAATCAATAAAATCCGCATAGCTTGTCTTTAATCCATGCGCTAAGTCGAAACCATTTCCTATGAGAACAAGTCTATTCATTATCTTATCGTCTCAATTATTTCTCCCACTCTATCCCCCTCAAGCACGCCGGCAGTTTGGTTCCGTGTGCTTTATGATGTGCTACGCACTCACAGCACTTTCCGTGCCGTGGGCATCCTTCCTTCGTACAAGGGCAATATATGTTGTTATGTGGACAGGGCATATAATTAAAATTTATACAAGCTAAGCAATATTTGTATTAGAATTTATACAAGCTATAGAGCGTGGAAGGGAAATTTATACAAGCTATAAATAAAAGATACAAGCTACATTATAAATCTATGTAAAAAGATACAAGCTATGAATAAAAGATACAAGCTATGTTATTATTATGTGGACAGGGCATGTCTTTGATTTTTTACTTATCAGGGATGATGTAGTCAGTTTCTTGGTCGAGACGTTGGAAAATCTGAACGAGACGTTTTACTTGACGGTCAGTTAGATTACCTCTTGATACGCTTATTGCACAGATACGTGTGTTATTTCTTATGGAAGATGCTGGTTAGTTTAGACCATGCACTTGCCGCCTCGTTCTCTTCTACAGGATTCTCCTTGTATTTAGCATACTCCGGTGTATATTTGGAGAATACTCGTAGAAAGTCGTTGGTAGTATCGATAAAGAAGTGGAAAATTTCTTCTTTATCTTCCGGACGCAAGAAAGATAATTGTCTATCTGTGCGTATTCTACATGTATTCTTTTCTTCCAATCTCTGCCATACAAGATTAGGAATCTCTTTGTCAGTCTCCTGTCTATGAGAATAATAGAAATCGAAGATACGTTTGTTCTCTTCTTTACTACCTGAATTGATAAAAATCTCTACGCGGCATGCTTTACGCGCAATAATGATATTTGTAGATACACCTTTTATACCGATAGTAAACTTTCCAAGCCAATCGTGTGTGGTTCCCTTTGAGTCCGCAAATGGACCTTGGACTTGCTTATTGTACAGTATAAACTCGTCAAAGAACTTTCCGTATGCATTATTCTCTTGCGGAACATTCGGTTGTTGTTCCTTAACCGATTCCTCTGTTACAAGAGTTCCATTGTCGGGAATTTTAGCTAATATCTCTTGTGCATCAAGTGTTAATTGAGCGCGGTTGTGCTCGTATTTTTCAACGAAAGGAAGACATTGTCTATGTCCGCCGCTCAATCCTTTACCAGTACGTGAATATTCATAATTGCACAATCGCATGGCTATTGAAGAAGGTGTTCTTCCTGTGATCAAAGCCAGTTGTTGCACCTCAGGTGTACGTCTGGAAAATTTCGAGAAAGGTAATCTATAGTACAACTCTAAGGATAATATCATTTCCTCATCTGTCCAACGACGTCTTCCCGAACCTTTTTCTTCCGGTTTAACGTCCTCTTTTACGGGTTCAGTATTGATCGTACTATTCCAATCTATATGTGTTAGCAGGTACTCCCAATCCTTAAATTGCATTTTGGGGAATCGGTCCATACCATAGAAATCCTCAATTATGTTGTATGCTTGTACATATGTCGGATAAGGACTATCAAAACAAGGCTTCAACAAAGCCAATAACTTCGGATTTGCCAATTTGGTCAGTTTACCATTAGCATCGATATACGGAGTTTCCCAATCGTTCGTTTGATTAGAGTCCTCTAAGTTGGGTAATTCGGGCATTTCAGTTGAGTTAAAATATGATGAATAATTAATCAATACTGCTTTTAGTTTACTTAGCGGAACAATCATAGCGTCTTGAAGTTGCTTAGACACGTAGTGCAACGGCTTCTGCGTTGTACGTACTTTCTGTTGTCCGCTAAAAGTCGAATAAAGAGAGACATTCTTCTTTTTATTCAATCTCGGTTTTACAGCATCAGGATTCCAAATCGCATACACATCATTTACCGGATCATAGCCAATAGCAAAGAATGCCGATGAACTCCTAACAACCTCATTAAATGCAGGCAAGTTAGGGATCTGGATACGTGTTATGTCGTTATTATGAGGCAGAAATGCAGGTGCTATCTTTTTGAGATAAACATAATAATTACCATCCTCTGTAAATATTTGGTACAGAGAATCGCCGTGTAGGTGCTTATAGGTTTTGCACGCTATCTCGTTTAAGATTAAGTCAATTATTTTCATTTCCACCTCCTATTTTACAAGTATTGAAACAGGTCGCTATTCCAAGGGAATCCTTCGCTTTCTCGGGCATCAGTAAGGTCGGAGACGTTGCTGTAGAATTTAACACCTGATATAAGCGGATGTATATACTCTTTTGAGATAGACGGGACCTCCTCTGCTTTGAAGAAAGCGAGCGAGTCCGAAGCCTCAGTATAATCAAAGTACAACTTACCAGCCTTAACAGCGTCTTGACCTAATGTGTTCAAAATGACGGTATACATCATCAAACGAGTTTCCGGTGATTCTACCTGTTCGCAAATCTTATCGTATAGATCATATATAGATAATCCTGTTTGTCCTTTAGCAGACTCCCTGACTGTGATAGATGCGACCAATAATCTTGAATGCTCAGAAGGGTTGAGTTGATCAAGAGAGAATCTATGTACGCGTTGTTCTGTTGATGTGGTTTTCACTTCAACCTTATCGGCTCCTATAGAGAAGTCGTATTTCGCATCCGGTTGAGAATGCCAAGCATGTATCATAGCATCCGGATTTTTGCTTCTTTCAATTACCAACAATTCTCCCCAGAGGCCTTGCACTTTCTTTTTCGGCGGCTTCGATAGAGCCTCAAATATAGTAATAAGTTTATCCAATTCGTAGGATATATCTTTAACACGTGGATTCTTTTTGTATTTAGCAAGGACTAAAGCGAATAACTCAATGAAACTCTCTTGTAATTCTGCAGCACGAGTTGTGAGTGTAATAATCGTATAGTATCCTTCGGCTGTTTTTACATCATCTTCAACTATCGTACAAGGCACATTAAACTCCACAGAAAGGTTTTCTCTCTTCACATTCTGAGTGGCAGCATTTGTATCTTCTGTCACTACGAAAAACATGGGGAATCCCTCTTTTGACATACTAAGAACATGAGCCGTGCCCTCTATCTCGATAACATCCTTAGATGCTGCATTACTAGAAGGAGTTAATCCTAAAAACTTTTGATAATATTTGCCTTGCATAATCAGTCCTCCTCATCTATTGAATCGTCTTGATATTTGGATTCAGCAGAATAGTATACTGCCTGTAATTTATTCGGATAGTTAAAAGCCAACGTATATGCACGATCCGGGAATCCTATTGTCTGAGGATTTTTAAACATAACATCGTATAATTGAATCGTGATAGAGTCAGGCATAACAATTTTCTGATCACCCACGTAATTCTTGTTGTAACCCTCATAGATATTACCTGTTAGTTTATGCAGGGTTGGGTCGAGGGCACGTTCACGTGGTTTCTTCATGCTATATGCCATCTCTATGAAATATACGAACGAAATAGCATCTTCTGAATCGAGACTACTTAAATATCTCAGATAGCGTATAGTAGCAGCCTTACGCATCACATCTTCGTAGTGACGATATTGGAAGTTCGATAGAAATTCAATAGCTTCTTTAACCGGCACTCTGAATCCTCTATGGCGATATGTTTCCGCAGAACCATCAAATGTAATGTCGTTTAGGTGAGCCTTGTGAGCAAACAAGAACTCCTCAATTACACTATCATTATGACGAATCAGTTTCGCATCATTAAATGCATTCGTCAAATGCAGGCCAGTCAATCTACTCTTAACAACAGATATCGGCAATACGTTCTGGCGGGTTGGTCGTAATTTATCGTCCGATAGCAGCAACTTCCTTTCTGCTGATACAAGAGAATCACAGGATGCTAAAACACTACGTAATTCTTCCTCCATCTTTACGTACTCAAGATAGTATTGTATAGATATGGATGGTAAGAATACTCTACACGATCTTATGTAAGGCATTTTATATCCAAAGAAACGGCATCTTTGCTGGATGGTATCGGAATTTGTTACTGTTTGCGAATAACGTGGCATATATGTAGTAGCCAGATTTTCAATCGTAAATCCACGGTCAAGCATCTGTGCTCCGACTAAAATGTGCATAGCGCAACTATCCCATGCGATATCTGTTTCTGCATCCACATCCGTATTAACCAGATATATCTTCTTGTCGTTAATAATATCAGAAATAAATGGCTTGATCTTGTCGAATGTTATCCCCTCACTTTCATCGTAGAATTCCACAGCCATCGGGAATATATTCTCAAACTGCTTGTACAATTCTTCTTTATCCTCATGGCCGTCTGGTTTGCTTAGGAAGGAACTCCAACGTCCGAACTCATTATCAATCCATCTTTTATATATCTTACTCCACTTCTTTGTCTGATCAATATGCACCATCATGGAGAGGAAATATATATCTTCAACTTTGAGATACTTAACCACAATAGCTGTTGATAACACGTGTAACATCAAAGCATCTCGAAGAGATTTTGGTAACTTCTTAGGCTCTTGCTTCTTACGAATTAAAACCTCGTTTTGAGGGATGTTACGTATTAATTTTCCTTGGAACAATTCATGGTTTTTGCCTTGACCGAAATACAATTTACCACCAACATAACCTTCTCCGGGATTGAGCAAGGTGTGACTGCGAGGAGATAATAAATCTTGCATTCCTATCAACAAGTTGGCTTGTGGGGTTGCCGTATATTGAACATATGAATTACCTGGAAACTCTGCTCGTAATGCAAGTATTTCGCCATATATGCGTGACTCTCTAATCTCATCTTTTATGCTATTAGAGTGCCCGTATCCATTCAGAGATGCTTGATCCGCCTCGTCGTCAATAATCAAGACGGTTTCGTTCTTCATCAGGTGTTTGATGTCCGGATGAGCAAACACAAGCCGCACATTCTCTATATGCTTCTGGTGTTTTAAGATAGGTATCAACAGAATTGGTTTGTCGGAGAGTTTCAAGTGTCCCTCTATCTCGGATCGGTTATTAAGTGAAGGACTTCTATGTATTCTGAAAGAACCATGATTTTCCGGCGTGCGTTTCAGCAGGTCTTTCGTTAACCGATCGGCAGTTTGATTTACCAGATTCTCTTTTGTTCCAGCAAGATATATGACTACACGATATCCATTATCTTTAGCAAGTGCCGTCAAACCCGTAAAAGACATCGTCTTTCCACTTTGCACATAACCTACAACAAGGTGGGTAACCTCGTCACTACCTGTAGCATCATGTGGATTACAATGGTCAAGGATTTCTATTGTTTTCTCATAGACATCCTTGGCGCCTTCTTCGGTCAAACCTCTCTTCTTTTTCTTTTGAGATTCCAAAAAGCGCATAAAATACTCGCCAGCATGTGATTGCTGGATCTTGGTATCCTTCGGAGACTCCTCAACCTGTGGAGTATGTACGATAATCTTTTTACCCATTATACTTTGATTTTCTCCAAATAGGCGTTTATGTATTCATATACGTCACTTATTTCATCCTTATTCTCTTTCTTGGCAGTAAACTTCGCCATAGTCAATGCTTTTAGGATAGCGACTACATCTTCTTTCGGTTTCTTGAAATGCTGGAAAAAGACATGTCCTAAATTGATTTTGCATGTTAAGATATGATCCTTTTCACGAGACACATCTGTCCAAAACGCATCAGGGATGCTCGAATCCTCAACAAACTCCACATGTAAATCATATGTTTCCCCACACACTATATATGGTTCGATATATCCTCCAACTTTTTCCGTCTGCGGTTCACTTATAACCTCTTGGGTTTGTGTTTGAACTTGCGCTTGGGCTTGTTTTAGTTTTTCTTTCTCTTCCGCACGAGCGGCAACCTCATCGGGGAAATATGTAACAGGTGTAGGACGTTTAACCTGATTGTGTCTATTAACCAAACGATTGGCACTTTTAATGGCTTCATTCTCGCGATAGTCGTCGCCTTGACGCAATATATCATATTGCCGGTTATGAAGTTCACTAGCGATCAACCGCAGCAAGGCATCAAGATTTTCTTTGTCATTAACGGTATTCTTGTTGAACGAAACATCAAATCCTTCAATTGCTATTTCGGCAAAGAAACGTTTATATTGAGGAGATCCAACACCACCACATAACTCTTTTATGTAGTAATGTTGATTATCGGTTGCACCAATAATTACACGTCGTCTTCTTAAAAGGACAATACCATTGTATTTGCTCGTGGACATAGTGCGCAAGAGGCCAACGGTATATTTTGCTTTGTATTGCATAAACTTCACCTCTCCAGAGAACTTCCATGTAATCGGTTCTCCATGAGGAGTTTTTACATATGGAGCAACTAGAACCTCTTGATCCTCATAACTCAGTTTATTTCCGCATATGTATATGTCAATTTCATCATTACGCAGGAAGAGACGGTAGATACTAGAAATCTCTTCTGTGCATGCAGATAGAGCCTGTCGTTTGGGTGCATTTATTGTCAGATTAGAAATGCGAACTTCCGTATAATGGCTTAAATCATCCACCTCTATTTGTTCAACAGGAAGTTCTAACAATTCTTGTTCTATGACCTTGTTCTGGTCAAAGTATATCTTCCTTTCTACACGTTCACGGTACGATTTGGAGCGCACAGAATATACAGTACCCAACCATAAAGCGGCTGTTTTCATACCCATACCAAATTCGTGCAGACCTTCATCATCTTCTGGTCGCTCAGCAGGCATAAATGCTTTTTCAAAATGCGGAGCATCCATACCACCGGCATTATCGCGAATAATTATAGACTGAGCCTGATTGGTCTCTGGATTCCAGTCAATATCAATATCCACACGTAAACGATAAGTCGGATCTATCTTTTGGAGATTTGCCTTAGAGTCCACATAAGATTGAACAGCATTATCCACAAAATCGGCTAATGCATGGGCAAAAGTATTCGGCAACGAATAAAACGTACCATACATCTTCTGACCAATTTTAATGCTTACTGTTTTTACTGTTTCACTCATCTTCTATAATTCTTTTTGCGATTATCTTAACTAAGTCCACATCTACGGCATTTCCAAGAGCCTCGTAAATTCGAGATTCTGTCAATCCGTCAAAAGAAAGATCTCCCATTCCTTGAAGATTGGCGCCTTCTTTAACCGTCATATATCGTCCGCGCCCACGTTGACCATTAGGCAAAGTATATTTTACCCAAGGATAAATAGGAACCTGAGATGACATATATGTTAGAGCCGGAGAATAGTTCGGTAGTTTAACGCGTAGTCCAGATGGACGGAATTGGATAATCTTATCCATCATGGTGAGTACGTCTACATCTTCTGGACAGTTCCACTCAAACTTAATAAAACTGTCTTCCCAGTTGATCATCTCCTCTTTCCATGGGTCAATCCATTCTCTATTTCGCTCGTAGAAGTCACGATTCTCTTTAATGAACTTAATCTTCCAGTCCGGGAATACACGAGTTTTGCTCTTCTTGGCATAGTTAGGTAAGCAGGATAGACATTCAGCCAAAGTATCCCCCTCTATTCTAATTCCCATACGACCTCTATGTCCCCTCAGTTGCTCCGCAGTTAGGTGTTGTGGTGCTAATTCTTCGTATGGATAATCAGCTCCGAATTCCATGCCCCAAATTGGAGCGTGCGGTAATTCCGCATTATGTTCCTTGCACAATCGCAGAAACTCCTGCCATTTAGTAAAATACTCAAAGTAAGCCCCATCAAAAGGTTGAAAGTCTATAGCTTTCTTTTCAATAATGTTATTGATATCACAGGTGGCTTCTTTGGGCTTCAACGGGAAGTCAAAGGTATTAAAGTCACCTTGGAGCCGATCTTTTCCAACTATATAAATACGCTTTCTGTGTTGTGGCAGACCATACTCATGCGGAGAAAGAATTTTCCATCGGACTTCGTAATTCAATTCATCTGAGAGAACGTGAAAAATAGTCTGCCAGGTATTACCTTCATCGTGGGTTTCTAAGTTTGCCACATTTTCCAAGAAGATATATTTGGGGCGACGGACACGGATGATATCAGCGATATAATAGAACAATTCGCCACGTCCTTCTTCATCATTAAAGCCTTGTTGCTTACCAGCTTTACTGAATGGTTGACAAGGGAATCCTCCGCACAAGATATCATGTTCCGGTACCTCACGCTCTATTATCTCGTCTGTTGTTAGTCTTGTTATATCCGGATTTATATCTTGGAATCTTACTCCATGGTTAATTTCGTACAGATGACGAAGATCTTCTCGCAGTTCCGAGACATACCGGCATTGTACGTTAAAGCCCATTTCCGCGCCTAACTTTTTGAAAGCGAGATGGAATCCTCCTAGGCCTGCAAATAAATCAATTATACGGATATTATCCCTGCCTTCTAAAAGCGGAAGTTCTTGTCTATTAGCCAACAGGATATCGTGACCTTTGATAGTAAATGGAGCCACGTTAGTCTTTTTGCTGTATGCGGGATATTTATCACGCGCATAGGCAATTAGCGCAGGTATATTTATGTCCTTAGCGTCATACTCTGTTCCCAATTCGTAAACTATGTACGAATGTTTGAGGCTGGAATTAGGATAACGCAACTCCTTCATCTCCGAGGGAGTCTTTATGGAATAGGATAAGCATCTAAATAACCGGACATGCTCTGTGTTAGCATAGTCATATAGAACTATAAAATCTGGTTTCTCACCAGTGGTCATGGCTCCATTTCTACACGATTTTCCCGTTACGGTGAATCGAGTATTATACAAGAACTGACCACGGCTTGGTTTCTTCCCAAGAATCCAATCCAATTGTCCTTTCTTAACCCGATAGCCGCCGATTAGAAACGTCTCGTCCTGATGAGCCGTAAGGTCAAATAATTCTATGTTTTGTGTTTTTGGCACTCTTAATTCTCATTTAAAAGGCAGCTGCGTATAGGTGTCCAAAGGCAGACCAATGCCCATCACCTATACGCTTCTGCTGCCATAAGTTGTTCCGCTTCATATTGGTCTTTTATGGATTGTTAGCGGTTGTTGTTTAGTCGAGGAAGATCCAACTGTTAGCGATGTCACTCGCTTTGTCGTTGTCCGGTTCTCCATCGCGGATGAGGTCTGCAATAGGATAGATGCCGTCATCCTCTGTTCCTTGGAGATTGTCTTCCATTTCTGCGCGGTACTCCATTTCGTCCTCATCTAAATAGACGTGCAGAGTCGCGTTTGAATACCCGTCAGGATTGTCTAAATACTCCTGAACCGCGTCGTAGATACGTTCTTCCAACGCGTGAATGTCTTGAATGCTTGCCATTTGTTGTTTTTAATTTGGTCTTTTATGGATTAATATGTATATTTGTGCGACGTGTCACACATTTTCAATTTTCCAGACGTGTTTGGATTTTTCATTAGTGCAACGCGCGTTGCACTTTTCAATTTGGTACACGCGTGTGCCAAATCTTTGTTAGTCCTTGTCTATTATCTCCCAATGACCTTTCTGTTTGCCTTTTATGCGGCGGATACGGTCAATTTTTAGTTTATTAATATGCTTTTGAACCGCAGAGGGCACGATATGAAGAATTTCACTCAACTGTTCCCGTGTAATACTCGGATTTGCCTTGATAAGTTCAAAGACCTCTTCTGTTCTTTGACCACCTCTATGACCACCTTTTGGACTTTTTCTTTGACCACCTTTTGGACTTTTTCTTTGACCACCTTTTTGACCGATTTTCCATTCCTCAAGACGGCGGGTCTTAGAGGAGAAATTGAGACCGATGAGGAAGATGGTACGTTTGTCAACCGACCATGGGAGCGGATAGTC
>OCTW011580296.1_pt1 | contig 12186 bp, 6 predicted proteins | sample 1539671 | NCBI WGS metagenome assembly OCTW01 (sample SAMN02144230, study PRJEB22623) | gut metagenome | biome: sheep rumen | host: Ovis aries | place: New Zealand | reverse complement strand
CGGAACGGTCACAAACCGCGCAGACCGGGTTGACGTGCTATGCGGTTCATGGTAGGATTATTAAGTTCTTATTATCAATTACATATCTGTTACGTAGAAGTTTTCAGAAAAAGAATGTCGTGAAAGCGATTTCTGCCGAAGGAGTAAAACTCTCAGGTACCGTGTGCGGTTGACGACTGAAAACGGAGTAGCTCTGGAGAATCCCATTAGGGTGCCGAAGGTGCAAACGCCGGTCTGATCTGTAAGGATACAGATGCGGCGCCAATCTCTCAGGCAAAAGGACAGGGTGTTTTTATCTGCTTAACGGCAGTTTTTTTCGTGCTCCGGCATGTTTTTTCTCTTCTGCGTGCAAACCTGAGGAGGAAGCTATGTCACTGCAGTCTGTTTTGCTGACAGTTGTTCAGACTGTCAATTCTTACCTGTCGGATTATATCCTTGTTATTCTTCTGGTAGCGGTAGGACTCTGGTTTACCATCAAGACGCATTTTGTCCAGGTGCGTTATTTCGGCGAGGGCATGAAACGGACCTTCGGAAACCTCAGCCTGAACGGAAAGAAGCATGAGAGCGGCATGAGCTCGTTCCAGGCTCTTGCCACCGCCATCGCGGCACAGGTCGGCACCGGAAACATTGTCGGCGCATCCGGAGCTATTCTTACCGGAGGACCCGGAGCCATTTTCTGGATGTGGATCATTGCCTTTTTCGGGATGGCGACCATCTACGCGGAGGCTATTCTGGCTCAGAAAACAAGAAAGAAAACAAAAACCGGACATGTACAGGGCGGCCCTGTCTACTATATCACGACAGCTTTTAAGGGAAGGGGAGGAAAGTTCCTGGCAGGCTTCTTTGCTGTTGCCATTACGATTGCCCTCGGCTTCTTCGGCTGCATGGTTCAGTCCAATTCCATCGGCTCCACCTGTGCCAACGCCTTTCACATTCCCTCCTGGGTCATCGGGATCTGCCTTGTGATCTTCTGCGGCATCATCTTTATCGGCGGAATCAAGCGACTGGCGTCCGTAACAGAAAAAATCGTGCCTGTTATGGCTCTGCTTTTCATTGTGGGCGGTGTGATTGTCCTGATTGCCCGCGCAAAATATATTCCGGACACCTTTGCCATGATCTTTACCTATGCGTTTAAGCCTCAGGCGATCATCGGCGGCGGATTCGGCATGGCGTTAAAGACGGCTATTTCCCAGGGAGCAAAACGTGGACTGTTCTCCAACGAGGCCGGCATGGGCTCTACCCCGCACGCGCACGCGCAGGCAAACGTCAAGGATCCGCACGAGCAGGGCACAGTAGCCATGATCGGTGTGTTTATTGATACCTTTATTGTTCTGACGCTGAACGCCCTTGTCATCATTTCCACCCTTTATACGCCCGGAGGCCCTCTTGCAGACGGATATACGGGAGCGGTGACAGAGACGCTCGGAAAGGCGAATCTGGCACAGACCGCCTTCGGAACCGTGTTCGGGGTGGAGGCAGGAAATATTTTTGTCGCGGCCTGCCTGTTTTTCTTCGCGTTTTCCACCATTCTTGGATGGAATATGTTCGGAAAAATCAATGTGATTTATCTGTTTGGCGAGAAGTCCGTAAAATTCTACAATATTATCGCGCTGGTATTCATCTTCCTTGGGACACTGGCCTCCAACGATCTGGTATGGGAGCTGTCCGATATGTTTAACCAGCTGATGGTCATCCCCAACGTCATTGCGCTGTTTGCCCTGACCGGAATGGTAACGGCCAGCGCTTTGCATCGGAAAAAAGAGAAGGTCCTGATGCAGAAGGAAGAAGGAGAGGGAGACCAGTAATACGGCTTCCTACTGCCGGACGTTTCGACAAGCTTATACGATATTTTGAAAGCCGTTTCCGCGCTGCTTCCCGGCAGCGCGGAGGCGGCTTTTCTGCCCTTGCGGCTCTATGCTTTACAGAGTAAACTAAAAAGAAGTAAAAGAGAATCCGGAGGAGTATCGGAACTATGGGAAAACGGTATTATATCAATAACGGATGGGAATTTACAGAACACTGGTCAGATGCCTTTCTGTGTCAGGGATCGCGGGAAGAAGGCGGGAGCCCGGTGTCCGGCGTGCCGAACGGTGCGGCGGCCGGGCAGCGGAAGGCTGGCAGTGGCGCCTGGCAGGAGGTACGGCTCCCTCACACCTGTAAAATGACCCCGTATAACTATTTTGATGAGAGCATCTATCAGATGGTCTGCGGCTATCGGAGAGTTCTGAGAATCCCGGAGGCCTGGAAGAAAGACCGGGTTTATCTTGTCATCGGGGCGGCGGGACACTCCGCGGAGGTCTATCTTAACGGAAAGAAGGCCGGAGAGCATCACTGCGGCTACACGTCATTCCGGACAGAACTCACAGATTTTCTGCAGCCGGGCGATAACCTGCTTGCGGTCAGGGTAGATACCAGGGAGCAGCAGAATATCCCGCCCTTCGGGCACGTCATTGATTACATGACCTACGGAGGTCTGTACCGGGAGGCTTATCTGGAGATGTCCGGCAGCGTCCGCATGGGGGACCTGTTTGTTTCGCCCCGCGTTCCGGAGAAGCTCCCGCTGCTTCACAGCGGCATGAGTCAGGAGGAATACAGGGACGCTCTGAGTCATATACAGTTCCGCGGACAGATACGAACGGAATTTACTCCGGACGGTCGGGAACCTGCCGGAGATCATCTGCGGATCTGCCAGAAGGTTTTTTCCTGCGGCGGAGAAGGAACCGACGATGTACTCCTGGCGGAAAAGGATCTTTCTCTCGCAGAGTGCCAGCCGGTACAGAGAAATTATGCGGAGGGAAGCAGAAACGCGCTTTCTTTCCGGACGGAGGTGGACGGCGCCAGGCTCTGGGATGCTCTTTCGCCGACGCTCTTCCGGGTTGTCACGCGGCTTTACCGGAAAGACGGGAACAAAGAGGAGGAGCTGCTGGACGAACAGACAGAGAGAGTCGGATTTCGACGCTCTGTATTCCGGGAGGACGGGTACTATCTTAACGGCAGGAGACTTCAGCTGATCGGGCTGAACCGGCACCAGAGCTGGCCATATGTCGGCTACGCCATGCCGGGATCGCAGCAGGAAAGGGACGCGGAGATCCTGAAGAACGAGCTTGGCGTAAACGCGGTCCGGACTTCCCATTATCCGCAGTCGCCTTATTTTTACAGAAGGTGTGACGAGCTGGGGCTTCTGGTCTTTACGGAAATCCCCGGATGGCAGCATATCGGGGATGAGGAGTGGAAAAAACAGGCCGTGCGAAACACGGAGGAAATGGTTCTCCAGTACCGCAATCATCCTTCGGTCATTCTCTGGGGCGTCCGGATCAATGAATCGCTGGACGACGACGCCTTGTATACCAGGACGAATGAGGTGGCTCACAGTCTGGACAGCACCAGACAGACCGGGGGCGTCCGCTATATCAAAAAAAGCCATCTTCTGGAGGATGTCTATACCTACAATGACTTTTCGCATGACGGCAGGACGCCGGGATGTGAAAAAAAGAAAAGGGTCACGCCCGACCGCCGCAAGCCTTACCTGATCAGCGAGTGCAACGGGCATATGTTTCCGACAAAAATTTTTGACTGCGAGGAGCGCCGTACCGAGCACATGCTCCGCCACGCCCGTGTGCTGGACGCGGCCGCGGGGGAGGGGGATATTGCCGGCACCTTCGGCTGGTGCATGTTCGATTACAACACGCACCGGGACTTCGGGAGCGGGGATCGAATCTGCTACCACGGCGTGATGGATATGTACCGGAACCCGAAACCGGCGGCGGCTCTGTTCGCGGCGCAGCAGGAGAGCTTTCCGGTGCTGGAGGTGACCTCCTCCATGGATATCGGGGAGCATCCGACAGGAAATCCGGGATGTGTGTATCTGGTAACGAATGCGGATGAGGTTCGTATGTACCGGGGAGGAGTTTTTGTCAAAAGCTTCTTCCCGGAGGATTCTTCCTGGAAACATCTTTCCCATGGTCCGATTTTGATTGATGACTATATCGGGGACAGCATAAAGCAGGAAAACTTTGCGCCGGAACAGGAAAAAACAGTAAAGACGATTTTAAATTATGTCGCCCTGCACGGGCTCCTTCATCTGCCGCCCCGGATTCTCGCCCTGGGAGCGGAGCTGGCAGTCCGTTATCATATGAAGTTTGAAACAGCCTATGAGTTATACGGCAGATATATCGGAAACTGGGGAGGAGAGGCCTCCGGGTACCGCTTTGAAGGATTCTGGGAAGGCAGAAAGCTGAAAACACTGGTAAAAGCGTCGGTTCAGTCTGTGCATCTGCACGCAGAACCGGATCACCTTCTCCTGCATGAAGGATCCTGCTATGATGTCGCTTCCGTGCGCATAGAGATGCGGGATCAGAATGATAACCGCCTGCCATTTTACATGGGACCCGTATCCGCACGGACAGAGGGACCGGTCGAGATCGTCGGCTCTTCGGAACTTACGCTGCGGGGAGGCTGTGGAGGCGTCTATATCCGGACGGCCGGAAAAACGGGACAGGCTTCCCTTATCCTGCGGAATGAACAGGCGGGAGAGACGGAATGCAGGTTCACCGTGGAGCCGGACAGCAAGGCGGAAATATAGAAGTCATCAGAAGAAGAATATCATTACGGATTGTTGCGCGCTGTAAGGATCCGGTCAGGGGGAAATTAAAATGGAAGAGAAAAAACAGCTGACAGGAAGAGAAAAGGCTTCCTACGGACTGGGAGCTGTCGGGAAAGACATGGTATACATGCTTTCTGCCAGCTATGTACTTTATTATTTTCAGGATATTATGGGGGTCAGCGCCTATGCTATGGCGATTATTCTGCTGGCGGCGCGGATCTTTGACGCGTTTAACGACCCGGTCATGGGGGTGATTGTGGCCAAAACCAGAACCAGGATGGGGAAATTCCGTCCCTGGCTGCTGATCGGGACGCTGACCAACTCAGTGGTTCTGTACGCCATGTTTGCCTGCCCGCCGTCTCTGGACGGCCCGGGGCTTGTGGCCTACGCGGCCGTGTCGTACATTCTCTGGGGAGTCACTTATACCATGATGGATATCCCGTTCTGGTCCATGATACCGGCATTTACCAGAGGAGGAAAAGAGAGAGAAAATCTGACGGCGCTGGCACGATCCTGTTCCGGCGTCGGAGCGGCGGTTGTGACCATTCTGACAATGGTTGCCGTACATGCCCTGGGCACCAGGTTCGGAGGAAGGGATGCCATGGGGATCGAGCGGGTCGGCTTCCGCTGGTATGCGCTGATCATCGCAGTTCTTTTTTCTGTGTTTATCCTTATCACCTGTCTGAATGTAAAAGAAAAATCCACGGTATCTGTTCCGACCGCCTCTGTCCGCGAGATGTTCCTATCGCTGGTGCGCAATGACCAGGCGATGGCAGTAGTGGTAACTATTGTTTTGATCAATACGGCCATGTACATCACCTCCAACCTGGTGATTTATTTCTTTAAATATGATCTGGGCGGGAGCGGATGGTACAAGGATTATACTCTGTTTAACACCGTGGCCGGTGCGGCGCAGATCCTTGCCATGATGGTTCTGTACCCCCTGCTGCGCCGCCTGTTCCGGATTTCCAATACCGGTATTTTTTATCTGGGTCTGCTGATGTCCGCCGCCGGGTACGGCATCCTGCTTGGATGCTCTGCCTCCGGAGCCAAGACAACGGCTGTTTTCCTGATCCCAGGCGTTCTGATTATGGCCGCCTCCGGCATCAATAACGTCCTGACGACCATCTTCCTGGCCAACACGGTGGACTACGGGGAACTGAAAAACCACAGGAGGGATGAGTCGGTCATCTTTTCCATGCAGACCTTTGTGGTGAAGCTGGCTTCCGGTCTTGCCGCTTTTATCGCGTCCCTCACACTGGGACTGCTGAAGCTGTCGGATCAGGCGACTGCCGCTTCAGATCAGACGGTGGATTTTGCCTCCGGCGTCGCCCTCTCACAGAAAATGGGGCTTCGCCTGGTTATGACGCTGCTTCCCATTGCGGGTCTGGCCGCCGCCTTTTTCTGGTTCCGCAGAAAATACCGCCTGACAGACGCAAAGGTCGAGGAGCTTTCCGCACAGACAGAAGAGCTGCACCGAAGCTGCTCTGACCGTCCGCAACGAGGAGCGTAAAGCGTTCCGGGTCTGGGGCGCTGAATAGATACAAAATATACTGGTGTCGATAGAAAAGTCGGGTTTTTATGACAGAAGACGAAAGCCGCGGACGAGGTTCCGTAAAACGGAAGGAAAGACCGCGGCACGAAGCAATCAGGAGGACAGGATTTGATTACCATTTTGAATGACACAGTTTTCTGCCTGCAGACGGCGCACACCACCTATCTGTTCCGGAAAATGCCTTCCGGGCATCTGGAACACCTGTACTACGGGGACTCACTGGGAACTGTCACAGAGGAGGATGCCCTTGCGCTTTCAGAAAAGCGGGGGTGCGAGACCGGAAACATGATCTGCTACAGCCAGGATCAGAAGACGCTTCTCCTGGAGGATACCTGTCTGGAGATGTCCGCGGGGGGAAAGGGAGATATCCGGGAACCTTTCGTGGAGGTTATTCACGCGGACGGAAGCAGGACGTCGGATTTTCTGTTTGACCACGCGGAAATTTCGGAGGAAAAGGAATGCTGCGGGGAACTGCCATCCTCTTACGGGATAAAAGAAGGAAACCATCTCTGCGTGACGCTGCGGGACAGGCAGTACCAGCTTCTCCTGGAGCTGCACTACTACGTTTATGAGGAGGAGAATGTGATCTGCAGGAGCAGCCGCCTGGTTAACACCGGCAGGGAACCGGTGAGACTGGAAAGACTGCTGAGCGCGCAGCTGGATCTTCCGGAAAGCGGCCTGCGGATGACTTCCTTCACGGGAGCCTGGGCGCGGGAGATGTACCGGACGGACAGGACTGTCACAGCGGGGAGCTGTACGGTGGCCTCGACTGCCGGTTCGTCCTCCAACCGGGCCAATCCCTTCGTTCTGTTCAGCTGGCCGGAAACAGGAGAGAAGAATGGCCCCTGCATCGGCATGAACCTGATTTACAGCGGGAATCATTATGAGACGGCGGAGGTCAATGCATACGGAAAGACCAGGATTCTCTGCGGCATTCATCCCAGAGGCTTCTCCTGGCTGCTCCATCCGGGAGAAACCTTTGACGCGCCGGAGGCAGTGCTTTCTTTTTCCGCGCAAGGGTGGACCGGACTCAGTCTGCAGATGCATGCCTTTGTGCGCGGCCATATTGTGCGAGGCGAATGGAAGAGCCAGCCGCGGCCGGTGCTCCTGAACAGCTGGGAGGCGGCGTATTTCCGGTTCGACGAGGGCAGACTTCTCCGCCTGGCAAGAGCTGCCAGGGATGTGGGAATCGAGCTGTTTGTTCTGGATGACGGCTGGTTTGGAAACAGGAATGACGACACCAGTTCCCTGGGGGACTGGACGGAAAACAGGAAAAAGCTGCCGGACGGCCTGGACGGTTTCTGCAGAAAAATTCACGCGATGGGAATGAGGTTCGGCATCTGGGTGGAGCCGGAGATGGTCAACACGGACAGTAACCTTTATCGGCAGCACCCGGACTGGGCTCTCTCCATACCGGGTAAACCCCATGCTGAAGGAAGAAATCAGAGAATTCTGGATCTGGCCAATCCGGATGTGGTGGACTATCTGACTGAAGAGATGAGCCGTGTCTTTTCCATTTCCGGAACCGATTATGTGAAATGGGATATGAACCGGATTTTTTCGGATGCTTTTTCGCCCAACCTGCCGCCGGAACAGCAGGGAGAAGTCTGCCACCGGTATATCTGCGGCCTGTACCGGCTTCTGAACCGGCTGACGGGGAAGTTCCCCCATATTCTGTTTGAGGGGTGCGCCTCCGGAGGCGGGCGGTTTGATCTGGGAATGCTCTGTTATTTTCCGCAGATCTGGGCGAGCGACAATACGGATCCGGTCTGTCGGGCGGAGATTCAGGAGGGGTACAGCTACGGCTATCCGATGTCTGTCCTTTCTTCCCATGTTTCGGCCAGCCCCAATCATCAGACTCTTCGGAAAACGACCCTTTATACCCGGTTTGCTGTGTCGGCCTTCGGGATTTCCGGGTATGAGCTGAACCTGAACGATCTGAAAAAGGAGGAGCTGGAGGAGATCCGCCGTCAGATTGCGTGGTACAAGCAGTGGAGAGATGTCCTTCAGACGGGAAACTTTTACCGGGGGCCAGGGGATGTACAGGGCGGAAACGGAGCAGAACGGAATTACAGCTGGACCTGTGTGTCCGCGGACAGGAAAAAAGCAGTCGGCTTTACGCTTCAGACGCTTGTCAGGGCAAATGCCCCCTGTCACTGTTACCGGGCGGACGGACTGGATCCGGAAAAACGATATTCCTTCCGGAATCCGGAGCATAAGGAGGATATCCGCCGGTTCGGGGACTTGATCAATACCCAGACCCCGGTGCATATCCGACAGGATTCCCTGGGGCAGCGGGTAGCGGCCAGATTCGTAAAACTGGATGGAGAAAAGGAACGGTATGCTTCCCTCTCCGGAGCCGTTCTGATGAACGGAGGAGTAAAACTGACTGGCTCCTACACCGGAAACGGATGGAACGAAGAGGTGCGGTGCTATCAGGATTTTGATGCGCGCCTGTATATGATGGAAGAAGTGCAGAAAACCTGACGGATTCTTGTGGAATGGTTGGCGGCCTGTTACAATATGAGAGAAAATAGGATAAAATCAGAGAACATAAGACAGTCCGGAGGACACAGAGATGACAATGACAGAGAGTACGCAGGAAAAGATGAAAGCGGCTGTAATCCGTGGTTTTGAGGAAAAATTCGGAGAGCTGGGAGACGGAAGAGTTTATTTTGCGCCCGGCCGCGTCAACCTGATTGGAGAGCACACAGATTATAATGGAGGCCATGTGTTCCCCTGTGCGCTTACACTGGGAACCTATGGCGCCATGCGCAGGAGAGATGACCGTATTCTTCGCTTCTATTCCGTAAACGCTTGCGGAAAAGGCGTGATAGAGACATCACTGGACGAGCTGCAGCCAGACGACCGATTCGGCTGGACCAACTACCCGAAGGGAGTCGTGTATACCTTTATCAAGGAAGGGTACCCTGTGGAAACCGGTTTTGACATGGCTGTCTACGGCAATCTTCCCAACGGCTCCGGGCTTTCCTCTTCCGCGTCGCTGGAGGTTTTGACGGGATTTGCCCTGCGGGATCTCTATGGTTTTGAGATGAGCAACCAGATGCTGGCCATCTACGGGCAGGATGCGGAGAATAATTACTGCGGGATGAACTGCGGGATTATGGATCAGTTTGCGGTTGCCATGGGGAAAAAGGATCACGCGATTTTTCTCCATACCGCGGATCTGGCATATGAGTATGTCCCTCTGAAGCTGGAACACGCGAAGATTGTGATCAGCAATACCAATAAAAAGCACAAGCTGACGGATTCCAAGTACAATGAAAGGCGCTGCGAGTGTGAGCAGGCGCTGGAGGAACTCCGGAAGGTGGTGGATATTGAGCATCTGTGCGATCTGACTCCGGAGCGCTTTGAGGTCTACAAGGATGCCATCAAGGATCCGGTGCGCCAGAAGAGGGCAAAGCATGCGGTTTACGAAAACGCCCGCTGCGTGGCGGCCGTAAAGGTTCTAAAGGAAGGGAATGTACGCCGGTTCGGTGAACTGATGAATGAGGCGCATACCTCCATCAGCAAAGATTACGAGGTGACAGGTATCGAGCTGGATACCCTTCAGGAGGAGGCTCTGAAAGTTCCCGGCGTGATCGGATCGAGGATGACGGGAGGCGGCTTCGGCGGATGCACAGTCTCTATTGTCGAGGATTCCGCCCTGGAGGAATTTAAGGAAAAGGTCGGCGCCGCGTACAAAAAGAAAATCGGATATGACGCGGATTTTTATATCGTAGAGGTCGGAGGCGGCCCGGTGAAGCTCTGAAATGGCTGCAGTCAGGACGGCGATGCCGCCGCGTATATTTTGGACTGCTGTCCGTTTGACGAGTAAAAGAAAATGGATACTCACGCGGTGAGAATGATATTTTACAAAAAAAGATACATGTCGGGGCACCCCGCTTACCGGGGAGCAGTACAAAAAAGAGGGGTGTGAAATGAATCAGGTGCAGCAGGCCGTTGCGGAGCTGGCAGGATATGCTCTTGCGGCGGGACTGATAGAAAAAGAGGATGTAATATACAGCATCAACTGTATTTTGAAGGAGATGGAGATGGATGCCTATGAGGGTACCGAGGAGGATGCACTTTCTTTTGCGGAAACCCTGGACGCGGAAAAAATAGCAGACGGTTCGGTGCTGGAGGGGATTCTGGATATCCTGACGGAGGATGCCGTTTCCCGTGGGCTGACAGGCGGAGACAGTGTGGTTTTCCGGGATCTCTTTGATACCCGGCTGATGGGGGTGCTGACGCCGCGGCCGGGAGAAGTCATCCGCCGTTTCCGGGAGCTTTACATAGAAAGTCCGAAAAAGGCGACCGATGCCTACTACGCCTTTTCGTGCCACACCAACTATATCCGCCGATATCGGGTGTTAAAAGATCTGAAATGGAAGACACCGACAGAGTACGGTGATCTGGATATCACCATAAACCTGTCTAAGCCGGAGAAGGATCCGCGGGCGATCGCGGCTGCGGGAAAGGCAAAGCAGAGCGGCTATCCCAAATGCCAGTTGTGCCGGGAGAACGAAGGGTATGCGGGCAGGCCGGATCATCCGGCAAGAGAGAATCACAGGGTAATTCCAGTGACAATCCGCGGCAGCCGATGGGGATTTCAGTATTCGCCTTATGTCTACTACAATGAGCACTGCATCGTTTTTAATTCGCAGCATGTGCCGATGAAAATTGAGAAGGACACATTCCGGAAGCTCTTTGATTTTGTAAAGCTTTTTCCACATTATTTTGTCGGATCGAACGCGGATCTGCCGATTGTGGGAGGCTCGATCTTAAGCCATGACCATTTTCAGGGCGGAAATTATTCCTTTGCCATGGCCAGGGCGGAAATAGAACAGAAGCTGGTCTTTTCCGGGTTCGAGGATGTCTCGGCAGGTATTGTCCGGTGGCCGATGTCCGTCATCCGCCTGGACGGAACGGATTCGGAGCGAGTGGTGGATCTGGCGGACAGAATTCTCGGAGCGTGGCGGGAATATACGGATGAATCCGCATTTATCTTTGCGCAGACAGACGGAGTCCCGCACAACACGATCACACCGATTGCCAGAAAAAACGGAGATAATTATGAGCTGGACCTGGTGCTGCGCAATAACATCACGACGGATCAGTATCCTCTCGGGGTTTTCCATCCGCACGAGGAGCTGCATCATATTAAGAAGGAAAATATCGGCCTGATAGAGGTCATGGGACTTGCAGTCCTTCCCTCGCGGCTGAAGAAGGAGATGGAGGAACTAAAGGAGGCAATTCTGACAGGTTCGGATATCCGAAGGAACCCGGATTTGGAGAAACACGCGGACTGGGTGGAAAAATTCCTGCCGTCTTACCCGGAAATCAGCGCCTCCAATATAGACGAAATCCTGCAGAACGAGATCGGCAGAGCCTTTGCAGGCGTTCTGGAGGATGCCGGAGTCTACAAGCGTACGCCGGAAGGAAGACAGGCGTTCTTGCGGTTCGCGGAGGCCGTCAACCGCTTCTGACCCTGCGGAGAGGAGCGGGCAGCGGCTTTGCGCCTGGGAATTCGTTGTCAGAGAGTAAGACGATTGTACAGGATTCTGATAATTTCCTTAGAAAACATGGAAGTATGCGAATTCGGAAAATCAGATAAAATTCCGTTGACAAGAAAACGGCTATCTGGTAGTATATCCGTTGTGAGCGAAACAGCCCACAAACAGAACATATGCAGGAATGGCGGAATTGGCAGACGCGCAGGCTTCAGGTGCCTGTGGTAGCAATACTGTGCGGGTTCAAGTCCCGCTTCCTGCAGCCTTTTCAAAAACCGGAACTCAGACTGAGGTTCGGTCTTTTTTTAGGAATGATATATGAAGAATACCGGAATCTGGGTAGTGCCAACTGAACAGAAAACTTGTATAATGAGGGAATGAAATCCTGACGGGGTTCCATTCCCTTTTTACTGCATAAGTCCAGGCGCAAAGCAGGACGGGACGCATACCTGCATGCAGGACCGGGCATGCTTTAGCGACGACAACAGGTATGAGCATGGAGTGACGCGAAGGCG
>OCTW011574776.1_pt1 | contig 12188 bp, 11 predicted proteins | sample 1539671 | NCBI WGS metagenome assembly OCTW01 (sample SAMN02144230, study PRJEB22623) | gut metagenome | biome: sheep rumen | host: Ovis aries | place: New Zealand | reverse complement strand
CCTTCACCCTTACCAAATACACCCTGGCGTACAATAATATTTCCGGTTGCTTCAAGACGTGATTTATCTACGATACCATTAACTTCGATGTTAGTTGCTTCAACCTTGTAGCCTTCCTGTACGTTACCTTTGATAACAACCGTACCGACGAATTTAACATCACCGGTTTTAACATTAACGGCATCGAGGTACTTAACAGGCTCAACAGTAACCTTACCGTTTACAAGCATAACTTCGCCGTCAATTTCGGCCTTAATAGTTACTCCGTCACGATCGAGTTTAACATTGGCACCAAGCTGAATCTGAATATCTTTTCCGTTCTTGGCTTCCAGGTAGCGGCCAAACAAAGTCTTTCCGCCCTTTCCTCTTTCGGCTGGAATTTTCTGTGCAAGCGGCTGGTCTGCGATAACGTTCTGAATATTGTTGAGCTTCTTGTAGTCGACCTTTCCTTCTTCATCAACCTGGGCCTTAAGCTTTTTAGGATCTGTTTCAAAGTTATAGGAAATGTAAGCATCGTGACCATCCACAGGTTCAATTGCTGCCGCTACTTCAAAAGGATTATTATAAACCGGATTATCTACAAACTCGCGGATTTTTTCATCATTGATACAGGCTTCAACAACACCCTGCTGCAAAATAGCACGGCGAATCATCTCAAAGGAGGCTTCACTTCCACTCATTGAAGGAGGAGAAACAACAATAGAGCCCTTCATTTCATCTTTAGAAACTTCAACACCAATTACGACATCACCGGCCGGAACATGTTTATAGGCTCCAACAATACAGTAGTCATTATCAGTTCCATTTTTTATGTATTTTTTGATTAATTCTTCATCATAATTAATTGTATCCGGACGTTTGATTTCATCAAGAACATCTTTGATTTCAATAGGCAGACCTTCTCCAACAGGGAGAATAATCTTAAGCATAATATCTGACTTGAAGTGACGGATATAATAAAGACCGTCGCGGTTGACAATTTGAGCTGTCTCACCTTCTTCGTCCAGATCAAAGAGACCTTCAGATGCAAGTCTTGTTGATTTTTTAACTGTGCTAGGATCCTGATAAACCATTATCTTCCAGGGCTTTTTTCCAAGTCCCAGAATTCCGTCACTGCCTTTTTCAACAACCTCGTAATGAAGATTTGAAAGCTTGGTATCCAGCTGAACAACAGCATCAGCGAGGGCTTCATCGATTGTATCTGCGTTAACCTCCACAAAGTGAAGGTTCTTGTCTACCTGAAGAAGAGTTTTCATGTCCTCGCGAAGTTTATCCAGCGTTACCATTTTCTATTCTTTTTTACTTATCAGATAATTCCTTTTCGGAGATTTGTAAGCTTAGCGCGCAGACGCAGGTTTGCCTTTGTATGCAGCTGAGAAATACGAGATTCACTTACTTCCAGAACTTCACCAATTTCCTTAAAGGTAAGATCTTCATGATAGTAAAGAACAATTACCATCTTTTCTTTTTCCGGTAATTCACTTATTGCCTGAGCAATAACCTTTTTGATTTCTTCACGTTCTGCAATTACATCAGGATTAAGGCTTGAAGGAGACTCTATATTGTTTCCGATTGACATGTTGTCATTATCGTCTCCGGCATACCATACATCATTAAGAGAAAGAACACTTGTACCAGATACCTTCATTACAGTCCGATGGTATTCGTCTTCGCTCATATTAAGTGAGCCTGCAATTTCTGAATCAGTTGCGGTACGTCCCAGACGTGATTCAAGAGAAACAATTGCGTCTTCGATTTCGCGTGATTTCTGGCGTACAGAACGAGGAACCCAGTCTATCTGGCGGAGTTCATCAAATATTGCACCACGAATTCGGGTAACGGCATAAGTCTTAAACTTAACACCTTTTGAAACATCATACTTGTTAATAGCATCGAGAAGACCAAACTGTCCATATCCAACAAGGTCATCAAACTCGACTGAAGCCGGAAGACCTACAGCAACCTTACCAGCCACATACTTTACAAGAGGCATATACTGCCGTATAAATTTGTCTCTAAGGGCTGGAGACTTAGTCTTCTTGAATTCTTCCCAGAGATCATCTTCTTCTTTTTCGTCATTAATTGGCATCTATACTCTTCCTCTTATTAAGAATTTTCATCTGATAATACAGAACTTATTGCCTTTGCCATAAGGGCTGCGTCCTGTACCTCTGCAGGTCCATCATTTTTTTTATTTGAACTTACAGAAGAAACAAATTCTGATTCCGTTACAGCATCTGAATCATCATCGTTAGAACCTGATTCTGAAGCATCACTGTATACGAAATTTTCCATATCAGGCAGAGTATCAATTCCACCTTCAATATTTGTTTCTATATTTACAGGAGCACTTTTTTCAGGTGCAGCTTCAGAGGCAATTGCTTCTGAAGGAATTACTGCTTCCTTTCCTGAAAGATTCTGTACAGTTTCAAAATTCCTTAAAGGAACAAAGCCCTGTGAAGAATCAGGCTCCTGTGCTGCATTACCTTTATTACGAACATCTGAATCATTCAGCATCTGATGGTTATCACCAACGACAAAATGATTTTCACTTTCGCTAGGTCTTAACTCTTCATCCTGAATTGTTATATCAACATTCTGTCCCAGTGCAGAATTACCTGCCGGTGCAGATGAAGAGTCCGCAGTATATTCGCTTTGAAAATCTGCTCCTGTACCATCAGAAAGAAATTTCTTAAAAAGAAAAGAAATTCCAAATCCTAAAAGGCCGAACACCAGGGCAAAAATCAGAGCTTTTAATAAAACGGATAAAATTGATGAATGGGAAAAAAGACCAGAAACGAAGGACAAAATAAATCCGCATACTGCGAACAGTCCGATACTTTTTGCGCTCCGCATTTTTCCTCCCAAATATAATTACCCGTTAATATTATACACCACTATTTTTTCTTACTCAAGAATTTTTTAAGGAAACTTGAAACTCCCTCGTTGAAGTCAGGCTCCGTCTTTTCAATTCTTCCAACTATATGTTTTAAATAAACTGCCGGTTTTGATGTAGGATTTACTACAATAAAAGGTTTTTGTCTGATTACTGAAGCCTGAACAAGCGGATCCTCAGGAATACAGCCCAGGTATTCAATCTTATATCCGAGGAATTGTCCAACGATTGTGATAATTCTTTCGGAAATACGCTTTCCTTCATCCGGAGAATGAACACGATTTACTATAAGCTTTATATTTACTGTACGGTCAACAATTTCTGTTGTAATTATTTTAATGATTCCATAAGCATCTGTAATTGCTGTAGGCTCTGGTGTAGTAACAACAAATACTTCATCTGCTGCCGCTACAAACTGAAGAACGTTATTTGCAATTCCGGCACCTGTATCAATTATGATGATGTCTGCATTTCCCAGTGTTGCAAACTGATTTGCAAAATATTCAAGCTCTTCTACACTCAGGTTAGCAATTTTTGAAAAACCGTTTGCACCGGCAATGAATTTAATTCCGAACTCAGTGTCCATAATAATTTCTTTCATTGTCTTTTTCTTATTAATTACGTGCATGAGGTTATACTGAGGTACGATATTCAGAAGAACATTTACGTTAGCCATGCCTAAGTCGCCGTCTATGAGAATTACTTTTTTTCCAAGCTGGGCGTAAGCAATTGCCATATTAACGGCAAAGTTAGTTTTACCTACTCCTCCTTTACCTGAGGTAATTGCTATGATTCTTGTATTGTGATCACGTTTTACCGAAGCTGTTGATTTTTCTGCTGTCTTTGAACCACTTTCATTAAATAATTCGCTTAATCCTTCTGCCTGTTCTTCCATTTGTTATTCTCCAAATTTATCTTCAATATGAATTCTATCCACTTTGAAATTCTCAAGTCTTATGAGAAAATCAACAACATTTGCCTTTGTAATATCTCTCGAAGCAACCTGCCCGTGAGTAATATATGAAATAGATTTGTGTTTTTCATACATAACACTAATCACGTTTCCAAATTGTTCAGATTCGTCACATTTAGTAACGATTACAGATTTATAGCCGAAAGGTTCATAGTTCTGCATTATATTCTGCAGATCACGAGCCTTTGTTCCTGCTGTCAATGCAAGGTAAATATCCGGATTCATTCCCGGAACTTCAAGCAGGAGCTTCATCTGCGCAATATGTGTTGCGTCATTTGGGCTGAAGCCTGAAGTATCTATAAAGATTGCATCCATATTAGCACGATTATCATCATACAGTCTTTTTAAATCTTCCGGATTTTCTGCCTTATGAACTCTGGAGCCCATATGCTTTCCCCAGCGTTCCAGCTGTTCCATGGCACCTACCCTCATTGTATCTGTTGTTATAAAACAGATTTCTGGACGCTGGCCTTCGTGATTTAGAGCGTAGTTTTTTACAAACTGAGCAGCAAGCTTTACCAGGGTTGTTGTTTTTCCAACTCCTGTAGGGCCAACAATTATAAATACATGAGGCGGACGGAAGGTCATTGTTTTTGCTGTTGAAATTGATTCACCTATCCAGTCTATAACCCGTCTTTCAACTAAATCAAAATTATCCAGCTGCTCAAGAGAAAAATCATTTCTGATTTTTTCCTCAATCATATTTATATATGAAAAGGAAAACTCATTCTGTTCCAGCATTTCTTCAATCTTTTTAATTGATTCGTGCTTTTCCTGTGTTGAAGCGGCAAGCTGCTGCATCTGCTGGCTCATTTCTTTTTTTAATGCTTCTATGGAACTGGTCATATCTTCAATTTTTTTACTTACCATTATGTTGCCGGTTCCCTGCATCTGTAAAATTGCTTCACGATTTTTCTGCAGCTGTTCTTCTTCCGAACAGGCACTTTGATATGAAATACGAGGCTCTTCTGCTGAATAAGATTTTTGATGATTAACTGTATAAGTTACGATTGTTACAGGTTTCTTTTTTAAATATAAAAATCCACCGGGTCTGAAATCAGTAACTTTATTTATTATTCTGAAGTTTTTACCATACTGAGCAAAGAGTTTTTCTTTACACTCTTCGTAGGTGCTTCCGGTTATCTTCTGCTCTATTTCATCATCATACGCCATTTCTTGCTCTTCCTTTTTTACTCGTTTTCTTCTTCATCAGTTATTTCGCAAATAAATTCTGGAATTACAGAATTTCCGGCTGCATATAATTCTGTATCAGAAATTACAATTACACCAGGCATTTCTCTTTCCAGCGACGTGTGTACCAGTTGACGTATTGCGCTAACTGTTATGATAATCGGCTGATAGCCAAGCTTTGTAGCGGTTGCAGAAGCGGCACTGACAGCTTTTATCCAGCGGCGTCCATCCACAGGATCTAAAGCTACATAAGGCTTCGAACCATCCTCCGGATAATATGCACGCTCTGCTATAAGCTCAGCAAAATTCTGTGAAAGCTTCATAAGATGCAGTTTTTTATTATCATCTGCATATTGCATACAGATTTGAAGTCCAAGAGCTTCGCGAACTTTTTCTGACAAGCTCCATACATTGTTTCTTGTTGCCGCAGCATAATTGGCCATTGTTTCGAGAATACGAACGTAATTTCTGATAGAAACTTTTTCTTCAAGAAGATTCTGCAATACCTTTTCAATAACACCATAAGAAATCTTTGCGGTATCAAGAACTTCATTAACAAGAACTTCGTTTTTCTTCTTAACGGTATTAAGAATAACAGAAACTGCCTGGCGGTCCAGAAGCTCGGCGGCGTGGTTCTTTATAATTTCTGTAATATGTGTAGAAATTATGGTTGGTGGGTCAACAATTACATAACCGGCACTTTCTGCTTCATTTCTACGGTCTTGAGACAGCCAGATGGCATCCATACCAAAGGCAGGATCCTTAGTCTTTTCACCATCAAGCTGCTCTGTAACTGCACCTGTATCAAGACACATTACTTTATCAACATAGACAGAGGAATGACCAGCTTCTATTCCGGATATCTTAAAGCTGTAATCGTTAGGCTGCAGGGTCATATTATCCTGAATACGGATTTTTGGTATATCAAGACCTATATCGTGACGGGCTTCTGTTCTAATTCTTGAAATACGTTCAAGCAGTTCTGCTCCGTTTTCCTTATCAACAAGTGGAATTAATGCATAACCAAGCTCAAGTGAAAGCGGATCCAGCATAACAATATGTTCTTCATTTTCCGGATTTGTCGGAGAATTAGCCTTGCTTGCTGTCTCCTGTCTGGCAATAACTTCTTTTCTCTGTTTATCACGGGTCATATACCAGCCGATGAAAACTGTAAGGGCACCGATTGGAAGCAAGAGATACTGAGTTCCACCCCGTAATACAAGTCCCGAAACAATCAGGACTCCTCCGACAATTTCGTAAACATGACCATCGCCGGTAAATTCTGTTTTAAGCTGTTGATCTAAAGTATCATCGCCCTTTGTACCAGTAATAAGTAAACCGGTTGCAAAAGCAATAATCAGAGAAGGAAGCTGTGAGGTAAGGCCGTCACCAATTGTAAGGGTTGAATAGGTATTCAGCGCTTCAGTAATATTCATTTTATTCTGAATTATACCTATAAGGAAACCGCCGATTAAGTTTATTACAGTTATAAAGATTCCCGCTTTTACGTTACCGCTTACAAACTTTGAAGAACCGTCCATATTGGAATAAAAATCAATATCTCTACGAATTGCGGCTTTTAACACTTCTGCCTGCTCTTCATCTATAGCGCCTGATTGTAATCTGTTATCAATATCAAACATTTTCTGATTCATTGAATCAAGAGAGAAGCGTGCCTGTACTTCAGAAACACGTCCTGCACCTTTTGTAACTACAAGAACCTGAACAACAATTACAACTATAAAGATAACAAAACCGACAACAAGATTATTTCCGGCAACAATTCTGGAGAAGGCTTTTACCATATCACTCTGATTTGCGAGAGCCCCTCCCTGCATTTTACCTGTAAGAATAAGTCTTGTTGAAGAAATATTGATTCCTAAACTAAAAAGAGTTTGCAGAAGAACTATTCGGGGAAAACTCTGGAAATCTGAAGGTCTTGGAATTCGGATTACCTGCAAAAGAATTATAATTGAAAAGGCAAGATTCAAAATCATGCTTAAATCAATTAGAAATTTCGGAATTGGTACTATTACAAGAAAAACGGTTAAAACAACTGCCACAGGCAATGCATTACCTGATATAAACTTGAGAATGTTCCCTCTACCTTCGTTTGCCATCAGTCCCCACCCAGCAATCTACTAGTTTCTTAGATTCTTAAATTTATCCAAATGTGTGTAAATTTGTGCAATTAAACTAAGATATATATCTGGTATTATATCACCAACTTCAACATTTGTATACAATTCTCGCGCCATCGGACGATCTTCTACAACAGGAATACTATTTTCTTCTGCAATCCGTCTGATAGCCAGGGCCTTATTATCCTCTCCCTTTGCATAAACCATTGGAGAGGAAGCTACTGTGTTATCATATTTCAAAGCAACTGCAAAATGTGTAGGGTTTGCAATTACAACATCAGATTCGGAAACTGCCTTTCTGACATTCTGGGATAAGAGCTGTCTCTGCATCTGCTGAAGCTTTGCTTTAACTTCAGGGTCTCCTTCCATCTCTTTATACTCTTCCTTTACTTCCTGCTTAGTCATTTTCATTTCTTCCATAAAATCATGACGGGCAATGAAATAATCAGGAATAGAGATTGCAAGAAATATTACCGCAACGGTTATTAAAATCTGAGCGGCCATTCTGGCAACCTGACCAAGAGCACCGGCAACATTTCCGTTATCAATAATATCAATCAGTACAAACAAATCTTTTTTTATATAGAGATAACCAACAAAACAGATTACAGCAACCTTTCCAATAGATTTTGCAACATTAAAAAGGCCTTTGGCAGAAAAAATTGTCTTCTTAAAATATTCTCCAAACTTAGGAACTATTTTTGAAAATTTTGGTTCTATCGGCTTGAGGCTGAATATAAAACCTCTTGTTTGAATTATATTTCCCGCAACTGCCGCTACTGCACTTATGAGGCCAAGAGGCAAAACACACTTTATAAAGACATCGAAAAAGGCCGGCAGAAAGGCCGGATTTTTTACATCATAAGTAGAACACTGGGTAAAGAAAAATTTAAAAATTGTAATTATTTCAGAAAAAATAAATCTTGAAAGAAAGACTATTGTTACAACACAAAGCAGTAAAACAAGTGCACCACTTATTTCCTGGCTTTTAGCTACACGGCCTTCTTTTCGGGCTTTTTCAAGTTTGTATTCCGAAGGTTGTTCGGTACGGCCTTCATCTTCTGCTGCCATAGACTAGGCACCTCCGGAAATTGATGTAAAGAGATTTTCTAAATCTGCAAAGCCCTTATTAAAAGAACGTACGAAGAAATCAATTATGCTTGGCATTGCAAATGCTATAATTGTAAAGGCTACCAGAATCATAATTGGGAATCCTTCTGAAAGGAGATTCATCTGTGGAGCAGCCTTTGTAAGAAGACCTGTACATACAGTAATCAAGAACAAGGTTCCCATAACAGGCAAAGCTATTACAAGAGCATCGGCAAAAAGGCCTGTCAGTCCGCTTATCATAAAACGTGCGAGTTTTTCATTTGAGGTTGCAATGCTTAATGCATTTAATGAAGAAAAGCTTGTAACCAGCCCTCCCAGAAAAAGCCTCTGAAACCAGTGTGTCTGCATAAAAATCAGCATGGCAACAAGGTTGAAAAATTGTCCCATAAGTGGATTTTCTACCTGTGAAAGAGCATCATAAGAAGAAGCTGCTGAAAGTCCCATTTGAAAGGCAAGAAACTGGCCGGCAGCAGAAAAAGCGGCAAAAATAATTGAAATAAAAAAGCCCATTATTATTCCAATTAAGGCTTCTCCAACAAGAAGGAGAAAATAAAGCATAGAGGTACTGCCATCTTCACCTATATAAGGTTCATAAACAGTAGTATCTATTCCACCAAAAATGAAGAAAGCCATATAGCCCGCAATTGCGACTTTTGCAACCCGGGATGCGGCTCTCATTGAGAACATAGGAAGTGTCATAATAAGTGCAAAACAGCGGACAAAAACTAAAAGATAAACAGGCGCCTTTATTAAAATACTTTCCAGCATGGCTCACCTATTTTGCAAAATCTGGAATTCGTCTGAATAGTTCTATTGTATACTCCCCTAAAGAAGTAAACATAGCACCGCCTAGCAATGCAATTACAAGAAGTATAACTATAAGCTTTGGAAGAAAAGTAAGAGTCTGTTCCTGAATTGAGGTAGTTGCCTGAAAAATTGCCACAACAAGTCCAACAAGAAGAGCAAGACCAAGAACTGGTGCAACCATTGAAATTACCTGAGTCACTGCTCCACGCATCAAAGATATTACAACTCCAATTGACATAGCCTACCCCTACCTTATTACAGAGTTGAAAAGCTGCTGCGTTAAAAGTCCCCAGCCATCAACAAGTACAAACAGAATTAATTTAAATGGCATGGAAATTTGTACAGGCGGAAGCATCATCATACCCATTGCCATGAGGATACTCGCGACGACCATATCTATAATAATAAATGGAATATAAAGTATTACACCTATCTTAAAGGCAACTGTAAGTTCATGCAAAATATAAGCTGGTACAAGTATATAGGTAGGTACATCCGCAAGAGTGTTAGGCTTATCTAACTTTGCCATACTCATAAACATTTTTATATAGCTGGTATCTCCTGCCATCTGACCATACATAAACATACGAAGAGGTGCTTCTGCTTCATGATAAGCCTCCTCTATTGTTATCTCATTGTTAGAAAGTGGTTTATAGGCATTATCATAAATTCTGGTAAAGGTTGGCCACATGACAAATATTGTCATAAAAAAGGCAATACCATTGAGAACTGATGTCGGAGGAACCTGTTGAAGGGAAAGGGCTCTTTTTATAAAGTCCAGTACAATTGAAAATCTAAGAAAACAGGTAACGAGAATTAAAATACTCGGAGCCAGTGTAAGAATGGTAAGCAGCAGAAGCAGCCTTACCGAAAAAGCAACTTCCCTTCCGCTTTGCGGCTCTGTAATTTGAATAGCTACATTTGGAACTCCGGAGCCTCTCACATTTGGATTCATTTCTGTTGTTCCCTGAGTAGAACCGTTTGGAAAGTTTTGATTTTGAGACTGAGAGAAAAGAGGCTGACTACCGATAGTTAGCATAAGTAAAAGAGAAAGGAAAAATATTTTTTTCAGTTTGTTAAAGGTCATCCGATTTTTCCTCATTATTAAACATATTTTCAACCTGTTTTTCGGTATCACTGAATACATTTTTCTGATTTCCCTTTTTAACGAGGAACATATCAAGAAGTTCTGAAAAAGTAACAGGCTTTCTGGTATTCGCATTTTTATCTGCGGTTATATTCATTGCTTTTATAAGCTCTTCATCTTTTATTTCACCAAGTAAGGTAATGTTATCTTCAGTTACACCAATTAGATAAGCCTTGTCTATAAGAGTTATTACTTCTACTGTCTTACCGGGGGCAATATTGATGTAAGCAGCACGACGAAGATATTCGTCATCAGTTTTAACTACATTTGTTTTTTTCTTTATGAACCAGAGAACTCCATAAATGAGTCCAACAACAATTATAAGAACAACAATCATTCTTATAAACATTCCAATAGTCGAAGGACCTTTATAAGCTGTTACATTTTCAGAAGTATTATTCTGAGAAGTATCGTCGGTAAAAACTATCGACTCTTCATTTAAAGAAGTATTATTTTGAGTTGATTGATTTTGAGAATATAATGAAAACACTGCAGTCATACATAAAAGTATAACTGCCATCAGTTTTTTACTTTTTTCCAATTTAAAATCCCACCCTTTATAAATTGGCAATTATATAAGTTTACCCGGTATTACCGGGCTTTAACTAATTCCTTCCGGAAAAAGTCTTTTTTTAGTTGATGTCTGTTACACGCTCCATAGGAGACAGGATTTCGGTTACACGAACACCGAAGTTTTCATCGATGACTACAACCTCTCCCTTAGCAATCTTTTTATGGTTTACAAGAATATCAACAGGTTCACCGGCAAGCTTATCAAGCTCGATAATTGTACCTTCACCCATTCCAAGAATATCTTTAATGGTTTTCTTTGTACGTCCGAGCTCTACAGTCATTTCCATGAATACGTCCATGATAAGACTGATATTTCCCTGCTCGCCTGCATTTAAGCCGGCCTGAAGATTTGGATACTGAAGCTGCTGAACATTTGGAACGTTCATTCCCATGTTTACGCCCATATTCTGAGGCATACCCATGCCCATACCCATTCCGCCCATAGGCATTCCACCGCCCATAGCCATATTCTGCATTCCGCCCATTGGCTGCTGCATTCCCATTCCCATGTTAGGCATAGCACCACCCATTGGCTGCTGCATTCCACCCATAGGAGCGGCACCCATTGCGGCACCTCCCATAGGAGCACCGCCGGCAGCTGCATTCATACCACCAAGATCAATTGGAGTAAGACCAGCAGAATCATCTGCGCCACCGCCACCAAGAGCCTTTGTAAGACCTTCAGCCGCATCACCACCTATACATTCCCAGAGAGTATAAGCATTTCCGTCATAAGTAAGCGGATAACTTGAAAGAACAAAATCTCCCTGTGGGAACATAATCATTGCTTTAGATTCATTTAAGGTTTCAGGAGTTGCATATCCAAGGCCAGAGGCATTTCCTTTACTTTCAACTTCCTGAATTTCTGCACTGATATGAGTTGCAATAAATTCAGAAACAACAGAAAGAACCATATCATCAACTTCTGTTGCTTCTTCAGAGCTTACAAGCTGGAAAATCTTAAGGGCAAATTCAGGAGCCATAAGATAAAGGTGACTTCCCTTTATACCAGCGTTATAGTCTGCATTGATTCCAATTACAACCTCAGGTAACTTAGAAAGCACGTGGTCGCGGTTTGTCTGTTCTACAACAGGTGCTTCACATGTAAATGTTACACTTGTTGTTTTATTGATATTTTCTTCCAGCTTTGGCTTAAGCGCATCAGCAAGGCCCTGAAGAGTCGGAATATCAAAATGATATGTAGGACCATTTCCTACGTGTCCAGATGAATTTAATCCGTCTATTGCAACACCCGAAAGTAAAGCATCAATTTCATCTTGTGAGATAGCACCATCACTCATATGTTTCGTCTCCTTCTACAGAAAGCTCTTCAAATTCGTCTGACTCAAC